>Ga0163212_1000592_pt1 | contig 16022 bp, 13 predicted proteins | sample Malawi_45m_30L_FD_113532 | JGI IMG/M metagenome (GOLD analysis project Ga0163212, IMG submission 113532) | Freshwater microbial communities from Lake Malawi, Central Region, Malawi to study Microbial Dark Matter (Phase II) - Malawi_45m_30L | ecosystem: Environmental > Aquatic > Freshwater > Lake...
CGCTGGTCCAGAGAGAAATGATTGCCGCCCGCAAGGGAACAGAATTCGGCTTACGACCACACGCGCGGGGCGGATCTCCGAAAGGGGATCCGCCTCACCTTTTTCAATCGCCGAATGGAGTGCACTGATTTTCAATTCGAAGTCGCACTCGCAACTCGCTGCAAATGCGAAAGTTAGGTGTCGTGAATGAGTGGACATTGAAGAAAACCCTTGAAGCGGGGGCGTGCATCGGTAAACTCGCAACGATCATGAATTCGCCTACGAAATCAACCAGTTTGCAGGCTTACACACTGCTGCTGTACCGAAAGGCTGTGCACCCTGAGTTCTTTGCCATCGACTCTCGCCGCCGCATTGAGAACGGCGAAATTGAGGCAGAGGCTTGGATTTTCCGTGGAGGACAGGTGGTGCGTTTTCAGAGGGACAAGATGTGCGTCTGTGAAATCGTGACGGACAACCCAAGCGCGCTGCCAGAGCGCGGGCTGACCAAGAACATGTTGTGCGCCGGCGAGCATGAACATGAAGAGACCTTGTCCGACAATCTGACCTTCATGACAGCGGTGCAGACCGAGACGCTCGCCGATCATCTCTACGTCGGCACTTACCGCGAGATGATGGCGCATGCGAAGGACAACGGGTCGCTCTCGGTTCAGTGGAACGACACCACAACCGGCAAGCCAAATCTCTCATTGATCGACTTGCAACGCTTCCGTGCCGAGATTCACGTTCAGGGCTGGCATCTACGAAGTGACTGCGGCCTAGTGCTGCGGACACAGTCCATGTTCCAGCTGAACGATCCGGTTGCCAAGGGCGCTCAGCGCGAAACGCGGTGAGCCAACCCACGCGCGGTGGTTCCCAGAACGCACCTGCACAGCCCAGTGATCCGTCTGTTGCTGCCCACCGCGCGTGTGTGGAGTCCGACCGCCTGATGGGGGCGGTCGATGTGCCCCTTGGAAACTGGTACCCACCGAATCACTCGGTCTCCACATCGGAGCCCGCCGCGATCCCACAGGACCGACGCTCAAAGTGCGCCGCAATGCTCGCAGAACTGCGCGAGCGGCATGACCGCGAATGTCCGCATTGCACCGCTGTATCGTCTCATCAGCGCACAGTCTTCGGTGAGGGCGATCCCTGCGCGCGACTGATGTTCGTGGGAGAAGCCCCTGGCGAGACCGAAGACACGCTCGGTCGTCCCTTTGTCGGTAAGGCGGGGCGGAAGCTCGATGAGATGATTCAGGCGATTGGGCTGCGGCGTGAGGACTGCTACATCGCCAATGTGCTCAAGAGCCGCCCGCCCGACAATCGGGCGCCGCTGCCGCTCGAAATTGAACGGTGCAGTCCATACCTCGTGGAACAGCTGCTGATCATTCGCCCAAGCGTCATCATGACGCTCGGCGGTCCTGCCACCAAGATGCTGATGAACACAGATGTCGGAATCATGAAACTGCGAGGCGAGTGGTCGCAGTGGGTCGCGCCGCTCGGCAGCCCAATCGTGTCGATTCCCCTGATGCCAACCTTCCATCCTGCCTACCTGATCCGCAACTACACCATTGAAACCCGCACGCAAGTCTGGTCAGACCTCAAGGCCGTCATGCATCGGCTTGCGGAGTCCGCCTGAACAATCCACATAAGTCGGGGGAGCTACTGCAGGTTTTTTTCGCGCTTCGATCGAACCCGCGCGTGATCGCTGCGTATCACTTTGGGTAAGACTGAGACTCTCAGAAAAGTAGCCCCCACACAGCAACCCCCACGAGGAGCCCTGCCGCGTTGACTCTGCGGCGGGCTCTTTTTTCATCTGCGCCCGTCGCACACACTCCCGGGGAGCAATTCTGTGGGCCTGTGCGAATGATCTACAGCGATGGTTGAGCACTGTGCGCGACTGTGGCACGGGAGTCAAGCAAGATGGTCACAGGACCGTCGTTCACAAGCGCCACCTGCATCGATTCGCCAAATCGACCACGGGCGACGGGCAGTCCGCCCGCCTCCAACAGCCCGCACACGCGCTCGTACAGGACTCGCGCAGCGGTGGGGTCTTCGGCCCGAGAAAAGCCCGGTCGATTACCCCTCGATGCATCGCCAAGGAGCGTGAACTGACTGATCAGCAGGATGCCACCCGAAACATCGGTGACGCTGAGATTCATTCTTCCATCGGCATCGGAAAAGATGCGTAGTGCCGCGAGCTTTCGGGCGATCCACTCCGTGTCGCGCTCCGAGTCCCCGCGTGCGACGCCAAGCAGCACAAGCAACCCAGGACCGATCGCTCCGACCACTTCACCGTTCACCCGCACGCTCGCCTCGGCGGCGCGTTGCACCACCGCAATCATCTGGTTCAGACCTTGAGCAGCGCCATCGCAGCACAGGTGACAAGGGCGGCGCCTTGCGGGTCAAGATCGGCGGGTGACTGACTGTATTCCACAAGTTCGGGCAGGCCGCCCGTCGCCAACTTTGCAGCGGTCATGTTCCCAATGCTGCACCAACGCTGGTGATTTTGGTCGTGTCCCACCTTGCCGAGAAATGCCTCCATGTTTCCTTCGAGGTAAGTGGAGAGCAGCGAGCGGTCGTACGCCTCGACTTGGCGGCGAATCTCCGTGCCCACAGGAGTCTGGTCGCCAAACTGCGGTCCAACATGGCTGAGATCCGCGCTCGCCACGACAAGCGTCTCGCCATCGGCGTCGCTCAGGAGTTCCTTCAGCACAGGAACGAACTCGTCAAACGAGACGCGCGCACCATCGTCGGCGATCATCGGCACGAGCGGACTTGGCACCAGTGCCGCAACGATTGGCACCCGACCGATCACTTCATGAATCCAAGGAAGTTGAATGCTGATGGAGTGCTCGCCGAGCAGATCCACTTCATCCTTGAAGAGCCGATCGCCGAGTTTCGCCTCGAGGGCATGGAGCAGGCGCGTGTCAGGCGCGAACGCGCCGAATGGGCTGAGGAATCCATGACGACTCATCACGATGCCATCACCGCTACCGAAGTGATTGGTTCCAAGAATCACAACACGGGAAAAAGTCTTGCTCGAGCCGATGGCCTTGTATGCGGCTGCGTATGTCGACTTGCTCCGCGCATAATCCATGTGAGGTGTCACGATCCCGAGAAGTTCACCGTCGAGCTCTGGGTCCTCCGCTGCCGCAATCCACTCGCCAATGGTCTTCTTGGCCTCTTCCGCCGTTGTGCCCGCCGCGTCCGCCGCGGCGGTGCGGAATCCGCCATCGGTCTCGACGCGCGACATCGCTTCGCGTTCAAGCCGATCGCAGTTGGGTCCCCAAAGGAGTCCCGATTCATCAAGAGCCTTCACGAGTTGCAACAGAAAGTCGGCGGGAGCACCTGTCAGTTCGCCAATCTCCTGAAGACTCTTCTCGCCCCGAAATGCACCGAGGAGCGGGAGTAGTTCAGGCGGTACAACGGGGCACTGACCATCGCCGCGCAGATTGGCGGGATCGCGGAGTGCTACAAAGACCTTCTTCTGATCATTTTCGACGCCGATAGGGTGAAACTGCCTGATATGCGGACGATCGAGATGGGGAGGGAGGTCCGTCATGGGGCAGGAGTGTACGGTCGACGCACCAGTTATCGACGTCCGCAATGTACTGAATCATGCAATCCAAACCGAGCGGTCAAAGATCCCGCGACGAATAGACGAAAGAGTTGGAACGGCTACCATTCCTCTTCCGATCTCGCACGTTTCGTGGGCCTCACCTGCAACCGAACCGAACCACCATGACACAACCAACCACCTCCGTTTTCATCTTTAATCGCGCGACCGCACTCTGTGCTGGTCTTGTCGCGTGCTCCATCGCTTTCGCGGTCGCAGCGCAGGCGCCGCAGGGACAGCCAGAAGCGCCTCCCGCGTTGCCGGATGGAATGCCTATTCCAAAGCCTGCCGCGTCATCAACGCCAGGCGTGTTGTCCCGCAACAATCAGCCAGGTGTCTCAGCAAAGGGTTTGACCGCGAGCAATCCAAGCCTTGCGCCGACACAGGACGCGATGGGGAAGACCCCGCCCGCCGGCGGAACGGACCCCGCAGTTCCAGCTGGACCACCGCCAATCGTTTTCGATCCGCCAGTCTTGAACCTGGGCGAAATGCAGGCAGACATCCCCAAGACGGGCATAATCAAGATTCGAAACGTCACGGACAAGCCAGTCACGATTGCTCGAGCGATCCCTGGCTGCGGTTGCACGACGGCCAACGCGCCGAAGGATCCGATTGCTCCTGGCGGGTTCGCTGAGATGGAGATCACGCTGAAGCCTGGCCCGAAGCAGGGCGTCACCATGTCGAAGCGGGTGACCTTCCAGATTGATGGTGCTGCGCCCGTTATTCTCACTGTCGAAGGGCAGGTCGTGGCGTACATCACGGTGACGCCCGAGACGATCGAGGGTCCTGAGAAACCAGAGAGCGCGAAGGCTGATTCAGGGAAGATCGTGCTAGCTGCCGCCGACGGTCAGGCTTTCAAGATCACCGCCGTGAATCCACCCGTGGTGCAGTCGATCGGTGACGCGGCGTCGCAGGAGCACATCCTGCAGGTGGACTGGCAAAAGTGGCAGGATCAGGGTCGTCCGATCAAGTTAACGATCGCGACCGATCACCCCAAGGCCTCATCGCTTGGCGTCATGGTCAAGCGCCCAATCACGGCAACGGACCGTCCGAACCCTGTGGAGCCCACACAGCGTGCGACCACGCAGCCCGCGAGCGAACTCGTGGTGGCTGCGCAGCAGGGAAACACCGCGCGCGTCAAAGAGCTGCTGGCGGTGCCTGGCGTCAATGTCAATGAGACGGACCCTGGAACGGGACGCACAGCACTGCACTGGGCGGCTCGCGAGAATCGCACTGAGATCATTGAACTGCTCGTTGCAGCAAAGGCAGATCTCAACTCAACGGACCGAACAGGCAAGGGACCGTTGACGCTCGCTGCGGAGACGGGCAGCATTGATGCAGAGAAACTGCTGCTCGCAAAGGGGGCCAGCCTTACCAACCGAGACTCTATCGGTGCCACCCCGCTGATTTGGGCGTGCGGTCTTGGAACGGGTGAGTCCGTGAAGGTTCTGCTCGACGGCGGTGCTGATGCAACGATCATCGATGTCAACGGGCTGACGCCGCTGATCTGGGCATCTGGAATCGGCAAGCCAGAGTCTGTGGCGATTCTGCTCGAGCGAAATCCGAACCTTCCACTTGAAGTCAAGGACGGAGTGACTGGTGACACCGCACTGATGCGCGCCGTGCGCAGCGGAAAGCTGGAGAGCGTTCGCATGCTGATCAACCGAAAGGCGGATGTGAACACCGTGAACAAGCAGGGCTACTCGCCGGTGCAGCTTGCGGCGATGTCTGGAACTGCTGAGAAGGTCAAGTTGCTGATCGAGGCAAATGCGGACTTGTCCGCGAAGGACGCGACCGGCCGGACTGCCTTGGATCTGGCGCAGCGCCGCACCGATGCAGCGGGTCGTGAGATTTACGAACTGCTGAAGGCGAGCGGTGCGACGAGTGCCGTTCCCGTTCCGCCGCAGGGCGGGTCGGCTGACTCTGGGAAGCCGGCGGGACAGTAAAGTCCTTCCGCATGACCACGCTTTCACGCTCCGATGCGCGCGTTTTTGCCGCGCCTGCTGTCTATGCGCAACTGATTGAACGCTGCCGTGATGCGCATCTGATCGAAGCGACTTCGGCGATCCTTGGTTGGGATCAGGAGACCATGATGCCTGCAGGTGGCGTGGCGCTTCGCGGCAAGCAGCAGGCGGCGCTCGCTCGCATCCACCATCAGATGTCGACGGCGCGCGAGATTGGAGACCTGCTCGCGGCGTGTGAAGCTGACCGCGCCTTCATGGAAAGTGGTTGCGCGGAAGCCGCGAATGTGCGGGAGATCCGCCGCGACTATGACAAGGCGACCAAGTTGCCTGAATCACTCGTGAGTGAACTAGCGCAGGTTTCAAGTGAGGCGCAACACGAGTGGGCAAAGGCGCGCAAGGCCAGCGACTTCGCGCACTTTCTCCCGTGGTTACGGCGTCTGGTGCAATTGAACCGAGACAAGGCGGCATGTCTTGGGATCCCGGCAGGTGGAGAGGCGTGGGATGCTCTTGCAGACACCTTCGAGCCCGGTTGCACGGCGGCTTCAGTCATAGCGGTATTCACGCCGCTTCGCACGCGACTTGTCAAGCTGATCGCCGAACTGCGTGAGGCCAAGCGCGGCCCGTCGAATCGTTTCAACGAGACAGCGCTGCCCATCGCCTTGCAGACCTCGTTCGTTCGTATGGTGACCGAAGCGATCGGATTCGATTTCGAGCGTGGGCGACTCGATGCGAGCACCCATCCATTCTGTGGGGGCAGCCACTGCAACGATGTGCGTATGACCACGCGATACAGCGAAACCTGTCTCAACGATGCGCTTGGATCCACGATGCACGAAGCAGGACACGGAATGTACGAGCAGGGACTCCCTGAAAGCGCGATCGGAACACCGCTTGGAACTGCTGTGTCCTTGGCGATTCACGAGAGCCAGAGCAGGCTGTGGGAGAATCAGGTCGGTCGAGGGCTGCCTTTTTGGAAGTGGTGTCGACCGCATCTCGTTTCGCACTTTGGATCGTCGCTCGAGAACTTCACGCTCGACCAGTTGTATGGCGCAGCGAACATCGTGGAGCCTGGTTTCATCCGCGTCGAGGCGGACGAAGCGACCTACAACCTCCATGTGATGATTCGGTTCGAGTTGGAACGCCTGTTGATTGGCGGTCAACTCGATCCGGCGGACCTCCCGACGCAGTGGAACCTTCGATACCGCGATTACCTCGGGCTCGAAGTACCCGATGATCGTCGCGGCTGTCTGCAGGATGTGCACTGGAGCATGGGTGCGTTCGGCTACTTCCCGACTTACACGCTCGGCACGCTTTATAGCGCGCAGCTGTTTTCCGCGGCTCGGCGCGATCTGCCTGGCTTGGAGGAGGAATTTGCTTCAGGCCACTTCGCACCGCTTCTGACATGGCTGCGCACAAACATTCATGCGCATGGTCGGCGCTACTCGCCGGCAGAATTGTGCACGCGTGCGACGGGGAAGCCGCTCACGAGCGAGCCGTACTTGGAGTACCTCGAAGGCAAGTTGCGCCCGCTCTACGGTCTGTGAGCGCTCCCGCGCGCGTTCAAGAATTCTGTTGCCCTGGCGGCGTCCTCACAGCGCCTGGGTTTGTGAAGCGGGCTGTGGCGTCGGTGAGAGCCTTGCCGTGATCGCGTCCCGGAATGCGACCAAAGATGGAGATCAAAACAACGGCCACCGTCCACAGGGGCAGGGTTCCAACGCCAGGGATCGCTTCGGCAGCCAGAATCGGCAGGATGAGGAGAGGTCGCCCAAGTACGAGCCACACAAGTGTCGCCGTCACAGCATCGACGGCAAGCACAGCCGGAAATGTGATGATCAGACTGCTCGTCAGGAATGAAAACACATCGGATGCGATGGCAATACCAAGCGCCAACGCGATGCGAAGCCAAGAAGGTCGCTGCCAAGACGGAAGTGGTGCATGGTCTGCTGAATGTGCGGATGCCGCGATCGCTGCCGAGGCGCCTACTTCGGGGTTTGTGGCGGCGTTGTTGGTCGTCACCTCGTCTGGACCCATGCTGTGTACCCTTGCAAGACTCTACCCGATCCGTCATGCCATACGACCGATCCATCATCCGCAATGTCGCCATCATCGCACATGTCGACCACGGAAAGACAACGCTTGTCGATGCGCTGCTGCGTTCATCGAGCGCCGCGGGGGAGGTGGAGCAGGACGCCGAATGCGTGATGGACTCGAACCCGCTCGAGCGCGAGCGTGGCATCACCATCCTTTCAAAGAACTGTGCGGTTGATCATGTCGTGACTCGTGGTTCGCGCAAAGGTGATGCGATCCGTGTCAACATCATCGATACCCCAGGCCATGCTGATTTCGGCGGCGAAGTCGAGCGCGTTCTGCGCATGGCGGACGGCTGCCTGCTGCTCGCGGACGCTATGGAGGGACCGATGCCGCAGACGCGCTTCGTTCTTTCCAAGGCGCTCGAAGTTGGTCTGCGTCCGATCCTTGTCGTGAACAAGTGCGATCGACCGGATGCACGCCCGGATGCGGTGGTGGACGAGGTCTTTGACTTGCTCGTTGATCTTGGTGCGGATGATCTGGCTCTCGACTTCCCCGTCGTGTGGGCTTCCGGTCGCGAAGGCTGGGCCAGCCGCGACCGCGAAGATCGAACGCACGGTGTCGAGGATCTCTTTGCGGTGATCGCCGAACATGTTCCGCCGCCCACGGGTGATCCCAATGCCGCGCTCCAGTTCCTCGTCGTCAATCTTGACTCCAACGACTATGTCGGTCGCCTTGGGATCGGTCGAGTGTTCGATGGAACGCTTCGCCCAGGTCCTGTGGCTGTCTGCAAGTCAGACGGATCCGTTCGCAAGGGTCAGGTGCAGGGCATCAAGCGCTTTGAGGGCCTCGCGCGCGCGTCAGCCAATCTGATCGAAGCGGGCGATCTTTGCCTTATTGAGGGGATCACGGACATCGAGATCGGCGACACGGTCTGTCAGACCGATTCTCCGAAGCCGTTGCCGCGCGTTCATGTCGATGAACCGACGCTGCACATGGTCTTTCGCATCAATGACGGACCACTTGTCGGACGTGAAGGCAAGTTTGTGACGAGCCGCCAGATCGCCGAGCGGCTCGAGCGCGAACTGCGTTCGAATGTGGCGCTCCGTGTTGCACCAGGCGATGGGGCCGAGGAGTTTCACGTCTCGGGACGCGGCTTGCTGCATTTGGGTGTTCTGTTGGAAACGATGCGCCGCGAGGGATTCGAACTGACAGTCGGCAAGCCCAATGTGATCGAGCGAGAAATCGCGGGTGTTCGGCATGAGCCGTATGAACGACTCGCGCTCGATGTCGCGCAGCACGCGATGGGACCTGCCATGGAGCTGATCGGACAGCGTGGCGCCGAAGTGACCAAGGTGGACATGCGCGGCTCGCGTGCCCACATCGAGGCGGATATTCCCGCTCGCGGCTTGATCGGACTTCGAAATCGGATCTTGAACGCCACGGGTGGCGAGGCGGTGATGCACCACTCGTTCTGTGATTACAGACCTGTGCGTATGCCCCCTCGTAAGCGCACCAACGGCGTGATGGTGGCGGTCGAGGCTGGGACTGCCACCACATACTCGCTCCTGAACTTGTCCGATCGCGGCGTGATGTTCGTCGCGAACGCCGATGTCATCTATGAAGGCATGATTGTCGGCGAACACAACAGAGACAACGATCTGCATGTCAATGTGGTGAAGGCGAAAGCGATGTCGAATGTGCGCGAATCAAACAAGGAAGCCACGGTTGTGCTGAAGGCGCCGCGCCCACTCACGCTTGAGTCGGCGCTCGAGTACCTCGAGGCCGATGAACTGGTTGAGATCACGCCGACCGCCGTTCGGATTCGCAAGCGGATTCTGAAGGAAAGCGATCGGCGGCGGATCACACGGCAGCAGAAGGACCGCGAAGCAGCAGCTGCTGCCGACGAGGGCGCATCGGCGGGATCGCTCTAGGATGGAACGGACATGCCCACGATCGTCCAGAAGTTCGGCGGAACAAGCGTTGCCGATCCGGAGCGCATTCGCCGTGCGGCGTCGCGCGTAGCGGATGCGCGCAAGGCGGGTTTCGATGTGGTGGTCGTTGCGAGTGCGATGGGACGCACGACGGACGATCTGATTGAACTCGCTGAGCGGATCAGCCCAGTACCCGATCGGCGCGAACTCGACATGCTGATGGCGACGGGGGAGCAGGCGAGCGTCGCTCTGCTGGCGATGGCACTTCGCGAGTGTGGCTGCTCAGCGGGGGCGCTGACAGGTGGGCAGGCTGGTCTGCGAACGGATGGGGTGCATGGTCGTGCACGCATCACTCGAATCGAATGTGGGCGGCTCGAACGGATGCTGTCGCGCGGCGAGACACCTGTCGTGGCTGGCTTTCAGGGCACGAGCGAAGAGGGTGAAGTCACAACCTTGGGACGCGGCGGCAGCGATACGACCGCTGTCGCGATTGCGGCTGCACTGCGCGTACGCGAGCAGGGAGGCTGCTGCGAAATCTTCACGGATGTCGATGGCGTGTACACCGCGGACCCGCGGCTTGTGCGTCATGCGGTCAAACTGCCGCGCATTTCCTATGAGGAGATGCTCGAACTTGCAGCGCTCGGTGCAGGTGTCATGCACGCGCGAGCGGTGCTGTTTGGTGAAAAGTACGGCGTGCCGATCCACGTGCGGCATAGTCAGAAGTCTGATTCGGGAACCATGATTTCGCGGGAGAACTCATCCATGGAAGAACTTGCTGTTGTCGGCTGCGCACTGAAAGACGAACTCGGGCGGGTCAGCATCCGACAGGTGCAGAATGTCGTCGGACTCCAGGGGCGCCTCTTTACCGCGCTCGCCCATTCGAACATCGTGGTCGACGACATCGTCCAGACCGAGCAGGGGGCTACAACAATGATCGCCTTCACGGTCGAGCATGATGATCTTGGCGATGCCAAGCAGATCGTGGCTCGCACACTCACTGAACTCGGTGAGGGGGAAATGTCGGTCGAGGTCGGGCTGGCCAAGGTGTCGGTCGTTGGCGTTGGTATGAAGAGCCATGCAGGTGTTGCAAGTCGAATGTTTCGCACGCTCGGCGATGCCGGGATCGGCATTCACAACATTACGACCAGCGAAATCAAGATCAGTTGCATCATTGATCACGCCGAGGGTCAGCGCGCGCTTGAGAGCGTTCACTCTGCATTCGGGCTTGGACTTGGAAATGGCGCAACCGTTGCGATGCAGATAGATTCCTCGCGTCTCTAGGCGAATATGAGCGGGGCGCCAAGTGAAAGTCTGTGGGGTGGCTGCAAGGGCAGTGTGGACCAGCGCCCGCCTTCGCTCAGCGGCATCAAGCCTGAACGACTGATCGCGTCGGGGGGCTTCGGCTCTGTCTGGCTGTGTGAGCAGCAGGGGACGCTTGTTCGCAAGGTGGCGGTCAAGGTGCTGCGGTCCGAGTTGCCAAGCGAATCTGTGCGGGCACGATTTGCATCGGAGGGTCGACTGCTTGCACAGTTGAGCCACCCGAACATCGCGCAGGTGTTTTCGGCAGGCGAGATGGAGGATGGGCGTCCGTACTTGCTGATGGAGTGGGTGGATGGTCAGCCGCTACTCGAGTGGTGCGATGCGTGTCAGTTGTCTTTGGATGGACGGCTGCGCGTAATGCAGCAGGTCGCGCTCGCTGTGCAGCATGCACATGCGCGCGGGATCATCCACTTGGATCTCAAGTCAGCCAACATTCTGGTTCAGGAGGTGGATGGCAATCCACACGTCAAGATCATCGACTTTGGAGTGTCGCGGCTTTGCGAAGGAATCGATTCGCTGCATGAAGGCGATGGCCGTGAATCGGTCGGGACTCTCGATGCGATGGCGCCAGAACAGTGCGATAGTGATGCTGCCCTGGACACGCGAGCAGACATCTACTCGCTTGGTTTGACGCTGTATCAACTCCTGACCGGGCTTTCTGCGCGCGATGTCGCTGTCCTGAAGTCCAAGGGGCTTGCTGAACTGCGGCATCTGCTCAAGGCGCGTGTCTTGCCGCCGAGCGTTCGACTTGAAGTGGATGCTGCAACAGGGGGTGCGGAAACAGATGCGCGTGCGAGGCGACGACAGACTGGCACTTCGCAACTGATTCGGCGGGTGAGCGGGCAACTCGATGCGGTCGTTATGCGTTGTCTTGAGCCCTGTGCGGACAATCGATACCCAACGTGCCACGCACTCTCCGAGGATCTTCGGCGCTTCCTCGCATATGAGCCGGTCGAAGCTTCGCCGCCGTCCACGGCGACGCGCATTCGGTTGTTTGCACGCCGAAAGCGGATTGTCCTCGCTGCGGGCGGAGTGGTCGCTGGCGCGCTCGCGACTGGTGTGATCTTGATGGCGCTTGGACTATCCGAGGCGCGCAGGCAACTTGCTCGTGCCACGCGTCTGTATGACTTCAACACCACCATGCTGACCGCTGTGGACCCAGAAACCGCGAAGGGAATGGATACGCGACTGATGGAGATCATTCTGGCGGATGCCGTCGCCGACATCGACCGTGCCTTCGCTGATGACGTGGAACTCGCTGCCGATGCACATTCCGTGGCTGGGATCGCCTACCGAGCCATTGGAAAGTACGACCTTGCCCTGCAGCACCTGCGTTTTCATGAACAGTTGCTCAGTGCCCACCACAATGCGGAACACAGTCGGCTGCTTGTGGCGAGGAACGAACTTGCGAATGCGTTGCTGCTGAACGGGCAAAGAGACGAGGCTGCTCCGATCTTTGAAGCGGTTCTCGAGATTCGCAAGCGTCAACTGCCTGAAGGACATGAGCACCTCCTGATCTCGATGCACAATCTCGCCTGGCTTCGCGATGAACAGGGTCGACCCGAGGAGGCCGCCGCTCTCTACGCCGATGTCGTTGCTCGCAAGCGCTCGGCGCTCGGAGCGGAACATGAGAGCACGCTCCGGTCGGTCGACAACCTTGGCGATGTGCTTCGGCGCACGGGAAAGTTGCAGGCTGCACGGACGACCTTGGAGGAGTGCGTTGCCATCCGAAGCAGGGTCTTTGGAGCCGACGCACCAGATTCGCTGCTTGCTCGAAACAGCCTTGCAGTCGTTCTGAAATCACTGGGTGATACACGCGCATCGGAAGAGGCGCTGCGATCAGTGATCGATGGTATGTCGCGCGTTCTGGGGGAGAATCATCCGCACACGCTCATCGCACGCAACAACCTTGCAGGGATCCTTCGAGATACCAAGCGTCTTGAGGAAGCGGAATCGATCTACATTGACTTGCTCGCGCGATTCGAGGCGAAGTCAGGCCCAGATGCCAAGACAACACTGACGGTTCAAGGCAACCTTGCCATGGTGCTGGAGCTGCAGCATCGACACGAAGAGGCGGAGCAGGTGTACCTCGACAGCATTGTGCGAAAGCGCCGTGCGCTCGGCGATCGGAATCCATCCACATTGAACACGTTGCACAACCTTGCGTTCATGTATGCCACAGAGATGGACCGCCCGAACGAGGCAATCGCGCTCTGGGAGGAATCGGTTGCCGGGCTTCACGGGATTCACGGCGTCGCAACTCGGCAGGCAGCCGGACCCGCGGTGTCGCTTGCTCGTCAGTATCTGAAGGTTGGGCGTGGCGCGGAGGCACTTGAGACGGCCATGCCGTATGCGCAGGCCTCGGAAGGGTCGATCCCGGAAACCATGCGACTTGTTGCGCTCAAGACTGCTGGGCGAGCGGCGGCTGAGTTGGGCCAATCGTCCGACGCCGTTCGCTGGCTGCAGCAGGCGCGTGCCGCTGCAGAGGGGCTCACGAATGCCGCAGAAGTCACGGACATCGAGGGGTTGATCTCACAGTTCGCCAACCCATAGTCTATTTTACAGAACAGCCATTCTCGGACCTTTGGGGTAGGAAGCCCCGTGTATCACTGCGAATTCAAGAGCGTAGCCCACATGGTTTCGAGTGACCCTTCATCACCCTTGCCGCAGCAGCCGATGGCTCCGCTCTGTTCGGTGTTCCGTCGCTATCTCAAGTCGCGTGGGCTGAAGTACACGAACGAGCGCGCTGATGTGCTCGACGCCATCATCGCGCGCGACGGTGTGTTTGAGGCGGAAGAACTCCTGCTCGAACTGCGCCGACGCAGTCAGCGCGTGTCGAAGGCCACGCTATACCGAACCATCCATCTGCTTCAGGATGCGGGCATCATCGTCCAGGCACTCTTCAATTCCAAACAGTCTCACTTCCAACTCATCTACGGCAAGCAGCCGCGCGACCACATGGTGTGCATGAAGACTGGGCGGCTCATCGAGTTTCAGAGCGAGGAACTGATCGCCGTACGGAATCGCATCTGCAAGGAACTCGGTTGGAGCCCCGTGGGACATCGATTCCAGATCTACGCGGTCAGCCCTGAGGCTGAGGCGCACAAGGCACATCCAACAAAGCCTCAGTCGCCGCGCACTGCGCCGCGTTCTCGTTGATCTTCCACTCGCACAACGCGAGTGTTGTCGGGTCCCGTTGCGATCGTGATATGAACCAACGACGTGGGAAGCGCCGATGCGATCTTGTGCGGCCACTCGATCGCCACCACATCGCAGCGCGATGCCAGAATCTCATCAAGCCCAAGATCAGCGAGATCCTGTTCGCTCCGCATACGCCATGCGTCCATGTGCACAAGTCCGACGGCACCTGCAACATAACGCTGCATCAGGATGAACGATGGGCTCGTCACGAGCGCGGGGTCGATGCCCATGCCCTGTGCGATGCCGCGTACGAGACATGTCTTGCCACTCCCGAGCGGACCATCGAGCGCCACAAGATCGCCGGCGCGCAGTGCGCGGCCGATGCGCGCACCGAGAGCCTCGGTGGCGTTCACATCCGCAAGTGCCACGCTCATGTTGAGATCGATCATGCTCGCGTCACCCATGCGTCCACCCAAGCGTGGATGCATCATGCTCAGCGCCCGCCACATCGACGACACAGCCGCGCGTGTCGCCACTCTGGGGATTCACAATACTCCCAACGGCAGTCCAACCGGGAGGGATCGGTCCACCCGCTTCGATCGCTGCAAGCAGTTCATGATCTTCGCCATCGCAAAGCCCCTGCCGAAGTGTGGCATCACCATACAGCGGAATCTGATCGCCGCGCAACCGCGCTTGCAGCGTGCGCCCTGTGCGCGCGCCGGATGCATGCGCCACACGCGCCGCGTCGCGCCCCAGTCCATCGCTGATGTCGATCATCGCGTGAACCCTCCCACCGAGCGCATCGATCAACTGTTGAGCCTGTGAAACACGGGGTTCGATGTGCAGATGCCGACCAAGCCCATCGGCACCAAACGACCCACCGACCGCGCCACCGAGGAGTAGCGTGTCGCCCGCGCATGCGCCGCTGCGGCGCACAATGATTCCATCCGCACGAACGGATGCAAGAACGGTCACCGACAGTGTCAGTGGCGCGCCTACGACCGTGTGAACCGCAGTGTCGCCACCGACGAGCGGACAGTCGAAGGACTGCGCCCACTGTGCAACGGCATCGACAAGCGCTCGTGCGTCCGTTGCGGACACCTCGTTTGGCAGCGTCGCCGCAGCCACACACGCTGCTGGCAGCCCCCCCATCGCCGCGATGTCGCTCACATTCCGCGCGACCGCCTTGCGCGCGACAAGATCGAGGGGCGTTCCAGTACGGAAGTGAATGCCCTCCACGACCTGATCGACCGCAATCAGCACCTTTGCGGTGCCGACGCTCACGAGTGCCATGTCATCACCTGCACCGATCGGCGCGCGTGCGCTCGGCGACCCCGCGATTTGCACGGCGCGCGCGATGACCGCCTCTTCGATCGACTGCCCACCGCTCATGATTGCCCGCCGGTGCGCGTCGGAGAGTGTGCGGCTGCTCGGATGAACGTGGCATTGCGTGCGGTAGCGCCCTGCTCACGCGCGATGACCACGCTGGCGTTCTGCGCCAACTGCGCTCGGCGTGCTGGATCAGCCAACAGCGCACTGAGGGTGGCTGGCAGTTCGGTGGCGTTCACTTGCACCATCGCATCGCCGCCGAGCAGCGCATCCGCCGTGGATTGAAAGTCGCCGACGCGCGGGCCGACCACGACCGCCTTCCCGAGCGCTGCCGGTTCCATCATGTCGCTGCCATGCAGAGCACCAAACGACCGACCAATCACCACCACATCCGCAAGCGCGTACGCGGCGCGCAGTTCACCGATCGTGTCGAGCAGAAAGCGACCACTCGCAGGGGAATCGTGTCGGCCACCGCGCCGCTCGCTCCTACGCACGCAGCCCGGCAGCGCTTCTGCGGCTTGCGCGAACCACTCTGGCTTCCGCGGGGCGCACAGCAGTTGAACGCCAGCGGGACATGCCGCATGCAGAAGCGCTTCCTCACCGCGCGCGGTCGAGCCCGCGACAACGAGCGGTTTCGTGCGGTCGATGCCGAGCGCTGCGGCCAGCGCATCAGCGCCCTGCACTCCCCCGCTTGCGGCACTGTCCCACTTC
>Ga0163212_1000596_pt1 | contig 16000 bp, 13 predicted proteins | sample Malawi_45m_30L_FD_113532 | JGI IMG/M metagenome (GOLD analysis project Ga0163212, IMG submission 113532) | Freshwater microbial communities from Lake Malawi, Central Region, Malawi to study Microbial Dark Matter (Phase II) - Malawi_45m_30L | ecosystem: Environmental > Aquatic > Freshwater > Lake...
CATCCACGCAACGCACTCGGGCACTGCCGTGCCCGGCTTGCCCGGCGGCAACTTCCGTAGCTCGGGCTTTCCAGCCCGAGCACTGCCCTCGGCGCCGCGGACGCCGGAACGCCACAGCACTGGGATGACGAATACTGTGCCGGAGGCTGGTCTCACGCGAGGCCGCGAAGTCGCTTAGAGAAACGCAGCGGGCTGCAAGGGCCCTGACGGCGTTTTTGTACACCAGTCGTGTCGCCCTGCGGCATGACCGGACTTTTATGCTCGGCGTCACGAACGTTCGGGCCCGGCGGCACTGGCGAGCTGTCAGCGAGTTCAGGAGCGGGCCGATCGAACTGGAAAACATGGCGAAGTTTTCTGCGGGCAGAGACGAAGTCCGGGAACAGATCACAGGAATCTGCTGAGCCGCGGGGAAGCCCCCGGCTTTACTCAGATGCCTGCGAGCCCTAAATTAAAGCGTCGTTCTGATAAATGCCACTCGCCCGCTGCCGAATTGGACCATCATGACCGCGGATGCTCAGTTTTCCCAGCCTGCCCCAGTCGCAGCCGAATCAGCCGCAGCCACGGGGAACGGGCAGGGTCGGCGCTGGCTGAAGGTGGCCATGGCAATCGCGGTTCTGCTGGTGCTGGCAGGCGTCGGAATCGGCTCGGCCTGGCTTATTCAAAACCGCACACGCAGCCAGTTTCTGGCCCGCTGCGAGCAGGCGAAGCGGGAGAGTCTGTGGGCTGATCTGCGAGTGGCGGCCGACGAATGGTCGCGGTGGGACAGTCGGGATCCGAAGCCGCGGTGGCTGGCTGCCGAAGCCGCTCAGCAGCAGGACGAATTCGAGGAACTGGCAGACTGCCTCGAAAAAATTCCGCCCAGTGATCCGAATTACGCGTTCGCTCTGGCCGAAAAGGCCAACCTCGAATGGACGGCTCTGAACAAGCCCCTGCTGGCCCTGCAGACCAGTGAACAGGCGGTGCAGATGGAACCGCGGCTCACAGACACTCATTCCCGCATTATTTCGTTTTATGCCATGACAGGACGGCGAATCGCGATGCTCAGAGCGATCCGGGCCGCACTGCGGTCGGGTGCTGAACCACGAGAAGCCTACACGTATCTGGTGATGGCCGATATCCTGTCATTTTCGAACGGCAGCGAGCTAAATGAACGGTGGATACAGAGTGACCCGGATCAGGTGCAGTTCAAGATCAGTCTGGCGGTGAACACTGCCATGCAGCTGGCGATGAATCAGGATACATCACCGACTCCGGAGATTCAGGAACTGAACCAGCAGGCGAAGCAGCAGCTGGGCTTTTTTCTGCAGCAATACCCTCACGATCCTGTGCTGCTGTCCTACCTGATGCATCAGGCTTACCGGACGGGCGACGTCCAGGGCATGTCGGGACTGCTGCAGAGTGTGGATGACCGTGCGGCAGAAGACCACATGGTTTGGGTCTATCGGGGATGGTATCACATTCAAATGCAGGAATATGTTGAGGCAGAGAAGTCGCTGCAGGAGGCTATTCGGATTCATCCGCTCAGTCCGCTGGCGCATCACGAGTATGCCAGTCTGCTGCGGGTGCAGCAGCGGCCCGAAGTAACGCGTGAGCAGCAGTTGGCAACGTATGGGCGGGATTTACGCAGTGAAATGCTGCTGCTGCCGTCGGCGGTGGATCTGACGCCGATATTGCTGGTGAAGATACTGAGCTATGCCGAAAGCTGCGGGGATCAGCAGGTAGCAGCCGGGCTGGCGAAAAGGCTGAAATAGCGGGGAATGGAAACACCCTCAAACACGGACTTCCGTACAGCAGATTGCGTGGTGTTGCCTCGACCGCGGCCAACGCGGAACCATTTTGTGAAGTTTCCAGCAATAACCTGCAACTTTTCCAATGAATTCATCAAATGCAACTTGAAGGTCGCCGATTCATCGCTTACAAATCAAGCGAACCTGCCGTGCGGTTATGCGCTCTCGCTGTAAAAGCTGAACAAAAAAACAGATCCAAGTAAGTTCAGTGTCACGTCTGGTTTGGCTAACATCCCGATGTACGGCTAAACAGTCGTGCCTGTTGGGTGCACGCGGTTAATTTGGTTCAAATCTTGAATTCTTGCAGAAAATTTGCCATGCCTTACAGCCTTCCGCATCGATCATTCGCACTGCTGTCCGTCTGCTGCGGGCTCGTTCTGGCTGGCTGTGGCGATTCTGGCCCGGCTTTGTCGTCTGTTTCCGGGAAAGTGACGAAAGGTGGCAAGCCGCTGGCCAACATCAACGTCACATTCACTCCGACTGCCGGTGGTCCGTCATCTGCGGGCCGCACGGATTCGGACGGTAAGTTTGCACTGATTTGCCAAAATGGCAAAGCCGGCGCCGTCCCGGGGAAGCACAAGGTCGTGCTGCAGGCGTTCCAGGAAGCGGCAGTTGACAGCAATGCTGACCCGAAGGCTGCGATGGAAGCCTACATGAAGATGCGTGATGGCAGTGGCAAGAAAAATACGGCTCCTTCGAATGATCCGACCGGCGGAGCCTTCCCGAAAGAGTATGGCGATGCCTCAAATACTCCGCTGCAGTACGAAGTAACTGCTGCATCCAACGAATTCGACATCGTTATTCCTTGATCTAACTGAAGAAATTCGCCATTTGCCGCTGTAGACGCGGTGTGTGGTTCAATCATTGTGGTGTTATTCATCCTTTTCCTGATTTGGAGTTCGTTATGAAGAAGAGTTCGCTGAATCGCGGATTCACGCTCATCGAACTGCTGGTAGTGATCGCGATCATCGCGATTCTGGTGGCATTGCTGCTGCCGGCCGTCCAGCAGGCGCGTGAAGCTGCCCGTCGCACGCAGTGCAAAAACAACTTAAAGCAACTGGGCCTCGCATGTCACAACTACCATGACACGTACAATCAGTTCCCGATGAACTGGTTCAACGGCGACAATCAGAACCAGCCAGACCCGAACAACCCTCGGTATCCGAACGGTTCGTGGCCGTGGACTGTGATGGCCCTGCCCTACTTGGAACAGGCTCCCCTGTACCAGCAGATTTCCTCCTACTTCAACGTTGCCAACGGAAGACTGCCGAACATCGGCATGGGCTTCACTGGCTCCGTAAACGGCCTGCCCTCGCCTCGCAAACTGGCTGAGCTGGTGATTCCAGTGTTCATCTGCCCGTCGAATGATCAGGGCAAGGTGCGTCGCGACCAGTTGATCGAAATCGACAACGGTGGCTGGGGTACAGCTCCATATCAGGGCCCCGCTGGGGGTCTGGATTATGTGGGGAACATGGGACACATCTGGGCCGGCTGGAAGGACTGTCCACCGGTGCCCGACTTCCCCAGCACGAACGGTCGTTTCGTACGTGGCTCTGCCGGTACTCCCTGGATCAGCGAACGCTGGAACAACGACAACCCCAACATTAACGGCGTTTTCATGTTCCGTGGTTCTCGCGGCATTCACGAAATTTCTGACGGCACGTCCAACACCGTCATGCTGTTCGAATCGATGCACTGGCGTGCCAGCAGCAACGGTCTGAACCGCGAACCCAAGTTCGATGCCAACTGGGCGTCTCCGCTGGCTGCCGTAAACACAATGCGGAACCCGATCAACCTGACCAACCGTGCGTGGCTGCCTGGTGACGAATGGGACCCACGCTGCTCGTCGCCCTCCAGCAACCACACGGGTGGCTGCCAGGTCGTGCTTTGTGACGGTTCAGTGCGTTTCATCAGCGAAACCATTGACAACCTGATCCGCTACAACCTGTCACATCGCCGCGACGGCAACGTGATCAGCGAATACTGATAAAGGGCCTCGCGGAACTAAATTTTTGCTCCGCGACCTGCTGCTGATCAGTTTTTGTGTATGATACCGCATGGCAATTCATTGCCATGCGGTTTTTTGTTGCCCAGTTGGCCGGAGACGGGAATGAAGTGTCAGTCACAGCGATCATTCGCTGCACTCGCAATTCACTCTGCCGCAGGTTCAGCCAGCCGATCCCGCCTGCTGCTCACTGGTCTGCTGCTGCTGCATCTGCTGACCTGTGGTTGTGATTCGCAGCCGACGCCTGCCGCCGCCACCCCGGAAACTGCTGCTCGGCCCAAATTCGAGTTTCGCCCTAAACAGTCACCGCGTCCGGATGACTCGGCTGCCACTGCCGCCGCAACAGAAATCACCTTCCCAAACCTTAAAGATGTGGCACAGTCACTGGGCGTGCACCACGTCTACAATAATGGTGCCAGTCCGCGCGCACTGATGGTGGAATCCACTGGCGGTGGCTGTGGCTGGTTCGATTTCGACCATGATGGACTCGTTGATCTCTACCTGACCCACGGCGGCGATCCCTGTCCGCCCGCTGCGGCTCAGTGGGTGCCGGACTCACTTTGCCGACAAACTGTCAGGGGCGGGTTCATTGATGTCTTCGGAATGGCTGCACTGCAGGATCAGGGTTTCGGGCACGGGGTCGCGGCCGGGGACTGGAACAATGACGGCTTCGATGACCTGTTTGTGGCCAACGCCGGAGTCAGTCGGCTGTTTTTGAATCTGGGGGACGGTACCTTCGAAGATGCGGGGGCATCGCTAATCGGGGCAAAACCAGCCTGGAGTTCAACCCCTGCATGGGGTGACCCTGATCGCGACGGAGACCTTGATCTGTACGTGTGCAACTACGCCATTTACGACCCCTGTAATCCCGTACCCTGTCTCGACAAGGACGGTATTCCTTCCATTTGTCATCCGCGAAATGTCGAACCTGAGCCTGATCTGTATTTTCGCAACGAGGGTGATGGCAGGCTGGTCGAGTGTGCTCGGGAGCTGGGGTTATTCGGGCGCGGGAATAAGGCACTGGGAGTTGTCATTGCTGACATGAATGGCGATCACTGGCCGGACATCTACGTGGCCAATGATACGACCGCCAACTTTCTGTTCATCAACAATGGTGCTGGGACTGCTTTCACCGAAAGTGCTCAGTTGCTGGGAGGATCGGTCAGCGCCACCGGCGAGCCGCAGGCCAGCATGGGAGTGGCCTTTGGCGATTATGACCGCAATGGCTGGCCCGATTTGCTGCTGACCCATTTCACGGGTGAATCAAATACGCTGTACCAGAACCGCGGTGCTCAGGGGCTGCACGATGTCAGCCATCTGACGGGTCTGCGAGAACCGTCGTTGCCTAAACTGGGTTTCGGTACGATTATGGACGACCTGAATTCTGACGGACACATGGATCTGTTCGTGACCAACGGGCACATCGACCCTCGATATGAAGAGAGTGAAGGCTACGAAATGGTGCCCCAGCTGTTTTCGTTTGATGGCCAGCGATGGCGGGAACGACCGGCGACTGCCGGCGAGTTCTTCACAAAGGAACTGGTTGGCCGCGCTGTGGGTACGGCCGACATGGATCGCGACGGAGATCTGGACTTGTGCGTTGTGCACCACAATGCGGCGGTCGCTTTGCTGCAGAACGACTCAGCCAGCGGTCGCAGCCTGCTGGTGCGACTGACGGGACGCAGCAGCAATCGCAACGCCGTGAATACTCAGGTGACGCTGCAGTGTGCCGGAGAAATACTGGTGCAGGAACTGCCCGGGGGAACCAGTTATGCGGCATCTCACGAGCGACTGCTGCATTTCGGACTCGGAACCCTGCAAGGGCCGCTGCAAGTAACAGTTTTGTGGCCGTCCGGAACTGAACAGATCCTCGAAATTCCAGCCGCTGAGCAGCAGGTGCATGTGCTGGAAGGTGTGGGACTGGTGGCGGGGAACTGACAGGGAGCATTCACGAATGTCTGCGGGTCTGCAAAACCGACAGTGGTCAGCAACAGGACTTTTGCTGTTGCTGTTGGTGTGCTTGAGCAGCGGCTGCGGCCGAACGGCAGATTCCCCCGCTCAGCCCTCCGAATCAGACGCCACTTCAGGCACCGCTGCTGCAGATTCACTCGAGAGCGTCAGTGAATCCGGGTGGCTTGGCAGCGCGGCCTGCCGTGAATGTCACAGTCAGATTTTTAAGCGTTATACCGGACACCCGATGTGGCACACACTGGCAAAGGTGGACAAGGCGACGGCGATCGAGGATTTTTCTGAGACGAAGTTCAGTGGTCCGGAGGGACTGGAGTATCAGGTTGAACGCGCAGCCGCTTCTGACTCAGTGCAATGGCATCATGAGTTGCGGCGTGCTCCTGACGGGGCAGTCCTGTACGACCAGCGAGTCCCGTTTGACATTGCCGTGGGTTCGGGAGCACATGGACGTTCGTGGCTGCGAAATGTGGAGGGGCGACTTTATCAGTCACCGATCACCTGGTACTCGGAGGACGGACACTGGGGACTGTCGCCTGGCTACGCACCGGAATTTAACGATCGTTTTGAGCGTCGGGTGACACACGCCTGCCTGTCCTGCCATGCGGGTCGAGCGATCCCGCTGGCCGGCGAGCCGGATCGGTTTCGAGATCCGCTGTTTGCTGAGGAATCGATTGGCTGTGAGCGTTGTCACGGTCCTGGTGAACAGCACGTTGCGTGGCAGCGCGAGCGTGCCGGTGCGAATTCATCGGCAGCCGACAATGCCGGCATGACTGCGGTTGATCCGATCGTGAATCCCGGCCATTTTCAGGATTCGCGGCTGGACGCAGTCTGCAATCAGTGTCATCTGGCCGGCCAGCGACGCGTGCTGAAGAACGGACACTCCGAGTTTGATTTTCGCCCGGGGATGCGTGTGAGTGATCTGTGGACGGTGTTTGTGAAGACAAAGGGCACCACAGCCGGGACTGACGATCCAGCGGGCGCTGTCAGTCATGTGGAACAGATGCATGCCAGTCGCTGTTATCAGCAAAGCGGTGGCAACTTAAGCTGCATCAGTTGTCATGACCCGCACGAGGTCCCGGCAGCGGAAAACGAGGTGGCGTTTTACCGGGCAAAGTGTCTGGAGTGTCATTCGGCAGGGCGCGTGGAGTGTAGCGAGCAGCCTGAGCGGCGGGCTGGTGAAGGCCGCGGGGATTCGTGTGTCGTTTGTCACATGCCGGCGTACCCGGCGGCCGACGTGCATTCCGCACAGACCGATCATCGAGTGCTGCGGCGGCCGCTGCCGCCCGCAGCTCAGCAGATGGCAGCAAAGACTGCGGCGTCACAGCAGTCATCAAAGCAGGATGAACGATCGCTGGTGGCGTATCAGGAACCGGGAGTCAGCGAGGATCTGCAGGAATTATCGCGGGCTCGCGGAATCTATCTGTCCGAACTGGCTTATTTCGGAGGCAGCAATGAAGCGGCTGAACGGGCGGTGCTGCTGCTGGATCAGTCGCTGACGGCGCAGGCTGCTGACGTGGACGCCCTGCTGGCGCGGGGCCGGGCTCTGATCCAGCTGGGACGACTTCCGGATGCAGTGAAATCCCTCGAAGCGCTGCTGAAACTGTCGCCGCGGCATGAAACGGCGCTGGAAGTGCTGGCGTCAGCCCAGCATGAATCCGGCCGCATTCGCTCGGCACGCACATCCTATGAAAAGCTGCTGGAGGTCAATCCGCATCGATCGCGTTATTATGGAAGATATGCTCACGTGTTGGGACAACTGCAGGAATACAGTCTCGGCGTGCGGGCGGCAGAGCAGGCACTGGAACTTGATCCCTCGCTGGTGCAGGCACACCAGTGGCTGCAGATGACGTGGGAGCACCGCGGGATCGCTGATCGGGCCGAGTATCATCGGCGAATGGCCGGGCAGTTACTGGGGGATCGCCCGGCAAGCCGGCAGCCCAGGTAGACTCAGCTGACCAGACGACTGACGGCAAAATACGGAACGAGACATTCAACGCAGTACCCGCGAGAAGTACATCATTTCACAATATTTTCACATGACATCAACAACTTTCGGAATTCACCACGGCACACATCCGGGCAACTCAAATTCCGCGCACGCATCACAGGCGATTCGGTTGCACCTGTGGTCGGGTTCCTGGTAGTTTCAGGGATCAGCCAGACTGCGACGCCTCCCTGGTGCAAGCCTCACACAGGATCCTCGAATGTTGGATACTGAGCCAGAGACCAGCGGAACTCTGCTCAATCGTCTGCTTGCGTGGCAAGATCACACAGCGTGGCAGCGTTTTTTGCAGCCGACAACACGCTGCTAAATCGCTGGGCCCGCACAAGTCTCAGAAACTCTGCCGATGTGCAGGATCTGACACAACTGGTGTGGTGTGAACTGGCCCGCAGGCTATATCCTTTAACTACGACTCTACGCGTTCCTTCCACGGCTGGCTCAGAACCCCGTACCGCAGTCGACTGAGTGACTTGCAAAAATCTGAGAGCCGGCGGAGCAACCGTGAGACCAGTGTCGCCCGACCGCTTTCCGAAGCTTCTGAAACTACCGCTGACAACCCAGCCGGACTGTCCGAACAGGCTGTCGCACAGGCTCGGCAACTCCAGCACATGCAAACAATTCAGCAGCAGGTCCGGCAAAAAGTGACTCCCAAAAACGTGGGCGGTGTTTGAGCAAATCGCGCCGCACGGAATGGAGATTGGCGAGGTTGCTCGTCAGCATCGCATGCGTTACGCTGCTTCTCCCGCTGCCTTTTCGCGGGTGCAGCGGATGCTGCGTCAGTCGTCGACAGCAGAGACCTCCGAATAATGGAAATCACCAGTTGTCCGGCCCCTGCGAACTCCCGGAACTTGCAGATGATTTACTGCAGGCCGAACGCCGCGAAGCCGTCGAAATGCATGTTGAAAACTGCTGGCGCTGTTGCTGCCTGCTGCAGCAGATGGCCCAACTGCAATCTGCCGAACTGGCAACGCAGACCAGTTCACTGCACTTCTCACCGTCACAGTTCGCTCGAACGCTGCCGCTGGTCTCCAGCCAGGCAGGACGCCCGGCCTGGATTGCTTCCACCGTACTCCCGGCTGGAACAGTTTACCGAGTGGTGTGGCGGGGAATCGCGCAGGAGCAGGTCACAAAACGTGAAGAGCAGGCACGACCGGCCGGTCCCCTGCCTGATACCGCAGTATCGGTCTTCCGTTTGCTCGCACGCAATCTTGCCAAAACGGCACAGGGAGCAGCGGTATCGGCTGTCGCCCCCTTTGACGCAGCGGCAGCCAGACAGTATCAGGAAGCCTCGGCCGAACACCGGCAGGTGCCGGTCGAATACACAAACTTGATCGGTATGAGATTCCGCCTCATCCCGTCCGGCCGCTTCCTGATGGGCAGTACAGACGCACAGGTGACGGTTGCCAAACCATTCCTCTACATGGAACTTGACTCGGCTCGCAAAGGCCGCGCAGATACAGAAATGCCGCAGCACCTGGGTACTCTTACACGCCCGTTTTATCTCGGCATTACCGAAGTCACTTAAAACAGTTTTTGCCGAGTGACGGGTGTGAATTCGGCCAGTCTGACTGAGGGCGCTGGGGATCGTCTGCTGGCACCCATCGAAACCGTCACCTCGATCAACTGCGTGGAATTCTGCAATCAGCTCAGCCGGGGCGAAGGACTTGAATGGGCCTATCGCTTCACTCAGGATCTGGTAACCCAGACCGATGTTGGCGGCTATCGACTGCCCACTGAGGCTGAGTGTGAATTTTCCTGCCGAGCCGGGACGACCACGCAGTTCAATACTGGTGATGATCCCGTGGGACTGGCCGGCGCTGCGTGGATTGTTGCCGAGAACGGCGATCAGACCAAACCTGTGGCTCAAAAACAGCCGAACGCCTTCGGCCTGTTTGACATGCACGGAAATGTCTTTGAGTGGGTGGATGACGTTTGGCGGCAGGACTGGTACGGCACGACCACAGGCGCAGCAGCAATCGATCCGCGCTGCGACGTCGGGATCGAAGGACGTCGAATTGTGGGCGGCGGCGAAAAATCTTTCTCGTGGGCCGAAGCACGGTCCGGCGCACGCGACGCTTACGCCGCCGACTCCGCGTAGTGGAATACCGGCTTCCGAGTCGCAATCTCGGTGAAAGCAGTCCGAGCCCTGCGGGCCACCGGAGGGTAGCACAACCTGAACGACTGCGCGAAATCATCGGAGAACAACGATTACGACTCGTGGTGCTCAGTTTCGGAATTGAGCATCTGCTGTGGTTCGGTTGTTTTTACCCGCGCCGCTGATACCGTAGGGGACTCACAAAAAGACAAAGCTGTCCGGCAGGCTCCTACCAGGCGATTCGCAATGTCCTCGACGCCAGTGCAACTTCGCCTATAACCCTGCTGCAACTCGCTCGCCCTCTGATTCACTCCCTGCCAGGAACACTGAACTCATGACCACTGCCAGCTTGACACTGGACGGAAAATCGTACGAAATGCCGGTGATCCGCGGGACGGAAGACGAGACGGCGATTGATATTACGAAGCTGCTGGGGCAATCAGGTGCAATTACCATGGACCCGGGCTTCAACAGCACCGGGGCCTGTCGCAGCGGAATTACTTTCATCGACGGCGACAAGGGCATCCTGCGTTACCGCGGTTACCCGATTGAGCAACTTGCTGAGCGTTCAGATTTTGTGGAAATCGCGTGGCTGCTGCTGTACGGCGAACTGCCCACCGCAGAACAGCTGAAATCCTTCAGGGCTCAGCTGACATACCACAGCATGATCCATGAGGATATGAAGAAGTTTTTCGAAGGATTTCCGCCGAATGCTCACCCCATGGCCATCCTCTCGGCGATGGTCGCTTCGCTTTCCACATACTACCCTGGTACGGAAGACGATCATTCCGACGTGAACATTGTGCGGCTACTGGCGAAGGTCCGCACGATCGCTGCTTATGCCTACAAAAAGTCGATAGGTCAGCCCACGATTTACCCTAAGAACGATTTGTCGTACTGCGCCAACTTCCTGCACATGATGTTTGCGGTGCCGGCAGAAGAGTACCGTGTGAATCCGGTGCTGGTGAAGGCGATGAACATGTTGCTGATTCTGCATGCGGATCACGAGCAGAACTGCAGCACATCGACCGTGCGCATTGTGGCCAGCAGCAAGGCCAACATCTTTGCTTCAATTTCCGCCGGCATCTGTGCTTTGTGGGGCCCGCTGCATGGCGGTGCCAACCAGGCCGTGCTGGAAATGCTCGAAATGATTCATCGTGACGGAGATGACTACAAAAAGTACGTGATGCTGGCGAAGGACAAGACCAGCGACTTTCGCCTGATGGGTTTCGGCCACCGTGTGTACAAGAACTTTGACCCTCGAGCAACGATTCTGCGAAAGATGGCCGAGCAGGTGCTGAACGAACTGGGGATCAGCGACCCGCTGCTCGAAATTGCTCGCAATCTTGAAAAAGTTGCGTTGGAAGACGACTACTTCGTCAGCCGGAAACTGTATCCGAACGTCGACTTCTACAGTGGCATTCTGTATCGAGCGATGGGCATTCCGACGAATATGTTCACCGTGATGTTCGCGCTGGGGCGGCTGCCGGGCTGGCTGTCTCACTGGCGTGAGCAGCGTGACGACGATTCGGCTCGCATCTATCGGCCGCGACAGGTCTACACCGGCGCTACAATTCGTGACTATGTCGCGATCGAAAATCGCTGATCACAGACGGATCGACAACTGACTGTTGCCCGCTTCCCGGAGCTCCTGATGGCTGTGAAGATTGGTGTGAATGGTGCTGGCGGACGCATGGGTCGCCGAGTGGTGGCTCTGACAATGCAGGACGCGGAACTTAGCCTGTCCGCGGCGCTCGAGCATTCTGCCTGTCCGTTTATTGGGCAGGACGCGGGCGAGTTGGCTGGTGCCGGTCGAGCAAATGTGGTGATCACCAGTTCTTTGCAGCATCCCGTGGAGGCCATCATCGACTTTTCAACTCCTGAAGGCCTGCATTCGGTACTTGACCTCTGTGCTTCACGGCGGATTCCGCTGGTGGTGGCAACAACGGGCATCACAGCCGAGCAGCGGCAGGCGGTGCACGAAGCAGCACAGACCACTCCCATCGTGATGGCTCCCAGTATGAGCATGGCGGTGAACCTTGTGATGAAGCTTGTTGCCGAGGCAGCAGCCGTACTGCGGAACAATGCTGACGGTGTGGATGTTGAGATCATTGAGCGTCATCATCGCTTCAAAGAGGATGCTCCCAGCGGCACAGCGCTGCAGTTCGGTCGCATCGTGGCTGAGCAGATGGGACAGGAGCACCATGTGCATGGTCGGGAAGGCCGTACTGGCAAGCGACCGCTGGGTGAAATCGGCTATCACGCGGTGCGGACCGGCGACAATGTGGGCGAGCATACGATTGTTTTTGGAATGCTGGGCGAGACGATTGACCTGACGGTGCGCGGGCATACTCGCGACAGCTATGCTTACGGAGCACTGGCGGCGGCCAAGTATGTCGTATCGCGCCCGGCCGGTCTTTACTCAATGGCGGACGTGCTGGGGTTGTCATGAGTCAGATTTCGCCGCAATCAGGGGCATGTTCTGAACCAGTGGCGGACTGCTGTGATGGTACTGCCTCACCAGAACTTGCCGCTGGCCTGCCTCGCCAGACGCGAATTCGTGCCTGGGAACACTCGGATCAGCTCGTGCGTCCTCAGCCGCAAGAACTGCCTGCTCCGCCTTCACGCATTCATCGTCGCTGGGATCGTTTTGTTCGACTGGTGGGTGACGATGCGGTGCGGCAACTGCTGCAGTCGCATGTCACGGTGTTCGGGCTGGGTGGCGTCGGCAGTTACGTCGTTGAGTCCCTCGCGCGATCTGCTGTTGGTCGCCTGACTTTGGTGGATTTCGATGATGTCTGCCTGACGAATGTCAATCGGCAGCTGCAGGCAATGCCCGGTACCGTGGGGCAGTCGAAGGCCGGGCTGCTAGCCGAGCGAGTGCGGGCGATTCATCCGGAGGCCTGGGTGGATCCTGTGCAGGCCTTTTACGACCTGACGACGTCCGACCGTCTGCTCAGTCCGCAGCCTAATCTGGTGATTGACGCCATAGACAATGTGACATCCAAGGTGCTGCTGCTGGAGACCTGTCTACAGCGGAGCATACCGGTGATCAGCATCAGCGGTGCGGGAGCTCGACTGGACCCGACTCAGGTCCGCATCGCCGATCTGGCCGAAACGAAGGTTGATCCGCTGGCTCGAATTCTTCGTAAGGAATTATCGCGGCGAGGTATTGGCAGTCAGGGGCCGGCCGGCATTCCCGTGGTCTATTCGGAAGAAGAAGTGCGGGAACCGGTGTTACCTGAATGGGACGAGGAAACAGGGTTTCAGTGTATTTGTCCGCACCGTGAGGATTCTCCACATGCCTGTGAGAAGCGGCGGCGAATATACGGCACGGCGTCGTTTATCACCGCAGCCTTTGCCATGGCCGCATCTTCGTGGGCCGTGCGGCGTCTGATTGCAGCGAAGATACCGAATTGATCGGTAATTCCCCCAATTCAATCCTTCCCAGCCCATTTTCAGCAACGACCGCATGAATTTCCCCTGATCTGCACAGGTTCATTCGCCGCTCCGAATCCCCACGCTCTAAGATGCGGGATTCTCTGCATCGTCTTAGTTGTCCGCTGTTTCCACGTAGAAGACGTCCGAAAGATGTCGCAAGTACGTGTGGTTGAGGATCAGCCAAATCTGCTCCGCAGCGTCGCTCAGGCATTGCGCGAGGCAGGTTTTAAAACGGCTGCTGCTGGCACTCTGGCCGAAGCAGCAGTGGCCTTGCTCTCAGGCATCGATCTGATGATTCTGGACGTGATGCTGCCGGACGGCAGTGGCCTCGACTGGCACAGCAGTTTCCGCGCGGAAGGCGAGGCAACTCTTGTGCTGACGCTGACGGCTCGCGATTCTGTCGACGACCGAATTGTGGGGCTGGGGACTGTCGCTGACGACTACATAGTCAAGCGATTTGCGATCAACGAACTGCTGGCTCGTGTCAGATCTCTGCTGCGGCGTGATTTGCGGCAGCCTGCCGCCAATTTGACCGTCGAACACATGACCGTCGATCTGCTGGCTCAGACGGTCCGCCGCGGCACTGTGCAGCTGGACCTGCCACAGCGGCAGTTCGAACTGCTGGCCCACCTGATGAAGCATCCAGGAGAAACAGCTTCTTGGCAGACGATTGCCGAACATGTCTGGAAGGAAAGCAGTGCCACGTGGACCAACGTGATTGAAGTCCAGGACGGATGCGGGCACCGTGCAGCGCCAGCAGTGTCCGGTTTCGCTGTTCGCTTTGCTGCACGACACGGTAGGATACCTGCAGGTGCTGGCCGAACAGCGCGGCCTGACACTCGAACTGGTCTCCGGCCAGTGCGGAGAACTTCCAGGTGATGAGTTTCGGCTGGGCATGGTCTGTTCCAACCTGATTGAGAATGCGATTAAGTATTCCCGCCCGGGCGGCCATATCAAAGTGTCCTGTCGACCTGACGGCAATTGCAAGATGTTTGAGGTAGCGGACGATGGCCTTGGCATTTCAGCCGAACATCTGCCACGCGTCTTTAATCGGTTCTTCCAAGCCGATGAATGTCGCAGCAGCGGCTGTGCCATCCTTGGGCTGTCGATTGCTAAAAGCATTATCAGAGCTCACCATGGTGAGCTCTGACCAGCCAGCCGGGCCATGGTACGATTGTCACAGTCCGGCTGCCGCAGGCCAAGGGCAGTGTCAGTGTTGATCCTTGCCGTCGACTGTCTGAAACTGCGTCTTCCGAACGGGAGCTCGCATCCGCAGACGCTGAATCACTCTTGCACCTGCAGGAATGCCGCGACCGACAAAAAGCAGTACATACGGACTAATCCTGCCCCGCCACGCGGTAGTCGCACTTGCCCCCGTGACACCGTGGTTAATTCCGACCGCCATGAACAGCCTGTTGGGTTCTCACGTAGACAGACTTGAAGATCCGTCTGGGCCGGGTGCGTGTGAAACCAACAGTCTGCAGCGCACCACTGCTGCAACGGGAACGGGTATCCTTCACCTCTCAACCCCAACACGCGCATCCAGCCGGCTCACGAAGCTCCCCGTCGGTCCTCCGCCTCGTACTCGGACTCAGTGAAACGGTACTCGTACTCGAAAACCGCCCACTGACCACTCCCCCGCTGTTCCCGGCCGCCCGATCCATAAAACGCTGTACTTCCCCGTCACCGACCGGTATTCTCCAGTCATGCCGCCGGCCTTTTGCCAGCCCTCGCCGCAGGTTCTCGATTCATGACCTTCCTGCAGTTTTCAATTCTCTACGCTTTTCCTCTAATTTTGCTGCCGATTGTGATCCATCTGATCAATCAGAATCGGCACAAAACAGTGCAGTGGGCGGCGACCATGTTTTTGCTGCAGGCAAAACGCATGGTGCGCGGCATGGCCAAGCTGCGTTATGTGCTGATCCTGATTGCTCGCATGCTGGCCATTGCCGGCCTGCTGCTGGCGCTCAGTCGCCCCATGTCAGGGGGCTGGCTGGGGCTGGCCGGCGGAGGGCCTCCGGAACTGACGGTCATCATTCTGGACCGTTCTGCCAGCATGGAACTGCAGGATCCGCAAAGTGGTTTGTCGCGTCGCGGCACCGCCCTCGAAAAAGTTTCCGGGTTGTTCCGTGATCTGGGCCGCAATTCCAGAACAGTGCTGTTTGACACAGCAACCGGTCGGCAAGTCGACCTGACGGATGCAGCTTCACTGTCTGAACTCGCCGAAACATCCACCACAGCGACGGCCGCAGATCTGTCATCGGTCATGCAGTCGGCAGCCGAATTCATCGCCACCAGTGAAGCCGGGCGAACGGATGTCTGGGTTTGTTCCGACCTGCAGCACAGTGGCTGGCAGCCTGCCAGTGGACGCTGGAACGACGTGCGTCAGCAACTGTCGCAGCGTCAGGGGCTGCGGCTGTATCTGCTGCTGTATGGCGACGACGGCCCAGAGAACCTTGCGGTGCAGGTCAGTAACATCCAGCGGCGTGAGACGGAATCCGCAGCCGAACTGCTGCTGGACATTGATGTTCAGCAGACGTCGGGAGTCATCTCTGAGCAGACTCGTCGCGTTCCGCTGACGCTGGTGATCAACGGCGCGCGTTCCACATTTGAAGTCGAGCTGTCAGCCGGCTCGGCCAGACTAAGCGGTCACGCCATCCCGGTTAGCCGCGATGCAATTCGCGGCTGGGGACGTCTTGAGC
>Ga0163212_1000601_pt1 | contig 15943 bp, 13 predicted proteins | sample Malawi_45m_30L_FD_113532 | JGI IMG/M metagenome (GOLD analysis project Ga0163212, IMG submission 113532) | Freshwater microbial communities from Lake Malawi, Central Region, Malawi to study Microbial Dark Matter (Phase II) - Malawi_45m_30L | ecosystem: Environmental > Aquatic > Freshwater > Lake...
TCCCCCCCCTGTTGCCCGCACCCCGTTAATAGACGTCTCCCCGTAAACAGCACCCTACAGCAAGCCATCAATGTACATCCTCGTTTCCTTACATGACTCCCGTCGCTGCTGGCTCATTCTCGGACTGCTCCTCGCCTGCCAGTTCGTTGCGTGCCCGACCACATTCGCTGAAGACGCCGTCGATCGCCTGCAGGTACCACGACTGCAGGCAGTGCAGCAGGCTCGCGCAGAATTCGCCGCTCAGCGCAAAATCCTGACTCGCGTCGACGGTTACCAGCAGCACCGAGCCAACCTCCACGTTCATTCGCACTTTTCACACGACAGTCGGGGACAGCTTCCCGAAATCCTCGCTGCCGCAAAAAAAGCCGGAACTTCAGTCTTGATGTTCACCGAACACCCGGTCACACATTACGACTTTTTCAACGACGGCCATCGCGGGCTGCACGACGGTGTCCTGCTGATCCCCGGGGCTGAACAGTCCGGGTTTCTGCTTTATCCAACATTCAGCCTGCAGGGCATCACGCCAAAGTCACCACAGGAATTGTCCGATCTGGTCCGTGGCCGCGACGGCCAGATTTTTTTGTCGCACCTTGAAGAACGGATGGACTGGGTAATTGCCGGTGCCAGCGGCACTGAAATCTACAACACTCACGCGGACTTCAAAGAAGAAAAAGGACTGGTTGCTGCTCTCAAAAATCCATTCAAACTGGTTCGACTGTCAGTCGCCATCCAAAAGTATCCCCAGGAATGCTTCGGGGCCATCCAAAACTACCCGGCTGACTACCTGAAACGCTATGATCAATTGTGCCAAAAGGCACCACACACCGCCGTCTCAGCCAATGACGCTCACCAAAATGTCGGGTTCGGTATTCGCTGGGTCGCCGACAATCAGGGAACACTTGAGGATGCTCTGGGCGAGAAACTACTGGATATTGATCTCAGCCTGATTCCCGACAGTGAACAGATGCGGCAGAGCCGCAGGCCGGGTGAGCTGATTTTCTCGCTGTACCTTGATCGCTACGAACACAGCCTGCGACACGTGGCCACACACCTGCTGCTCATGGACCTGAGTGAAGCCTCCGTCCGTGAATGCCTGGATGCAGGTCGCTGCTTCGTGGCTTTCGACTGGCTCGCAGACTCGCAGGGATTCCAGTTCCACCTGCAGTCAAACGGCGACACCACACAACTTGGCGGTCGCACGCAACTGCACTCAGATTCCCGACTGAAAGGTCGCAGCCCCCTGCCCTGTCGCTGGAAAATCATCCGCAACGGCGAACGGCTCAGCGAAACCATCGGTTCTGAACTGGACCTGCACATTGATCAGCCTGGCATCTACCGCTGTGAAACCTGGCTGACCGTTGCCGGATCCGAAATGACATGGATCATGACCAATCCGATCTACTTGGACAGGACGCCACAGTAACGCACTGACAGGGCGACAAACAGACTTTGCATAAGACGTGGCTCGCGATTTCCGGCCAGAGATCCGCCCATAAGAAACATGACGTTTCTTACACAACAAGCGGCATCTTGAATGCATAAGCAGCGATTTCGGCTCGCTGCTGTCAGTCCTTTCGCTGCATTGCCGTAAACGTGACCGAGCGTTCTTCGCCCACCTTCAGACCCGCTCCCGCATCCCAGATCAGTGTCTCACCCGGAATCACAACTTTTGCAAAGTCCGTCTTCTCAATCTGCACGTCACTCACCTCGCCTGGCAGCAAATAACTGAACACTCGCCAGCCAGCAAACTTTTCCGCTGTGCGCTTATTGCCCTTGCCGACAAAATTCACCTTGACCCGATACGTCATCCGCACCTGCCCCGGCTGTTCCAGTGGTACCACCTGCAGCGTCTCTTCCAGTGCCGGATCCCGATGCTTCTCCAGCCGGCTGTCCAATGCCGGATCTCCATACAGTGCAAAAATCCCGTCTGTGTACTCAGTGCCCCGACGGTCCTGCCCCTGCACCACGTTCTCAGCCAACACAAACTGCGACCACTGCCGCAGCAAAAACAGCGATTCTGCAAATGTCCAGCGTCCATCCTGCTTCAGGAACCAGTCAGCCATGTTCCAGTTCAGTTCATACCACGTGGGCTGAACCGCTCCAATATACTGCCGAACTCCGTTTTTCATCCAGGCCAGTGCATAAGAGCTGCGGAAACTGTTCTGCGGCGAATTCACCTCCCCCGTCAGACAATTCCCAACCGCCCAGTACAGCTTGGGGCGACTCGACTGCAGCGGCAAACGGATTCCCGGAGCCGTCATCGTCAGAGCCCCGTCGTCAGCCGTCAGAAACCCCGAGCCGGACGGGTACATCAGCATCCAGTTGTGCTGACCTCCGTGGCCGGAACCGACGATCAGGTCAAAATCATCACGCGACAACACACTGTGCACGTACTTGACGTCATCTGCATCAGATTGCGGCCCGCCTCCCTGCAGCCGAAGCTGCTCATTCGGCAGCTTCACCCCCAACTCGCCACGATCCCGCGTCCACTCCGTCACATACTCTCCCTCCGCAACCCAGTCCAGCCAGTCAGCCTGAGTCTTGGTAAAAGCCCGGTGCACGACGACAGGCTCGGAGGATGCAAGGGCCAGTGCATGCTTCGCATCCAGCCCGGTCAGAATGCCCCAGATCGCATCGACATAGGGATCACTGTCCAGTTCACGACAGAATCGATTGGCTTCCAGCACAAACTCAGGAAAGTTCTCTGTTGGCTGACACACGAAACACGCAAATCGCGGACGATACTGCCCAACCGCCTGTCGCACTTCATCCGGAGCCGTCTCGAAGGTAAACACCTGACCCGCGTAACGCGCCTGCAGAGCCGCAACAACCTCCTGCCACGGCGTATCCAACAGGCCACGCCGGATGATAATCGCATAACGGCCGGGAACTTCCGCGGCGACTGTCAAACCACAGCAACACAGCAGGTTCAACGCAGTGATCAGCAAAAGTCGCATCAGTCTTCCTTCAGCTGCAGGTCCGGGTGGATTTGGCCACCGAAATCCTATCGAGATGCAGCGGATTCACAAGCGACAAAAGTCAGCCTGCAGTCCGTTGAAATTCTCCGCTTCAGGTCTATGAACTCCCGCACTCAGTCCCGCGCACCCTGTCGACACACAGCGTCCAAAAGGATCTGCCGCATGCCGCGTCCGGAAAAATCAGACTCGCCGACACCACTTTCCGCCGAAGACGAAAATCGGATTGTGCGGATGGCCTGGGAAGATCGTACGTCTTTTGACGCCATCGAACGACAGTTTGGACTGTCCAACGGACAGGTGATCAAACTGATGCGCAGACTGCTGAACAGAGATGCATTCGTCCGCTGGAGAAAACGAACCGCCGGACGCCGCACAAAACATGACGAACTGCGAGGTTTTGCATTTGGGCGATTTCGAGCTCCCAGCCAGCGAGGCGATTAACGCAAAGCAGGTGCCGGACAGGTAATCCGGCACCCCCGATTTGCAGCAACTTAAAAACACCGTGTCACTTGCCCGCGAAAATCTTCATCGCCGGCTTCGCCACCGCGTAGCAGTCCCGAATATCAGCAATCGGGTTCTTTTCGTTCTCTTCGTACTCCAGCGACAACGCCCCATTCGCCGGGAAATCAACCTGCTGCAGCTCTGTGAATACTGCTTCTACGTCCAGATGGCCCTCGCCCAGTATCACACCCTTGGTGCGATCCTTCATTTCGGAAAAATCCTTCAGGTGAATGCCGTACAGACGGCCTTTCAGAATCCGAATCACTTCCGGACCACTCTGACCTGAACGGATGTAGTGCCCAAGGTCAGCACAGGCCCCGATCCGCTGATCTCGCTTTTCAATGACCCGCAGAACGTCAATCACCTTGTTGTAGCGATGAGTCGGACCGTGATTGTGAATGGCCACGCGGATGTCGAATTCCTTCACAAGTTCGTCAAGGTTGTCGAAAGCGTCGAAGTCCGGGTCTGCTGTGATGCAGGGAATGCCCAGCTTCTTTGCGAACTCAAACACCTTGCGATTTTCAGCAGCGTCTTTCGTCAGGCGATTGACACCATGAGCAGAAATGGACATGCCCATGTTGGCCACTTGCTTGCGAACAGCCGCAATTTCCGCATCGGGCGCATTCAGAGCCAGCATTCCGCTGTAAAATTCCACGGACTCAAATCCTAGCTCTTTGGCATGCTTCAATGCCTCGTCACGAGAATACCCGCGCAGAGAATACAGCTGAATTCCCAGCTTTGGAGCAGCAAAACGGGAGGCGAAGACAGCACGAGAACCCGTACTGCAGGCCACAGCGGCGGCAGCAAAAGCAGATGTCCGCAGAAAACTGCGGCGAGACGACTGCAACATGAATGACTCCAAAAATTGTGGGAAAAGGCAATCCGACGACAGCCAGCCACTGTAAAAGCCGTACTCCACGCTCACACAAACAACGGGACCAAAAAAAGCAGCATGACTGCGAAGATGCCTGCCAGTTCACAAACCTCTGCCGGCACACAAAACCGTCGCAAACCCCTTTCAGAATTCCCCAGCGACCGCCGAGACGGTTGAACAGTCTAATCTGCCTCGCCCTTCTTCTTGCGTCCGGAATGCCGACCACTGCCGTCACCGTCGTCAAGAATTCCCCCGCCCGGATTCGACTGGCTGAGCACCGCAGCCAGACGCTGTCGAGCAGATCGAGCTGCCTCGGTATCAGCAGACTGAACCACCAGCGTCTCCGCGAATGGAGCCTGACTCATGTCATACAATTCCCCAGCCTCATTCAGCTTCCACTGCTGCTCTCGCACATACCAGCTGCGAGCCAGCTGGACGAACGCCCAGGACCTGTGCTGATCCGCCGCACCACGCCACTGCGGCAGCAAACTGCGACCGTCAATCAACCGGTCCACAGGCAACTTTACTCCCGCAAGTTCAGTAAAGGTTGGTACGAAATCGCTGGAATCGAGTACTCCGCCTGCAACATGCCCACCAGCAATCACACCCGGCCAGCTGACAATCAGCGGCACCAGTGCGCCTCCCTCCTGCATGCTGCCCTTCTGCCCCGTCAATCGCCGGCCACCAATCGTCGCTCTCTCCGCCTGCCCCTTGCCAGTTCCGTTGTCTCCCATAAAGACAATCACCGTTTGCTGCAGCAATTGCTGCTGCCGCAGCTCATCAACCAGCCGTCCAAACAGCTTATCCATGTAGGCAACATTGTCAGCCATCAAATCACTGCCCTCCGCCGTACTGTCAGGAGTCGGCAGCAACTCGCCATGTACACTCGACATCGAGTAATACAGAAAAAACGGGCTGTGACGATGCCGACGGATGAACTTCGTCACATGCTCATGCAGCAGGTCGGGCATGTACTCATCGGCCGCCAACTCCCTTTCGCCCCGTTCACGACATAAGTTTCCGGGTTCCCGTCTGTGCTGCGATAGACGCCGCTGCCACTGAACCTGAGATATTCGTCAAAGCCCCAGTCAGATGGCTGCAGCGGAAACTGGCTCCACTTGCCAAACGCCCCGCACCGATAACCGGCCTGCTTCAGATAGGCCGGCAGCATCGTCTCACGCTCCGGCTGCAGGCCGCCAACGCGATCCTGATTGGTAGCCCCAGTCCGAAATGCATACCGCCCCGTCATAATCAGCGCCCGCGATGGTCCGCACAATGGAGCGGTATATGCACGCTCATACCGGAGACCACTGGCTGCCAATGCGTCAAGATTCGGAGTCTGATAGTGATCCGCACCGTAACAGCCAACATTTCCAATTCCCAGGTCATCAGCCAGGATGAAGATGATGTTTGGCGGACGGTCTGCCGCATCGGCAAAAGCCGCCGCAGGGCCGCTACTAAGAAAACACTGGACAAACAGAACGTTCTTCATCGGTGCAACCTAACGCTCGCATCGAAAAACACGAGATCAGACGGAATGCCATCGGTCCGGCAGAGTCTCACGCGTGCCACTCGGCAGCAAAAGGCTGAATCATGTGAATTAACCGCATTATCAACAGATTTATTGCGGCCATAGGGTCGTCCGCATCTACAGTCCAGCGTCAAATTCTGGACCGAAACGGTTTTATTCGAAGCATTCCAGCGGGATTTGCACCATGTCTCGACGTCGCCGAAGCCGCACAAACCAGCTCGCCGAACTGCTGGAAACTCGCGAAGTACTGTCAGCCCTGACACTCATGCCTGACTTCGTCCAGGAAAGATTACCGGCCACAGCCACCAGTTTCCCCAGTCTGACAGTCAATGTTCTTGCGAACGATACCGGCGCAAGGATGCAGATCACGGAACTGCAAAATCTGGGGTTTGGCACAACCGAATTGCTGCCTGTTGGCAATGGCGTGGAAGCGGGGACAGTCAGATTCACTCCCGGACCCGAATTCCGCGGTCGCGGCTCCTTCCAGTACGTCGTTACCGACGCCAGCGGGCAAACAGCCACTGCCGCAGTTTTCGTGCATTTCGATCAGGAGCCCGGCCCGTACACATTTCAGGTTCTGACAGCCCCAGAGGTAACGGCCGCACCAGGCGTCGCGTCACCATTGGTTGCCGATGACGGCACTGCCGCAATTCAGATCAGTTACAACGGACCACTGTCGGCATCTGCCGGCGTATTGCTGCGCTGGTCGTTCCTTTCAGGAAGCTTCTCCGGACTACAGTTTCCTGGTGACTTCACCACGGACACGATCCGACCTGACGCGACGTTCCATCCAAATAACGGAGGAACGGCGTGGATCTACGGTTCGATTGCGGGTGTCAACGCGATTCTGGCTGATCTGGAGTATGTTCCGAAACGCGGTTTTTCCGCACCCGACGGCGTCACGCTCAACGTCGGCTCGTGGCTGTACTCTGGCATCGGAGTCAATATCGAGTCCGTTCATGGTTCGCTCAGCGTCAAAGTCGCTGAGCCGGATTCTGCCCCCCAGGCCGTGGATGATTTCTTTTCGGTTCGGACCAGCCTCGAGTCCACACTGCTGGACGTGCTTGGCAATGATCAGTCCGGCATCGCGGACGGTACCATGGAGATTGTGGATTCGCACCTCGGCGGACATTCTCAGGCCAGCCTGACTATCGATCCGCAAACCCAGCAGTTGGTGTACCAGCCACCGGTCGGATTTATGGGGACTGACGTGATTGCATACACCGTGCGAAACGCGGCGGGAGTGGAAGCTCAGGGACGCGTCGAAGTAAATGTCATGCCCCCAATTTTGGCGATCCTCAGCACCACTCAGAACAGCACGAATCTTGAAGTAATTAACGCAGAAACCATGGGGCAGATTTCCCAGTTTGAGGTGTTCTCGTGGGTTGCCGCAGACTCCATCGTGGAAATCGCCGACCTCAACAACGACGGTTTCATGGAAATCGTAGTACTGCAGACCGGCGGTGAACGTCGCATGCGGTCCTTCAACGCATGGGGAGGAATGCTGACGGATACCGTGATGCAGCCCTTCGGCAGTCGCTTTTCCGGGCCGCTGGACCTAAGCATCGGTGATCTTGATGACGACGGCAAGCTGGAGATGGTAGTGGCGGCCAGTACCCCGCGCGGCTACGAAATTAAAGCTGTGGACAGCAGCACCGGCGTGACTGAAATGGCTGTCACGATGCGTGGCATGACCGGCGTTCCACAGATTGCAGTGAACGAAGATACTGACGAAATCGTCGTGCTGGGACGCACACCCGGCGGTGGCGTTGCCATGGCCATGGTGGACACCGACTCCGTCAGGCCGATGCAGGTCACGCGCCGAACCCTCGTCAGCGACCGCGACGCCCGTACGCTCCAGCGACAAAATGGAACATTAACCAGCATGACCCTGTCAACAGCCGATCTGAATGATGATGGCGTGACAGAAGCAGTCGTCGCTATGACATTCCGCAGCGGTGCAGCGCGAGTCATGACAGCGGGGGCAACAGGCAACCCACAGGTTATGATCAGTACAAAAGTGAACAGCAGCACCCGCAGCATGTTGCTGCCGGCCCCGAGCTTGCTCAGCGACAACACAAACATGGCTGGTTGGTGGTCCGGCACCAGTGTGGGCATGTTGGATTCTGTCGCCACCCCGCTGCAGCGCCGTGGTATCATTGGCGTTGCCCTCGGCTGAGACTCCTCAGACCCCAGAAGCAAAACCGTCGCTCGGGCTTTCCAGCCCGAGCGCTGCCCCTGGCAGAAGACTGCATTTTATGCTCCGATTGCGCCGCCAAACGGCTCAATAGACTTTTTGTTCGGAGCGTCACCTCCGACCAGCCCCCAACCCTCCATGCTTCAAAACACCGGATCACCGGGAAGCCCGCTGGCCTGCACAACCCAGTCACCCATCTGATCCCAGTCAATCGGCTCGGTCTCTGTCAGATGCACATAACGCACATTTGGCTGTTTGGAAGTGACAGGCGGCAGGGGGAGCAGCGAACTTCCCTGAAAGATCGCCACCTTGACATATTTTGTCAGGCAATGAAAAGCCATGAACCAGCCCTGCCCCTCCAGACCGTAGAACGGAGTATTCCAGCGGACAGCCTTGCGAACCGCCGGCACACGATCAACAATCAGCTGATCCAGCCTTCTGCCCACATCCTGCTTCCAGCGAGGCATGGCGGCAATCCACTGCTGTACCACGGCATCTCCGTCCCCTTTCGCCATCTGCGGATTGCCCCCGGACAGCAGCCTGGGACCGCTTGCAGCAGTCGGACCTCGCTTCGCCATAACAACTCCTTCAGCACAAATATGCCATGCCAGCACGACACCGTCCGCCCGCACCTCAAACAGACGGTCCGAAATGCTGTGCCCGGTCGTGCGATAATCCTCGCTCAGTCTATTCTGCAAACCAGCCCGCAACAAGGGATTTGCATTGAAAGCCATTAAGGAATCGCGTGATGGTACCACCACCCAGGACGGCCCTCGAAATACCCGCTCAAGAGACTTGTGCAGCCCAGGATGCAGGATCCAGCAGGAACGTGATGGCAGTCCGTTGTCCGTTACCTCAGCTACCAGAAAATCAACTTTGTCATTGCGCATCGTACTAAACACGGGGCCTTTGACCTTTGACATGTTGTGCATCGCCTGCCTTTTCACCACATCAGCGTCCAGACCCCAGCGCTCCAGATCATAATTCTGCACAAAACGCAGCGCCTTTTTCACCTGCGTCAGGGAAGATCCAAAGATCAAATCGCCCCTCAACAGACCCAGGCTGCAACTAAGCTTTCCATGGTGAACGCCAGATCTACACTCAAACTGAGGCTGAGGCTTTTGCCAGAAAATCGCGAGCCAACGGAATCGCCCTGTAGCGATGCACACCAAATCGTGGCTTGTGAGTGTCCACCACCGCAGGTTTGCCCGCTACGATGCTGAACAACCGCCCAAAGTTGCGTACCAGTTCGTTCCACACCGACGCCGAAATTCCCCGACGATTGAACAGCCGCCTGATCCACTTCGGCTTTCTGCCTCGTTTTGCTACTCGCTGCTGGCGGGCAGTCCACTCCAGCAACGACAAATACTGGCCCGTCGACATCGACAGAAATCCCTTGTTGCTGCACCGCACACCCTCACGATTTGCGTCGGCGCCGGTCTGGCCAGCGTGTTCATTCAGTTCCACCGGGGCCAGATGCTGTGACGAATGCAGATCCAGAGCGACGACAGGATCGTTCCCGACGGCAGCAGTTGTTGTGACAACCTTGCTGTCCGACTCAGCGGATGCTTGCTGCATTTTGGTCTGCGACTGCAAGTTCAGTACTCTTTTCTGAGCTGACGTTAAGTCACTTTCAGCAATCGTTTCCGATATCGCTGCGCGAATCGGATTCAAATCCACATAGACCGCACAGGACACAATAGAAATTTCATCCAGAAGGCGAACGGCTCGATAGTGAGCCTGCCAGAATTTTCCAACTTCGTTGTCTTCCCTGTTGGCACGCTGTGCAACGTTTTGGCACAGCAGCCGCATCCACCACGAAATATCACTCAGGCGACTGCGAAGACTTGCCAGCTTTTCCTCGTTATTGACGATTCTGTTGATCTCGAATTCTGTGGGTTGCGGCGGACGACGCTCTTCATCCCGTCGCTCGGGGCACAACATCAGCCAGCGATGAGCCACCCCTTCAGAGTTCCAATCCCTAAACGCGTCCGGCCGCGATCGCAGCACCAGATGCAAGTGATTCGACATGATTGCCTGACACAACAAATCGATGCCGAGGTGTTTGGCCTGATGAACGATCTGTTCGTCGATCCAAACCTTACGATGGTCGTAATTTCTGCCGGTGACCGGATCATCGCCCCGCAGAAAACACCAGCGCACGGTGCTACTCATCACATGAACAATCGCAACTTCATCTGCCGCAGAGACTTCAACGCGAGCCAATCGAGACATGGGGCACCCCGATTCACGGCAAAAAGGCAAACAAAGGAACTTTTGATCTTGGAGTGTACAGGGTGCGATGCCCGTGTAAAAAACCACGTACTGTTTGCAACCAAACATTAAATGGTGCATGGACGTACCACCGATGCTCCCGGTGCTACGCCCCGCCCCCCATTACAGTGCTGTGTCCCCTTCGCCCACCCTTCCGCATTCGTGGCTCAAACATCACACAACCCTGATTCACCTCAAACCAATCTGCGTTCCGAAGGCCTTCCACAACGACCAAAGCCGGGCATCGAAATGCCCGGCTTTGGTCGTGCTTACAATCCACTTGCTGCACACTGGACGTCGCGCATGCCCACAGGCCCGCGCTGAGTCAGGCGCTCAAGACAGTTTCGCTGACTGCATCAGTTTGCTGGCGTTGCCAGCCTGACCAAAAGAAATCATACGAGACGCACAAACCTGCTTCATGGCTTCGCGAGCTGGTTTCAGGTAGTCACGCGGGTCAAATTTCTCGGGGTGCTTTGTCAGCACCTGACGGATTGCGCCTGTCATCGCCATGCGACAGTCCGTGTCCACGTTGATCTTTCGAACACCGTAACGAATTCCTCGCTGAATCTCTTCGACGGGGACGCCGAAGGTCTGCTTCATCGATCCGCCGAACTGGTTGATGATATCCTGCAATTCCTGCGGTACCGATGAACTGCCATGCATCACAAGGTGCGTATTAGGCAGCTTTCTATGAATCTCTTCGATCCGCTTCATAGCCAGCACTTCTCCGTCGGGCTTTTTGTCAAACTTGTAAGCACCGTGGCTGGTACCGATCGCAACGGCCAGTGCATCCACACCGGTTTCTTCAACAAACCGAGCGGCCTCATCGGGGTCCGTCAGCAACTGGTCGTGAGACAGCGTGCCTTCAGCACCGTGCCCGTCTTCCTGCTCGCCTTCACCGCTGTCCAGTCGCCCTAGACAGCCCAGTTCGCCTTCTACTGAGACGTTGAACATGTGAGCAACCTTGACAACCTCCGCTGTGACCCGGACGTTGTAGGCGTAGTCTGCCGGAGTCTTCCCATCGTCCTTCAGTGAGCCGTCCATCATCACCGATGTAAAGCCGTATTTGATGGCCGACATGCAGGTGGCTGGACTGTTGCCGTGGTCCTGATGCATCACAATCGGAATCTCCGGATACAACTCAGAAGCGGCCAGCATCAGGTGCCGCAGATAGTTGTCCTGCGAATACGAACGCGCACCACGAGAAGCCTGGACGATGACGGGAGAATCCGTCGCACGAGCCGCTTCCATGATGGACTGAATCTGTTCCATATTGTTCACGTTGAAAGCCGCCACGCCGTAGCTATTTTCGGCCGCATGATCAAGGACAGCACGCAGAGGCACCAGGGGCATTTTTCAATCCTCCGATGGTCGGCCCGACTGGCCGCCAGATAAAACACAAAAAATCACAAACCAGCATTCTTCGAAGGTCGTTCGAGAGCGGGTCGCCGAAAATACGACGAATCATCGATTGCGGGAACGGAAACAAGCCGTGAAAAACAACGATTCTTTCAAAAAATACACTCCAGGAACAAATTAGCGATTCAGAACGATTGTGGCAACACGGACATCAACACTCCGACTTTGTCAAACCCGGTTTCCCGAGTACCACCGCTGCAGGTTCACCGCCACATTTCTCATCTGCCCCACACCCTGCTATTATCGGCAAGCCGTCAACTACAGCTCCATTTCGCCCTGCCTGCCTTTTTGCACAGGAAATTGACCATGTCGGCTCATGCTCTGACCTCGCTGCTGCCGCTGCTGTTGCTGACCTTCAGCCTGCCCTGCTGCGGCGAAGACCTGTTCAAGGCCGTACCGTTCACTAAGCCTGCTGAATTTACCCCCGGCATCGAAGGCCCGGCCTGTGACGCCGCCGGCAATATCTACGCTGTCAACTTCGCCCGCCAGAGCACCATCGGGAAGGTCAGCCCCGACGGCAAGGGAGTAGTCTTTATCGAACTGACAAATGGCAGCGTTGGTAACGGAATTCGTTTCGCCCCGGACGGCCGCATGTTCATCGCCGACTACGTCAATCATAACGTTCTGGTCGTTCAGGCCGGCCAGCAAACCCCCACCGTGTTCGCTCATGAAGCCGCTATGAACCAGCCCAATGATCTCGCTATCACTACCAGCGGTACACTCTACGCCAGTGATCCGGCATGGGATAAAAGCACGGGCCAACTATGGCGGATCGACACAAACGGCAAAGTCACGAAAGTGGCCGGGGATATGGGCACCACCAACGGCATTGACCTCAGCCCCGACGGTAAAACTCTTTACGTCAACGAAAGCGTGCAGCAAAACGTGTGGGCTTTTACGGTACTGCCGGATGGCAGTCTGACCAACAAACGTCTGATTCGAAAGTTCCCCGATCACGGATTCGATGGCATGCGAATCGACGTGGACGGAAATCTCTACATCACCCGCTACGGCAAAGGCACCGTTGTTAAAATGGCTCCGGACGGGAGCATTCTGCAAGAAGTAGACGTGCTCGGCAAACAGCCCAGCAACCTGTGCTTCGGCGGTCCCGACGGTCGTACTGTCTACGTTACCGAAGTGGAACACACGCGACTTGTGAGTTTCCGAGTCGACCGACCGGGCCTCGAATGGCAACGTCGCCCCGGCCAGTCGCAGCGCTAAGCCTGATCGGACGTGGCGTCCTGCAAACGTTTTCTCCCCTCAACGCAACCTGCAGTTCGGCGTGTTTCCAGACGCCGATCTACGCTGTAACGCGCCCTGTTGCCCGCTGCCAAGCGTATGCAGCGTGAGGTCGAACGTCAGATTTGTGCCAAAAGCCTCTTGGGCTGGAAAGCCCGTGCCTGAAAAAACCGAGCCATCGTGCCTCCCATCCGGAACACTTCACAACACGTGATCCCCCCAATCATATGTCCACAGCGACTCAAGGGCTCCAGCGAGGGTGTGTCCCCGGCGTGATGCTGTGTCCCCGGTATGATGCTGTGTCCCCGGTATGATGGTGTGTCCCCGACATGGTGGTGTGTCCCCGCTTGGTGCTGTGTCCCCGACATGGTGGTGTGTCCCCGCTTGGTGCTGTGTCCCCGGCATGGTGGTGTGTCCCCGGCATTGCGGCGTGCCGTGGCCGTGGCGTCCCCGTGGCGCCGGCATGGTGGCGGTTCCCCGTGGCGGTTAATCCAGGCTCTGCATTCCCGGGATCCACCCCCCAGTCCTGTGGCCTTTTTGCAACATTCCGCTAAATTCCACGACACCGCCAAGATTCAATGTGCTCCAGCCGCGATTTCCCTTGCACTCCCGAAGGCGGCTGATGCAGCCATCCCACTGAGTCACTCTCATGAAACACCCATTTGTCTTGCTCGCCCTGCTGCTGGCGTCACTGCCTGTCTGCAGACACATGTCGGACGAAGACGAACCGGCCACAACGGAACGTGAAGGGCATCCCAAATATTCCGCCCCCACAACAATCAATGAAGCTCGCAGCCGCGCACGACTGCTCTGGGAATTAGCCAACGGCAGCCTGCAGGTCATGCACCGCGACTTCCTTGATGAGGAAGACCACAAGGCAATTCCCTCAGCGGCCCTCGACGATGTATTTGCTGAAATGCAGAAGACCTTTCAGGTACGCATGAAATGGCTGAATGCCGGAACTGACGTTGTCAACACCGACCATCAGCCGGTCGGCGATTTCGAAAACAGGGCTGCGACACCAATCGCACGAGGTACTCCGTTCATTGAGGACTACCGGCAGAATCAATACCAGCTTGTCGGAGCCATCCGACTGCGATCACAGTGCCTGAAATGCCACCTGCGAGGTCGAACCAGCACTGACGATCGATTCGCCGGACTGATGATCAGCCCTGGAGTCCGCGATGCAGACTAACCTTCACCCTGTGGTCCTCCCGCACACAACCCATCCGCCGGACAGCCGCAGTCGATTTTCAAGACTGTCGCTGCTGCACATCTTGGTTCGAGTCCCTTTAGTGGTCGGTTTTCTGCTGGCTAACCTGATCACGGGCATGAAAAGTGTTCCCGTCAGCGCGGCTGATCAACCGCCCAACATCGTTATGATCGTCGCCGATGACATGGGCTATGCCGACCTGCATTGTCAGGGATCGCCCTGGCAGACTCCACAACTCGACGCACTCGCTGCCTCGGGAACTCGCTTTACCTCCTTCTATGTGGCTCAACCGGTCTGTACCGCCAGTCGTGCCGGATTTCTGACTGGCTGTTATCCCAATCGCGTCAGTTTGCAGGGTGCACTGAATCACACCAGCCGAAACGGTATTCACCCGGACGAACAGCTGCTGCCGGAACTGCTAAGGGAACGCGGTTACGCCACCGCCATCTTCGGTAAATGGCATTTGGGAGCAGCCGCAGACTTTCACCCGCTGAAGCATGGTTTCGACCAGTATCTGGGCATTCCCTGGTCCAACGACAACAGTCGTTATCATCCGGTATTGGCAGCCGAGATGCCGCCGCTGCCGCTCTACGACGGGCTCGAAGTGATCGAACGTGATCCAGATCAGGCCCGTTTTACTCAGCGTTTCACAGATCGTGCAGTGGGCTTTATTCGCCAGCACGCTGCCCGCCCATTCTTTCTGTACGTCCCCCACGTCATGCCGCACGTACCGATTTTCGCATCGGAAAAATTCAAAGATCGCTCAGGACACGGACTGTACGGCGACGTCATTCAGGAACTGGACTGGTCCATCGGGCAGATCGTGCAGACACTGCAGGATCTCAAACTGACAGAAAACACGCTGGTGATCGTATTTTCTGACAACGGCGCCTGGCTCAGCTACGGCGACCATGCCGGATCGAACCGGCCTTACCGCGAGGGCAAACTAACGGTCTTCGAAGGCGGAGTGCGGGTTCCCTGTTTGATGTCATGGCCCGGCAGGATTCCCGCAGGTCGCATCTGCTCGGAACCCGTGATCAGCCTCGACCTGCTTCCCACGATCATGGCGTACGCCGGGGGCAGGCTGCCTGAGAAACGAATCGACGGACGATCTGTCCGCGATCTGCTGGAGGGCCGCCAGAACGCCGTGTCGCCGCACGAAGCGTTGTACTTTTACGCCGGTGACGAATTGCAGGCTGTTCGCAGCGGTCGCTGGAAACTGCATCTGCCACACCCTTACATCACGACTCTGGCCGAACCCGGCCGCAATGGAAAACCCTCAGGCTGGGGCACAACTCAGGCCAAAACCATCACTCAAAGCGGCATCGATGGCATTGCCAGTCGCCACGGCGGTCGAATTGAACAGCTTCCGCTGTCACTGTTTGATCTGCACGACGATCCCGGTGAGCGGCGCAATCTTGCTGCTGAGCACCCTGACATTGTCGCGCGTCTCTCAGCACTTGCCGAAGTTGCAAGGAAGGACCTTGGAGACAGCCTGCAGCAGATTCAGGGCACCGGCGTTCGACCGGCCGGACAGGCCGGCAGTCAATAACCCGTACGCCCCCGGGGCCGGCACGGACTTTTGCAGATTTCCTCTGCCCTGCCCTCAAAAACACCGCCCGCCCTTCCCTTTTCCCCTCCCTTTCATAACCCACGACATTGACTTTTGTCCATTTCCCCCGTTATTTTGCCGATTCTTCAAAGACCAGCACAGACA
>Ga0163212_1000607_pt1 | contig 15894 bp, 11 predicted proteins | sample Malawi_45m_30L_FD_113532 | JGI IMG/M metagenome (GOLD analysis project Ga0163212, IMG submission 113532) | Freshwater microbial communities from Lake Malawi, Central Region, Malawi to study Microbial Dark Matter (Phase II) - Malawi_45m_30L | ecosystem: Environmental > Aquatic > Freshwater > Lake...
CTGCCGAACGGATCTCGCAGGCGCACTCGGCCGCCGCGCTCGGAATGGAGCTTCACGCGCGTGGTTCGACCCGCGCGGCGAGTCGCTGAAACGCGCAAGGCGCCTTCGGCGCGCAGATTCTCGAACTCGACGTCCTGCCAGCGTGCGCTCGTCGCGGGAAAAACGCGCACGACTCCACCCCACGACTGCAGCAGCATTTCGTTCACGGCCTGCGCCGCGAGCATGTTGCCCTCGAGCGTGAACGGCCGGTACGTGAACTTCGAGTGGCCCTGGCCCGACTGGTCGCCGTTCAGATGGAAGCCGTTGCGTCCGGTGAAGGCGAGGTACGTTTCGAGATGAACGAGTGCGGCATCGGCACGCGCTGCTCGAGCAAGCATGCAAGCCATCCACGAGAAGCTGTAGCCCGTCCACCAGTCCGTGCCGTGCGCGAGGATCGCATCCAGAGTCGCGTCGACGAGCTTGCGCTCCGCCGCCCCGCCCTCGACGGAAACGAGTCCGAGCGGATGCAGCGCGAGAGCGTGCGAGAAGTGACGATGCGACTCCGCGTAGGGCAAGCCTCGTGCAATCGTGAGTGCGCCGGTCGCTGCGTCGATGTCGAGCGGCTCGAGGCGCGCGAGCAGTGCACGCCAACGTGTCGCTTCGTCCCTGCGCTCGAGTTCCTCCGCCTGCCGCGCGAGCGCGCCGAAGAGCCAGCGCAGGAGCGACTGGTCGTAGTTCGAGTTCGGCGCGAGCCACGAACGCTTCGAATTGTCGAACATCTCGGGACTCGACGAGAGCGGCAGCCGCAGCACGCCGCCATCCGCGGGTTCGAGCAACGCAGCGAGAGCCGAGCCAGCGCGCGAGCACCACGGATACGCCGTGCGCGCAAGGAACTCGCGATCCTGCGTGTAGCGCCAATGCTCGTCGAAGAGAAACGCGAGCCACGCCGTATTCGTCGGCGAGAGCGAGTACTGGCCCCAGCCACCCATCGCGCGGCCGCCGAGCGTCATCACCCCGGGCACGACGAGCCCCGGAACACCGTAGAAATCGCGGGCGAAGCTCTCGAACCGCGGAGCGAGCGCGTCGAGGTGCGCGAGGAAGCACAGGCCCGCCTGCGCATGGCCCATCGCGAGCTGCGCCCCGTAGGTCGTCTGCGTGTTGAGGTCGTTGTGGTAGTCGCCCTTCCACGGCGGAAGACCGCCGGAGTCCGCGGTCCACAGTCCTTGCAGCGCGATCGGAGCACCGCCGTGTCCGAGCTGGTCGACGCGCGAGCCGGCTCCGTAGAGGTAGCGCGCGAGGTCGTACTGGTGCTGGATCGCCGCATCGGGCACGCGCACGGACGACATGCTCCAGTGTTGCGCCCACCAGGCCGCGTGCTTGTCGCGCGCGTCCGGCGTGAGCGAGCGTGCGACGCGCTCGCGTATCCAGTTCGAGGCCTGCGGCTCGCTGTCGACACGCTCGACACTCACGAGAAATGTCACGCCTGCCGCATCACGCTGCTCCACGCATGCGACCGCGTAGCTCATGGAATCCGCAGCGCGCTGGATGAACCACTGCACGAGCGCATCGCGGCCTTCGAGCGCCGGCTCATAGCCCAGCTGCTTCACTGCTGCGGGCGCGATCAGCCGGGCCGCGGGCTGCGCTCCATCGACTCGCACGACGAGCACGCGCGCCTGCGCATCGACGCGCGCCGTCAGGTGTGCGCCGGAGAGCTCGACGGACGCTTCGGCCGCGCCGAGATCGAGCGAGAAGCGGCGCGCTTCGTTTTCGCCGGAAAACTCGAGCTCCAAGCGTCCACCGGGTAGCTTCGTCGGATACGCGACCGTGTCGTAGGGCACGTCGAAGAGCTCGTGCAGCTCCTGCTGCGGCCCTTGCGCGACGAGTTCCTTCATGCGCGCGTAAGTCCAGTCCGCACGCTGCAGCGTCGAGGGCGTCCGCTCGTCCCACAGGTCGCCGCGGTCGAGCGAGAAGCGCAGCACCGATCCCTCGCCCCAGACGAGCACGCCGAGCGCTCCGTCGCCGAGCGGAAGTCCCTCGTCCCAGCGGCGGATCGGCGCAGCGAGGACGAGCGGTCGCGGCGCGTGCTGGATGCGAGCGAGGAGGGCGAGGCAGAGTGCCTCAAACATGATGGAACACTTCGCGCATCGACGCCCACCACTCGCCCGGCGCCCGATTCTGGATCGGGTCTTGGCACGGTTGTGTGTGCTGCCACCAGCGTTGCGTCTCGAGATCAGCCGCAATCTTGGCCATGTCCTTGGCGAAGTCCGAGCCCGTGTACTCGAAGTACGCGAACAGGTAGTGACGGCCGTCGTCGAGCTGGTGCACGAAGATCGAATAGTTGCGCAGGTTGCAGACCGAAATGCGCGCGAGCACGCTCGGCCACACGGTCTTGTGAAGCTCGATGTACTCTTCGACCTTGCCGGGTTGAAGACGAATCACCATGCCGTAGCGCTTCATGCCAAGACTCTAGCGCGTTTCACCGCTACAAGGGGGCCATGCTCCTCTCGCTGCTGCTCGCCTGCGCCCAAGTCCTCCCGCTCGACCTCTCCGCCGAAACCGCGCGGCAAGTTACGGTGGATCGCGATCCCGCCAAGTACCTCGGACACCCGACCACCGCGCTCCTCGGAGACGGACACACGATTCTGTGCGCGTATCCGGAGGGTCACGGCAAGGGCGCGATCCGCATCGTCCGCAGCGAGGACGGTGGTCGCACGTGGGGCCCGCCGCAGCCGGTTCCGGCGAGCTTCGCCACGAGCCTCGAGACGCCGACGCTGCACCGCTTCACGCAGCGCGACGGCAGCGAGCGCGTGTTGCTGTTTTCCGGGCTGTATCCGGCGCGCATGTCGCACTCCGACGACGGCGGTCGCACCTGGACCGAGCTCGCGCCGATCGGCGAGTTCGGCGGCATCGTCGTGATGTCGTCGGTCGTGCGTCTCGCTGACGGATCGCTCGCGGCGCTCTTCCACGACGATGGCCGCTTCCTCAAGCAGGGCGGGAAGGCAGCGGGCACGTTCACGCTGCTGCAGTCTGTGTCGCGGGACCGCGGGCTCACGTGGAGCGCGCCGACGAGCCTGTGGAGCGGCTCGGACGTGCACTTGTGCGAGCCCGGCGTCGTGCGCTCGCCGGACGGACGCGAGTTGGCGATGCTGCTGCGCGAGAATCGCCGTCGCGCGGAGTCGCACGTCATGTTGAGCGGCGACGAAGCGCGCAGCTGGAGCGCTCCCCGCCCGATGAATGCCGCGCTCACGGGCGATCGACACGTCGGCGCTTACGCGCTCGATGGAAGGCTGGTGCTCACCTTCCGCGACATGGCCAAGGACAGTCCCACGAAGGGCGACTGGACGGCGTGGGTCGGTCGCTACAGCGACATCAGCGCCGGAGCGAGCGGCCAGTACCGCGTGCGCTTGATGAACAACCACCACGAATACGACTGTGGCTACGCCGGGCTCGAGATCCTCGACGACGGCACCTTCGTGGCGACGAGCTACGGGCACTGGGTCAAGGGCGAAAGGCCCTACGTGGCGAGCGTGCGTTTCACGCTTGCGGAGCTCGACGCGCGCGCGGCGGCGGGGCCGCGCTAGACGTCTCGCGAATTTCGCGGCGGTGGCTTGAAACCCCGGCGCGGAGTTTCTGTACCCTCTGGTCGTCGGCAACCTGCCGACAGAAAGCGACCCTCGATGAAGCCCCACCGCGGAACCCTGATCCTCGTTCTCGGCATCCTCTCGCTCGTTTGCTGCGGCCCGCTCGGCATCGCGGCGTGACTGATGGGCAACACGGACCTGAAGGAGATGGCAGCTGGCACGATGGACCCGACGGGACAGGGCATGACCAACGCCGGCAAGATCTGCGGCATCATCGGGACCGTGCTCACGATCCTCGGCGCGATCTTCGGCATCATCTACTTCGTCGTCGTCGTGTTGATGGCGAGCGCGATGGCCTGAGCGCGTGCGCGTCGCACTGCGCCGCTTCCCAGCCTCGCGATGGCCCAGCATTCCGCGCTGGGTCATCGCGGTGCTGTTTCTCTGGGGCGCGGCCGTCGTCGGTGGCGCGTGGCTCGCGCACCGCCGCGACGTCGACTTCGTGCTGTGCCAGTTCAAGCGCGTGACCGGTCGCCCCTGTCCCGGCTGCGGCTCGACGCGCGGCGTGCTCGCGCTGCTCGAAGGTCGACCGATCGAGGCATGGCTGTGGAATCCGCTCGCGATGAGCGCGCTCCTCGCATTCGCATTGCTCACGCTGCTGCGCGCCACGACCGCACAGCGTCTTGCGCTCGAGCTCGACCGTCGCGCACGCGTGGCCGCGTGGTCGCTCGGCGGCGCGCTCCTCGTTGCGAATTGGATCTGGCTCTGGGACCGCGCCTGAAGGGCGTTGCGTCGGGAAAAAAGGGCGGGCAAGGCGCGCGAGGGGCGCTGGAATGGCCGCGCGCGCGGCTATGACACAGCGAGCCCTTGTCCCAGGGGCGGGGTAGGGGCGATACTGTTCTCCGTACATCCGGAGTGGCCCGCACGTGCGCGGGTCCGGCAACCTGGGAGGACATCCCAAGGTGCCAGGAGCGCCCCGCAAGGGCGATCGATGTGGCCAGCAGGCCCCGCAAGGGCCTGACGGCAACGAAGTGTCCCGCGGCGTCCCGCAAGGGTCGCAGCGCTCCGGTGGAGTTCCCCGTCTCCGACAGAGGACACCACCGTGAAGAAGCAGCGTCCGAGCGCTTTCACCCGTTCCATTGGCCCCGCTACGCACCCCGACCACCACCTGTGGCGCAACGGGAAGCGCTGGTGGGTGGCGTTCACCTACCACACGGAGCTTCGCAAGCATCGCGTCCGTGCGTCGCTCGCGACGACGGATGTCGCGCTGGCGCGCGCGCGGCGCGACGAGCTCATGGCCGAGATCGCGAAGGAGGCTGGCAAGAAGCTCTCCCTGCGATTTCCGCGCTACGGCAGCGGCGGCCCGCAAGCGGCGTAGCTCCGCGGCGGGCAAGCCCCGACGCAAGAGCTGAGCTCGCGCGCAGAGGTCCCCTGGATACCCGAGGAAGGTGAGCCTTGGGGCCAAGGGGGCGTCTGTCCTAAAACTCCCGCATGGATCGCGAGCTTCGCAGGCCTTGGCTCGTCGCCGTCTGGCCCGGCATGGGCGGCGTGGCGCAAATCGCGGGCACGTACCTCGTGCGCGCGCTCGACATGCAGCCCCTTGCCGAGCTCGACGCGCGGCCCTTTCACGCCACCCAGTCGATCGCCGTGAAGGACGGGCTCGTGCAACCGCCCGATCGCCCACGCAGCGTGTTCTACGTCTGGCGCAATCCGGGCGACGGACGCGACCTGATCGTGATGCTCGCCGACCAGCAGCCGAGCGTCGATGCCGCGCGCTACGGCGAAGCGTTGCTCGACGTGGCCGCGCGTCACGGCGTCGAGCGCGCCTTCACCTTCGCCGCCATGGCGACGCCCGCGCATCCCAGCGCCGAGCCGCGCGTCTTCGCGGTCGTCACGGATGCGCCGCAGCTCGCCGAGATCGATCGCGCAGGCGTCACGCGCCTGCAGGAAGGCGAAATCACCGGCCTGAACGGCGTGTTCGTCACGCTCGCGGCCGCGCGCGGCGTGCCGGGCACGTGCTTGCTCGGCGAATTTCCGTTCTTCGCGGCGACCGTGCCGAACCCCAAGGCCTCTGCGGCGGTGCTGCGAGTGTTCTCGGAGCTGTCCGGCATTCCGATCGGCCTCGCGGAGTTGCTCGCCGATGCACGGCGCATCGAGAAGGGGCTGATCGAGCACCTCGAGAACCTCCAGAAGGCCGCACAGCTCGCGGCGAAGAGCGTCGAGAGTTCGAGCGACGAGAACGAAGACGCGGTCGGGACGGGCTTGCAGGATCCATTCGCCCCAGCGCCGGAGGTCGTGGCGCGCATCGAGGAACTCTTCGCTCAGGCGCGCCGGGATCGCTCCCGCGCGCTCGAGCTGAAGGCGGAGCTCGATCGGCATGGGCTGTTCCGCGACTACGAGGATCGCTTCCTCGACTTGTTCAAGCGCGCGAGCTGATCCCCGAGCGCGCTGTCACCTGCCCGAGCGACGCGACTAGGGTGCGCGCAGGCTGTTAGCCTGACGCCATGCACTGCGCGTTGTTCCCGCTGCTCCTCATCGTCCCGGCGCAAGCTCCCGAGCGCGTCTCCACGGACGTCATCGTGTTTCCCGCCAGTGTCGAAAGCGTGTGGGCCGCCTTCACCGAGCCGGAGGCGATCGCGCGCGCTCTCGCGACAAAGGACGTGCGCGTCGAGCTCGAGCCGGGAGGCCAGATCGAGTGGAGCGCCGCCAGCGCCGCGCCGCTCTGGCAGCGTCGACGCGTGCTCGCAGCGGAAACGCACGCCATGCTGGCCTTTGCCTTCGATCCTCCGGCGGGAACGGACGAGCGGATCGCCCGTCGTGCCGGTCAAACTTGGAGCGTCCTGTACTTCGAACCGCTCGCCACCGATCGCACGGAGGTGACGGTCTCGACCGTGGCGCAAGGCGAAGGCGAGGACTTCGGTCTCGCAGTCGAGCGCTACGCGAGCGAGGCGCGCGCGTGGGTCGCGGCGGTGCAGGAGTCTTTCGAGACGTCCGAGGCGAATGGCGCGAGCGCGCTGGCATGGGCCGCCGTGAACGAATGGGTCGGTGGCGAGTGGCTCGCGCAGACGACGGGCAAGGACAGCAAGATCCGACGCGAGCGCGTGAGGATCGAGCCGATTCTCGGAGGCCAGTTCTTGCTCGAGGAATTCTGGAGCGGCGATGAGCGCGAGCTGCAGCGCGTGGCGCGCTCGATCTATGGACTCGATCCGCGCAGCCGCGGCACGCGCTGCTGGACGTTTGCAGTCGATGGAACGCGCGCCGAGTCGACTCTGCGCTGGGAGGGCGATGCACTGGTCCTGCGCGAGACACTGCGCGCATCGGAAGGCGTGGCGAAGCGCATCCGCAACGATGGCGCGAACGCGCATGTGATCGAGACGCTGGTCGGTGGCTCGAGCGTGGAGTCCCAGCGCTTCGAGCGCGTCGCGGGCTTGCCCGCGGACTGGAAGCTCGCGGACAAGGACGCCGTGCTGCCGAATCCCGCGCTCGCATCGAGCTCGGAGTTTGTACCGTCCGACCTGCAGCGCACGACGGCGACCGTCGACGCGTCCGCGGCGCACATTTGGAGCGAGCTGACGTCTTCAGCGAGCCTCGCGAAGCTGTGGAACGTGGCGCACGCAGCGATCGATGCGCGCATCGGCGGCGTGATCCTGACGCACTACGACGAGGCGGGCGGACTCGGGGATGCGCGTAGGATTCGGCACGAAATTGTGGCTCTCGATCCCGAGCGCATGCTCGCCTTTCGAACGCTGCCCCCGGAGGGTGCGCCAGAGTTCCTGAAGGCGTGGTGCGCGCAGGGTTGGCATGTGCTGCGACTCGCGCCCACGAGCCTCGAGCGCACGCGCATGACGACCACCGGCTGCAACTACGACAGCGGCACGGCGGCGGCGCGCGAATTCTTCGAGCAGGGCAACGCCTACGTGCAGACGGGAATCACGGAGCGCTTTGTGGCGAGCGCGGCGCGCCCAGATGTGCTCGCGCGCCTCGCCCCGCTGCTCGGCGCGGAGTACGACGCGACGACGATCACGCCGACCGGCGAGGCTCTGAGCGCTAGAACGCGCTGGAGTCGCTGGTGCGGTCCGTTCGTCGCGTGGGAAGGTCGGCTCGCGCCGCTGCAAGCGGAGGAGTTCACGGACCACACGCTCGCCCTCTACGGCAACGACGCCGAGCGCGGGCCGTGGTTCTGGAAGTTCGGAGCCGACGGCTCGGTGGCGGGCGGCGGGCTCGTGGCGGAGGGCGAACAGGGCGTCGGCCACGACTGGCACAGCCACGCCGTCGGCGGCCAAATGCGCCACATCTACGTGCAGATCGTGCCCGACGACCGCGACTATTCGTACCGGGCGCAGCCGAGCCGCGACGAGAGCACCACGATCGTCGCGCTCGACTACGTTCGTCGCTAGCGACGACCGCTCCACTCGAGCATTTGCTGCTCGAGCGACTCGGGATAGGAGAGCTGCGCGTCGATCACGTTGCCCTGCTCGTCGCGCAACGCTTCGAGCCGCGGAAAGACGAACGCGCTGTAGGCCGGAACGTCCAGCGTCGCGTAGCGCGCGACCACTTCGTCGCGCAGACGCGAATCGAAGTGAACGCCGTGGCCCTCGATGAGCTCCTTCGCGGCCGCGTAGTCGCCGGTGCTCTTGATGCGCTGCACGAGGGCGAGCAGCTCGCCGCAAGCCGCGCGGAACTTGCGCGCATCGAGCACTCGCAGGTACGTCTTTCCATCCCGAACGACACGCGCGAGTGCCTCGGGATGCTGCGTCTCAATCCAGTGCACCACGAGCTGCCGGTTGCGCATGTGGTCTTCTTCGAGCGCGTCACCGGCGGGCACGCGACGGAGCTGCTGCAGTCCACCGTTGCGGACGTACTGCTCGTAGCAGGCCAGCGACGCCTCCTCGACGTTCCCGAGCAGACCCAGCTCCGCGAGCTTCGGGTCCGCGATGAACCACAGCGCGACGAGGTCCGCACGCGCTTCCTCGAGCGTCGAATAGTGCTCGCGAATCCACTGTGCGGCGTCGCCCTGCCGCTCCGGTGCCTGTCGGCCCGAGGCATGACCGATCACCTCGTGCATGTTGACCAGCGTGTCCCACGTCGCCGACTGCCAGCGCTCCGCGCGTGCGAGCTCCGCGGCGTCCCACGTGAATTCGGCGCGCGCCCGAGGCGAGGCCGAGCGATCCTGCGCTTCGATCACGTTGGCGAGACTCACCGACTTCGAGCCGTGGTGCTCGCGCACCCACGGATCGTTGGGCAAGTTGATGCCGATCGGCGTGATGGGGCCTGAGTCGCCAGTCTCGATGATGACATCGATCGAGCGCGCGCTGATGCCGACGACATCGGGCTTGCGGTACTCCGGCGCGTAGGGCATGTGGTCCTCGAACCACTGCGCGTTCGCCGCGATGGACTTGATCTGCGCGGCCTTGCGCGGATCTTCGTAGCTCACAATCCCCTCCCACGCGCCCTTCACGCCGCGCGGATCGACGTAGACCTCGACAAAGGAGTTGACGGTGTCGACGGGCGACTGCGTATCGGCGACCCACGCGACGTCGTACGCGACGCGATCCGCGCGCGAGCCCGTGCGGTAGAAGCGAAGCTGCGCTTCGAGGGCGCGACGCATCGGCTCGCTCGCCAGCGGAAGCGCGGCCTCGAGGTGCGCGACGATTCGCGCGAGCTCCGTGGCGTAGAGACCAGCGGGGACTCCTTCGTCCGGGAGACCGATGCGCCAGGGACGCTCCTCGACGTTGCCGTCGGCTCCGATGACGACATTCGAATTGAGCGCGTACTGCTCGTCGAAGCCTTCGAGACGACGCAGTGAGACGCCCGGGCCGTAGAAGGTCGCGGCGGAGGATTGCACGATGTCGAGGCCGCCGGAGCCGCGCTTTGCGGTGACCATCGGCTTGTGCTCGGGGTCGAAGAGCATCGGCCCGAGGCGCGCGACGAGGCCGCTGGCACTCTCGCCATCGCGCAGCGAAATGCGCGCGCCGTCGCGCTGGACCGCCTCCGCCGCCGCCACGAGCGCACTCGGTGCGAGCTGCAAGCAGAACTTGCGCGCGGTCGTGTTGTGGTACGGCGAGTTGTGGATCCAAAAGAGCTTCATGTAGCGCCGCAGCTCCGCGAGCGTCACGGGCTCGACGTCGCGCGAATGCACGAGGATTTCCTCGCCGAGCTGCTGAATGTCGAGGCCCTCAGCGCAGCGCTGCTGGATGTAGATCGCGCGGCCAGCGACGGCAGCTTGGTACAGATGCCAGCACAGAGCCCGCTCACGCGCGTCGAGTCGCTCGAAGCCGTCTGCGTAGACGCGTACGATCGCGGCGTCGTCGACGCGCTCGAGCAGATACGAGCGCTCGGAGTCGGCAGCGGTTCGACAGGATTGCAGGGCTGCGAGGCAGGCGACGGCGATGGCTGCATGCTTCATGCGGGCATCGTACGCGGCGAGTGCGGTGGCGTTGCTACCATGCGCACGTGAAGCCCGTTCGCGCACTCCCGCTCGTCGTCCTCGCTGCCTGCACCGATGCTCCTGCTCCGGTGGCCCCGCCCGCCATCGAGATCCTCGCGCCCGCGGAGGTGCAGGAGGGCGAGAATTTCGAGGTCGAGTGCAAGACGAAGGGTGCCGGTGACGAGCGGATCGAGTACCTGTGGAGCCACCTCGGGGTGCAGCCCCGGCTCGAGCTCGTGCCGAACGCCGGTGCGAAGCAGATGCTGGTCGCGCCGGAGTGGTTCGCAGACGTCGACCTCGCGCTCGAGGTGCAGGTCACTTCGGCCAAGCTGAACGGCATGGCGCGGCGCACGATCCGGCTGCGTGCTCCGGACAATGCGCCCATCGCAGAGATCGCGGCCGCCAGCACGTGCGAGTGCGGCGAGATCATCGCGCTCACCGGTCAAGCACAAAACGAGCGCATGCAGGAAGTCAGCGCGAGCTGGCGGCAGGTCGGCGAGGGGCCGCGGCTCGCCATCGACGGTGCCGAGCGCCTGCAGGCGCTGTTCTTCGCGCCCGAGCACGACGGTCCCTACGGCATCGACGTCGAGCTCACGGTGCGCGATGCGGGCGGCGGCGAAGGCAAGGCGCGCCACCATGTCGACGTCGCGTGCGATCCCGCCTCGGTCCCGCTCCCCGCTGGGCAGGAGCTCGAGCTGCTCTCGCGCGCGGGCACGCCGAACGAGCTGCCGCGCGGTAAGTGGATGATCGCGGGAACGCTCGAGCTGTCGCCCACGGGCGACGGTCCGAGCGAGGCACTGTTGCGCTTCGACGCAGGCAAGTCGACGGGCGCGGCGCTCAAGCTCGTGCGCGCCGGCGATGAGCTGCAGATGATGACCACGACGCTCGCGGCGAGCCCCGAAGGCGTCTGGTACGAGCCGGAGTTCAAGCGCGTCATGCCGCTCGGGCCGTGGCCCGCGCAGGTGCCCTTCGGCTTCGAGTTCGAGAGCGACGGGCGCGAGGTGCAGGTGCGCTTTGGACCCGCGGGCGCACGCGAGTCATGGCCGCAACTGCCGTTCGAGATCTTTCTGCTGCTCGACCGTCGCCCGCGCGCGTTTGCGATCGACGTGCTCGGCGCCGAAGCGAAGCTCGGCCGACTCACGCTGCTCGGTCGCTAGCTACTACGAGCGCAGCGACTCGAGCTCTTCCCAACGGGCGTAGGTCTTTTCGAGCTCGGCCTGCAGTTCCGTTCGCCGCGCACGCGCCTTGTCGAGCGCCGCGCGAGGACCCGTGTAGAGCGCGGGATCCGCGAGCTCCGCGTCCGCTGCGGCGATCGCGACTTCGAGCTCCGGGATGCGAGCCTCGAGGGTCGCGAGCTCTTTCTCCTGCCACGGCGTGATTTTCTTGCGGATCGGAGCAGACGCCGCGGCGCTCGAGGGAGCGGCGGCCGCAGGCTTCGCGCTCGCCTTGGCCGTGCGCGCATCCTCGCGTTCCTTCGCCAGCTGCTCGAGCAGTCCGGACATGTCGCCGAAGTGCAGACGCGCATGGCCTTCGCCGTCGAGGTACAGCACCTGCGTCGCGACGCGGTCGAGGAACCAGCGGTCGTGGCTGACGAGGATCGCGGCTCCGTCGAACGCGAGCAGCGCCTCCTCGAGAGCGCGCAGCGTCGAGAGGTCGAGGTCGTTGGTCGGCTCATCGAGCACGAGCACGTTGCCGCCCTGCAGCATGAGCTTCGCAAGCATCAGGCGATTGCGCTCCCCGCCCGAGAGTTGGCGCACCGTCGAGCGCTGCTGCGACACGAGAAATCCGAAGCGATCGAGGTAGCTCTCCGCGCGCACGACGCGTTCCCCCACCTTGACGACATCGCTGCGGCCCGCGAGTTCCTCGAGCAAGGTCGCATCGAGCTTGACGTCGGTGCGCATCTGGTCGACGCCCGCGAAACGCACGGTCTCGCCGACGCTGCGGATGCCCGTATCCGGCGCGAGTTCGCCGAGAATCATCCGTACGAGCGTGGTCTTGCCAGCGCCGTTGGGGCCGACGAGCCCGAGGCGCGTGCCCGGACCCAGCTCGAGATCGAGCTTGGGCACCACCACACGCTCGCCAAAGCGCTTCGAAATGCCCTTGAGCTCGAGCACCCGCGTTCCAAGGCGCGGCCCCGTCGGAAACTGCATCTCGAGGTCCGACGAGAGTGCGATCGGCGCCGCATCGACCGTCTGGTGGAAGCGCCGGATGCGCGCTTTCTGCTTCGTCGTGCGCGCGGGCGCGCCGCGACGCATCCACGCAGTCTCGCGGCGCAGCAAGTTGAGGCGCGAGTCCTCGGCCTTGCGCTCGCTCGCGAGCCGCTCGGCGCGCTTCTCGAGGTACTCCGCGTAGCCGCCGACGTAAGAGAAGAGCTCGCCGCGATCGAGCTCGACGATGCGGTCGCAGACGCGGTCGAGGAAGTAGCGGTCGTGCGTGACGAGCAGCAGCGGCGTGCGCGTCTCGAGGAACCAGTCTTCGAGCCAGTCCGTGACGAGCGCGTCGAGGTGGTTGGTGGGCTCGTCGAGCAAGAGCAGCTCCGGCCCCGCGAGCAGGAGGCGCGCGAGTGCCACGCGACGGCGCTCTCCGCCCGACATCGAGCCGCAGCGAGCCTCGGGATCGCGCAGTCCGAGCGCCTGCAGCGTGCTCTCCACCTTGTGCTCGACATCGTGCCCGCCGAGCCGCTCGAGTTCCGCCTCGAGTCGCTCCTGCCGCGCAATCGCCCTGTCGAGCGCGTCCCCTTGCGCGCGCCCGAGTTCCTCGTGCACGCGCTCGAGGTCGCGCAGCACGCGCTCGCGCTCGACGAGCCCGCCGCGCACGACCTCGCGCGCCGTCGCAATGCCATCGAGCTGCGGATCCTGCTCGAGATATCCGAGTCGCAGGTCGCGACGCAGCACGCGCGTGCCCTCGTCGGGCCGTTCGAGCCCGCACAAAATCTTCATCAGCGTGGACTTGCCGCCCCCGTTGGGTCCGACGAGCCCGACGCGCTCGCCCTCTCCAATCATCAGGGACACGCCGCGCAGCAGGGCGCGATCTCCGTAGCTCTTGGAGATACCTTCGATCGAGAGGAGCGACATCGGGCGAAGATGATGACGCGGGCCGAGGCGTCGCGCCACGGGCGGCTGCTGCTACTCTCTTGCGCGTGCGCAAGTTCCTCGCCCTGTTCGCCGTGCTGGCTGTGCTGCTGCTCGGTTGGCTGCTCCTCGACCGCAAGGGCACCGAGAGCTCCGCGGATCCTGCGGCGGCACCGGCGAGCGCGAGCCCCGAGCGGGACACTTCGATGCCCGAGCGCGGCGACACCGCACTCGCGCCCGCCGAGCGCAGCGAGCTCATCGAGCCGACGCGCGTCGAGACCGTGCGCCGCGATCCACGCGCGCGCGTCCACGGCACGATCGTGCAGCTCGACTCGAATGTGCGCATGCCGATGGCGAATGTCGAGATCGTGGTCTACGGCGGCCGCGGCCGGGAAGTGCGCGCGCGAACGGACGCCGAGGGACGCTTCGAGCTGCGCGCCGAGCCGGGCTCGCGCCGCATCGGTGTAGCGCCCCCGAATGCGCCCGCTTGGTGGGACGTGCTCGAGTTGCCGCCGGAAGGCGATGTGACCTACGACCGCGAGGTGAACGCCAGCCGCACGCACTGCCTGCGCGTGTGGCGCCGCGAGGGAGAGGAGCTCATGCCGGTCGGCGGCGCGCGCGTGCGCGTCGGCAGCTGCGATGAAGTCGATGCGGAGCAGCTCGCGTCCCCTTTCTTTGCACGCTCGCACGGCCTGGAGACGAGAAACGACGGCACCGTGCAAGTGATGACGGACGCGCATGGCAAGTACGCGCTCGAAGTCAGCGCGGATGGGCTCGTGACGCAGGTGGTCGCGCTCGACCTGAGCCCGTTTCTCTCGCGCAGCTTCTATGACAGCCTCGATGGTTGTCTGCACGTGGTACTGCGCAATGCAGGGCCGCCCATCTCCGGCTTGGTCACCGCGCCCGACGGAACGCCGCTCGCGGGAGCCGCCGTGTTCCTTGATGTGCACGACAGCACGGGCGCGGGCTACGTCGCGCGCGAAGGTGGCAACTGGGTCCCGCAGGCGCTCGCGGCACGCCAGCCTCCCATGGCATGGACCGACGAGCAGGGCGGCTTCCTGCTGGACGGGCCCGGGCCGGAGGTGATCGACATTCTCTCCGCACGCATCGTGGTGCAACCGCGGCGCGCGGGACTCGTCCACCACTGCGTAGCCGAGGTGGACATGTCGGAGCGCGATGGAGCGACCGTGTTCGTGAGCATTCCGGCCGCACATGAACACACGCTGCGCATCGTCGATCGCGAGAGCAATGCCGTGCGCGGCGACGTCAGCGTGCGCGACATGGATGGACTGCCGCACGCGCCCGCTGGCTCGCCCGCGCTCTGGCTCGGTGCGCAGCACACCGGCCGCGTGTTCCCTAGCCGCGACGGCTGCGTGAAGCTCGTGCACGCGGGCGGTCCGGCGCGCGTCGGAGTCTCGGTCTACGACGAGAGTGGAAGGCCGCGCTGGGACGCCTCGGAGATCGAAATCGTCGTCCCCACGGACGCTGGTGGCGACGTGCGCGTGCAGCTGCCCTGAGCGTCGCGATTCCGCGGATGTGGAAGGACTTTCCAGCTCCGCGATATCCTGCGCGCGGTCCCGTTTCCGTTGCGTGAAACTCGTCACCGCGGCGGGTCGATGCAGCTAGCCTAAGTGCGGTGAAAAAGCTCCTGCTCGGACTCGTCGTGGCGCTCTCAGCGCTGGCGCTTCTGCTGCTGCGCCCTGACGGCGAGCCGCGGGAGATCGAGGCTGTGGCCAGTCCAGACGCGCCTGAAGAGAGCGCCCCCCCGAAGCCGCTTGAGCCCATTTCGGCGCCGACCTCGGAGCCAGCGCGGCTCGACGCGACACCGCTCGACGAGAGCGGCACAGGCATCGAGAAGGTGCAGGGACTCGTGATCGACGCAACGCGCGACAAGCCGGTGGCGCAGCTCTCGATCGAGGCCGCGCTCGAGTCGCGCGGCGTGCGTCGCACGAAGACCGACGAGGAAGGGCGCTTCACGCTCGAGGTCAAGCCCGGACTGGTACGCGTCGCCGCGACTCCGCCCGGATACGCGGGCTGGTGTGAGCATCTGCTCCTCGAAGCCGGGCAGGTCGCGAACTTCACGAAGGAGCTGGGCGGGCCGCTGCTCGAGATTCGCGCGTGGAGCGCGTGGAGCGCGGAGCTCGAACCGATCGAGGACGCGGAGGTGCGTGTCGTCGCCGTCGACGACAACGCGGGCTCGCACGCGAATTGTCCGCTGTTTGCGGGAGCTCCGACCGTCAAGACGAATGGGCGCGGACAGGCGCGCTTTTCCACGGTCCCTAGCGCGATCCACCTCGTGCAGGTGCGCGCGGAGGGTCATCACTCGCGCACCTTCGTGCTCGATCTCGAGCGCCGTGAGGTCGAGGACTGCGTGCAAGTTGTGCTCGAGCCGCTCGGCGCGCCGATTCGCGGTCGCATCGTCACGCCCGAAGGTCAGCCGCTCGGTGGTGCCATCGTGATGGTCGACGCACGGCGCGGTGGCGCCGATGGCGTCGCTCGCTTCGGCCGCTTCCCCGTGCAAGATACTGACACGCCGACGGAGCTCGAACCCGAGCTGCACCCGCCGTTCGTCGTCACCGGACCCGACGGCCGCTACGAGCTGCACGGTCCGCGCAGCAATGCGCCGCAGCTCCTCGACGCCACGCTGCTCGTGTTCCCCCAACGCGACGGACTCGTCCACCACTATTCACTTCCGCTGCCGAAGACCACGCTCGAAACGGCGCGCGACCTCAACGTGCGGCTTCCGACGGCACACGCCATCACGATCGAGTTCGTGAACCCGGATGGCTACGCGATGCCCGACGGTCCGGCCAGCGCGCGCGACATCGAGGGCCGGGCC
>Ga0163212_1000608_pt1 | contig 15887 bp, 15 predicted proteins | sample Malawi_45m_30L_FD_113532 | JGI IMG/M metagenome (GOLD analysis project Ga0163212, IMG submission 113532) | Freshwater microbial communities from Lake Malawi, Central Region, Malawi to study Microbial Dark Matter (Phase II) - Malawi_45m_30L | ecosystem: Environmental > Aquatic > Freshwater > Lake...
AAGTTACTTACTCGGATCTTTCGGCTGGGCCTCGCTCGGTACACCTCGCGGCGGATACGTATACCTCAGCAATTTCTTCTCAGGCGAGATCGCTTGCCTCGATTTGGCGAGCGGCAACGTCGAGGCCCGTGCACAAACCGGGATTCGTAAATCCGCTTCGGGAATCGACAGTTTCCGGGGATAAGGAGAGCTAAACGGGCTGGGTGACGGGGTTATAAGAGAAGAGTCCGATCCCCTCATCGGCCGCCTGCCCCTTCGTGCGTTCTGAGTAGCGCTCGGGATCGGGTGCATGGAACACTTTCCCGGCTTTTCGGGACTCGAGTACGACAAAGGATGCCCGCTCGATGCGAGCACGCTCGTACCGCTCGAAGGCCTCGTCGAAGCGGTCAGCGGCTGCAATCGCACGTGACAGCACGACGGCATCCTCGATCGCGAGCACGGCACCATGACCCAGGAACGGCAGAATCGGGTGCGCAGCATCGCCGAGCAGTGTGATTCGACCCTTCGTCCAAGTCTTGAGCGGCTCTCGATCGAAGAGACCCCACTTAAAAAGCTGATCGGGCGGCACGAGCTCCATGATACGCCGCACCATCGGGCTCCAGCCCTCAAATTCTTTGAGTAGCTCGTCGACCGTTGATCGGATAGACCAGCCCTCTTCGGTCCAATCTTTTCGTTCAGCGAACGCCACGAAATTAAGTAGCTTGCCTCCGCGAATCGGGTACCGGTTGACCAAATGTCCAGGACCCAAAAAGATGCCAGACGGCGGCTCTAGGATTTCGGGGGGGACAAGCTCCATCGGAACGACACCCCGCCAGGCAATGTATCCCGTGTACTGCGGCTCGATCGGACCAAAAATCTCATGCCTGACGGCTGACCGTGATCCGTCAGCACCGATGAGCATGTCAAATCGTCGTTCACTGCCATCGATCAAGGTAACCGTGACACCTGTGCTGTCTTGTGAGACGGTACGGCAACGTCGATCGAGCTCAATAGCCGCCGAGTCGTTCCCGCGCACAGCGGCGGCTAGCGCGTCGTGCAAATCAGCCCGATGGATAAGGTAATAACGCTCTCCGTATTTCTCGATGAGTGCTCGACCTCGGTTGATCCAGTTGAGTGGTCGCCCATCTTTGTAATGACGAACACACTGATCCTCGGGATGGTAGGACTTGGTGCGCAGGGCTTCGCCCAGTCCGAGATGATTGAGTGCATGCGCTGCGGTGGGACTCAATGAGAGTCCCGCGCCGACTTCAGCCAAGACGGGTGCTTGCTCGAGCACAACGGGACGAAACCCTGCGCGCTGGAGCGCAAGTGCCGTGGAGAGTCCGCCAATGCCGCCGCCTACGATACCGATCTTCAGGTTCTTCACGAATTATATTCAGCCTCAGCTTTAGAGGTCATCAGAAGAACCGTAGATCGCGCGTCCAGACTGCGGACAAGCGCGCCCACGTAGCGGTAAAATAGCGCGTGTCACGCAAAAATCCCAAAGTCGGATTCGTCAGCCTCGGCTGCCCCAAAGCGCTCGTCGACTCGGAGCGCATCCTCACTCAGTTGAGAGCAGAAGGTTATGCCGTCGCGGCGGATTACGACTCCGCCGATTTGGTAGTGGTCAATACCTGCGGATTCATCGACTCCGCGATCGACGAATCGCTCGACGCGATTGGCGAAGCACTCGAGCGAAACGGAAAGGTCATCGTCACAGGCTGTCTCGGCGTGAACCCGCAACGCATCCTTGATCGACACCCTCGTGTACTCAAGGTCACAGGTCCGCACGCATATGACGACGTGCTCTCGGCAGTCCACCAATATTTGCCACCGAAGCATGATCCTTTCGTCGATCTCGTCCCGCCGCAAGGTATCCGCCTGACGCCAAGACACTACGCATATCTCAAAATTTCCGAAGGCTGCAACAATACCTGCAGCTTCTGCATCATCCCCGACTTACGCGGTAAACTCGCAAGCCGTCGGATTGATGACGTGCTGCGTGAAGCAGAAAGACTCGTCAAATCAGGCGTTCGGGAATTGCTCGTCATCTCTCAAGACACGAGCGCCTACGGTTCCGATCTACGCTATGCGCCCGGTACCTGGAGCGGACGCGATTACGAGTCACGCTTCATCGATCTTGCCGAGGGCTTGGGAAGCCTTGGTGCTTGGGTACGTATGCACTACGTTTACCCGTATCCTCACATTGATGGGGTCGTCGACCTCATGGCGGCGGGGCGGGTTCTTCCGTACCTCGACATCCCTTTCCAACATGGGAGTCCGACGGTACTCAAGCGGATGAAGCGCCCCGCTCATGCCGAGAATACGCTCGCTCGAATCAAGAAATGGCGCACGACTTGTCCCGAACTCACGCTGCGCAGCACATTCATCGTGGGCTTCCCAGGAGAGACGGAAGCCGAGTTCTCACAACTACTGGCGTGGCTCGAGGAGGCTCAACTCGATCGAGTGGGGACGTTCAAATACTCGCCTGTCGAAGGTGCTCGCGCCAACGACGTCATGCCGCACATCGCGCCTGAGATTCAAGAAGAGCGTTTGGCACGCTTCATGGCGGTGGCCAAGCGGATCAGTAGCGCCCGACTGGCCGCGCGAGTGGGTTGCGAAGAGCGCGTGATCGTCGATGGTATCGAAGGCAATGTCGCACTGGCGCGATCGCGCGGCGACGCCCCAGAGATCGACGGCTTGGTACGAGTGAAGCGCGGCGGGAAGCTCGCCGTAGGCGAGTTCGCTCACGTGAAAATTACGGGATCGGATGAGTACGACCTCGAGGCCATTGCAATCTAACGATCACTCGACCGTAACAGACTTTGCGAGATTACGCGGCTTGTCGACGTCGGTGCCGCGAGCCGTCGCCACGTGGTACGACAGCATCTGCAGCGGAACGGTATAGACCACCGGCGCTTGGATATAGCTCACGTGCCTCGGCATCGTGATGACTGTCACTCCTTCCGAAGACTTCATACCCGACTCAGGATCGGCAAACACGATGAGCTCTCCACCACGTGCCTTCACCTCCATGAGGTTTGACTTCAGCTTTTCCAGTAGATCGGTGTTCGGAGCCACGGCGATGACTGGCATATCGCCGTCGACGAGTGCGAGCGGGCCGTGCTTGAGTTCGCCAGCAGCGTACGCCTCAGCGTGGATATACGAAATTTCTTTGAGCTTGAGAGAGCCTTCCATAGCGATCGGATACATCGTCCCGCGGCCGAGGAACAGCGCGTGGTGCTTATCGACGAAACGCTTGGCGAGATCCTGGATGATGGGATCGAGAGCTAATGTTTTTTCGATCATGCCCGGAAGTTCGACGAGTCGCGTCACGAGCGTACGCTCCTGTTCGGCCGTCGCGCCATGCGACTTGGCGAGCGCCACAACCAGCAGGCCGAGCGCGACGATCTGCGTCGTGAACGCCTTGGTCGAGGCCACACCGACTTCGGGGCCTGCACGAGTCAGCATGACGAGCTCGGACTCGCGCACCAATGAACTCTCGGGAACATTGCAGATCGCAAGCGAAGACAGATAACCCGTCTGCTTCGCAAGCCGCAGCGCCGCGAGCGTATCGGCGGTCTCACCCGACTGGGAAATCGTCACGAACAGCGTATTTTGCGGTACGACCGGACTGCGATAGCGGAACTCGCTCGCGATCTCCACGCTGCAGGGAATGTTGGCGAGTTGTTCAATCAGATAATGCGCCACAAAACCTGCGTGATAGCTCGTACCACAGGCGACGATATGTACGGCCTCGGTTTTGCCGAAGACTTCGGTGGCGGCAGGCCCAAACGCAGCCTCGAGCAGGCGACCATGGGCGACCCGCTCCTGCAGGGTATCGGCGATGGCGCGGGGTTGCTCGTAAATTTCTTTGAGCATGAAGTGGGCGTATTGACCCTTGTCTGCAGCGTCAGCAGACAACTCGCTTTCATGAATCTTGCGCTCGACCGGTTTTCCGTTGCAGTCAGTGATTTGGACGGAGGTTCGTGTGACTTCAGCGATGTCACCCTCTTCGAGAAAGACGAAAGTACGTGTCTGCGGCAGGAGCGCTGTAATATCGGAGGCGACGAAGTTCTCGTTCCTCCCGAGACCGATGACTACGGGGCACCCTGCACGAGCGAGAATGATACGCTCCGGGTCTAATTCGCTGACGACGGCCAACGCGTAGGCGCCTTCGAGCTCCGCAACCGTCAGGCCCACCGCTTCAAGCAGCGTTCCACCTTTTTTTCGATGGTGGTGAATGCGATGAGCGATCACCTCCGTATCGGTTTCGGAGTCGAACGTATAACCCAACGCGCTCAGTTCAGCACGAAGAGCCTCGTGATTTTCGATGATGCCGTTGTGAACAATCGCGAGACCATCGTTGGAGATATGCGGATGCGCGTTACGCTCTGAGGGCACACCATGAGTGGCCCAGCGCGTGTGGGCGATACCGATCGGACCGTGGGTCGGCGAAGCCTCGATGGCGTCTTGCAGGATCTGAACCTTGCCGACGGTTCGGATGCGCTTCAACTCTCCCGATCCATTGAGTACGGCGACGCCGGCAGAGTCGTAGCCGCGGTACTCGAGTCGTCGCAGACCCTCAACAAGGACGGGGACGATGTCACGTTGAGCAATGGCGCCGACGATCCCACACATGAATAAAAAACCTCCCTGATGATCACTCGATGCCGCGATCCACCGTATTTTGCACCTTTTAAGGGGTGAGAATGCGGCCCATCAGGGCCTCGTATCAGCGCTTCTTTTGCGGACGCCTCCAGCCTTCAAGAGTGACCTGCTTGGCGCGTGCCACGGTCAGCTTACCCGCCGGAACGGTCTTGGTGACGGTCGACCCTGCGCCCACCGTCGCGCTCTCACCCACCGTGATGGGGGCGACGAGAACCGAGTTGGAACCGGTATGCGCATCGGCGCCGATCACCGTGTGGTGTTTATTGACCCCATCATAGTTAGCGATGATGGTCCCCGCACCGATATTGACGCGAGCACCCACCGTCGCATCGCCAACATACGCGAGGTGGTTGGCTTTCGCGCCCGAGTCCATTGACGAATTCTTCACCTCGACGAAGTTGCCGATGTGTACGTCATTCGAGAGTTTCGCCCCCGGGCGCAGGCGTGCGAAAGGTCCGATGATCGAGCCCGCCCCCACACTGGCTTCTTCGATGACACAATTCGGATTGATGCGGACATCTGCTGCGATGTCGCAGTCGCGCAGTACACAGTTGGGGCCAACATGTACTCGATCGCCGAGGGTCACCGTGCCCTCGAACACCGCATTGACGTCGATAAACACGTCTCGACCCGTGACGAGCGTGCCGCGCACATCGATACGCGCTGGGTCAACGAGCGTCACGCCCGCGAGCATGAGATCGCGAGCACGGGTTTTGCGAGTCTCTGCTTCGAGCTCTGCGAGTTGCAGCTTATCGTTCACGCCCAGAACCTCCGCGACACTTAGCGCAACCAGTGGAGTAACCTTGATACCGTCGGCTACCGCCATAGCGATGATGTCAGTGAGATAATACTCGCCTTGGGCATTAGCGTTGCGCAATCGCCCCAACCAAGTCCGCAAGTATTTAACCGGGATAGCCATGACCCCCGTGTTCCCTTCGCGGATATTTAATTGTTCGACCGTCGCGTCTTTTTGTTCGACGATGCCGACCACCCGCCCCGATGGATCACGAAGCACTCGTCCATAAGCCGTCGGATCCTCGAGCCTCACCGTGAGCAAACTCATCGCTTCGGCACTTGCAAGCAACAGCAGCCGGCTCAACGTCTCACGACGTACCAAGGGAACATCGCCGTAGAGCACGAGAGCGATCTCGTCGTCTCGCAGCAACGGTAAAGCCTGCTGGACGGCATGCCCTGTACCGAGCTGTTCACCCTGAAGGACCCAGGAGGTCACCGGAGCATCGGCGAGCACCTCGCGAATCCGATCACCCCCGTGGCCGTAAACCACGTAAAGAGATGAGGGATTGAGTGTGACCGCTGCATCGATGACGTGTTTGAGGAGCGGCTTGCCCGCCAAGGGCTGTAACACTTTGGGCAGGTCGGATTTCATCCGCTTGCCCTGACCTGCTGCGAGTATGACGATCGAAACGTTCACGTCGTGCTCACGCGACGCGCTAACATCACTACGCCTCAGACTCTGATCTTGCGCAGCTTCTGAATCATCTTGATCTGTGCTACCGCACGCACGAGTTCGGCGAGCGCCTCGGCTTGCTCGATCTTGTCAACATTGCCCTTAAGGATTTCCTCAGCGTGTTGCTTCGCCTCGAGCGCTGCGGCTTCGTCCATGTCTTTGGCGCGAATCGCCGTGTCGGCGAGTACCGTTACTTTCTTGGGCTGGATTTCGAGCGCGCCACCGCCGACAAAGAAAAACTGCTCCTGACCATCGGGGGTCTGAACACGCACCTCACCCGCCTTGATGAGCGTGAGCAGCGGAGCATGACGCGGCGCGATACCGATCTCGCCTTGCGCCGCTGGGACGAACACCATCTTCGCCAGGCCGGAGAAAATCTCGCCCTCGGCGCTGACGATATCGCAATGGATAGTGCTGTTTGCGGTCATGAACGCCTTACGTTACTGCAGCGTCTTCGCCTTCTCAACCACTTCGTCGATCGAGCCGACCATGTAGAAGGCCGGTTCGGGAAGGTGATCGTACTCGCCGGAAAGGATGCCCTTGAATCCGCGAATGGTTTCCTTGAGCGGAACGATCGCACCGTCTTGGCCCGTAAACACCTTCGCGACATTGAACGGCTGCGAAAGAAAACGCTGAATCTTACGCGCGCGGAACACAGTGAGCTTATCTTCTTCAGAAAGCTCGTCCATGCCGAGGATCGCGATGATGTCCTGCAATTCTTTGTAGCGTTGCAGCACAGCCTGAACACCGCGAGCGGTGTTGTAGTGTTCTTCTCCAATCACGAGCGGATCGAGTTGACGGCTTGTCGAATCAAGCGGATCGACCGCCGGGTAAATACCGAGCGCAGCGATCTGACGCGACAATACGACAGTGGCGTCGAGGTGAGCGAAGGTCGTAGCCGGCGACGGGTCGGTAAGGTCGTCCGCAGGCACATACACGGCCTGGATCGAGGTAATTGAACCCGTCTTGGTCGAGGTGATGCGCTCCTGGAGCACGCCCATTTCTTCGGCCAGCGTCGGCTGGTAGCCCACCGCCGACGGCATGCGTCCAAGCAACGCCGACACTTCGGTACCGGCTAGCGTGTAGCGGTAGATATTATCAACGAAGAACAGCACGTCACGGCCCCTTACGCCATCCTCACGCACTTCGTCACGGAAATATTCAGCCATGGTGAGGCCCGTGAGCGCGACGCGCAGGCGATTACCCGGCGGCTCGTTCATCTGGCCATATACCATCGCCACTTTCGAGTTTTCAAGATTTTCGAGATCGATGACGCCCGACTCTCCCATCTCGTGGTAGAAGTCGTTGCCTTCACGAGTACGCTCACCCACGCCGGCGAACACGGATAAACCGCTGTACTGCTTGGCGATGTTATTGATGAGCTCGAGCATATTCACGGTCTTGCCGACGCCGGCTCCGCCGAAAAGGCCTATCTTGCCACCCTTCGCGAAGGGTACGAGCAGATCGATGACCTTAATTCCAGTAACGAGTAGATCTTGCCCGCCCGCCTGCTCGTCATACGACGGCGCGGGGCGATGGATGGACCACTTTTCTTTAGAGGCAACGGGGCCGCGGTTATCTTGCGGCGTACCGAGCACGTCCATAATACGACCAAGCGTCGCTTTGCCGACGGGAACCGAGATCGGCGCATTCGTCGACTCGACCTCAAGGCCACGCTTGAGGCCTTCCGAGGCACCCATCGCGATCGTACGGACGATTCCATCGCCGAGTTGCTGCTGAACCTCGAGGGTGAGGTCCACTTCGTTGAGCTTCAGCGCTTCGTAGACCTTCGGGATCGATTCGCGCGGAAACTCCACGTCGATGACCGCGCCGATGATCTGAGTAATCTTGCCGGTTGCCATGTCGATATCCTGTGCCTTAATGCATTGAATGCTTTGAAATTAAACCGCTGCCGCGCCGCCGACGATCTCGGCGAGTTCCTTGGTGATCGCCGCCTGACGTGCCTTGTTGTACATGAGCTGCAGGTCGCCGATAAGTTTGCCTGCGTTATCCGAGGCCGCCTTCATCGCGACCATTCGCGCGGACATTTCACAGGCTACGCTTTCGACGGCCGCCCGATACACCTGTGACTCGATGTATCGCATGAATACCGTATCGAGAATTTCAGCGGCGGTAGGCTCATAGATATAGTCCCAGTTTTCCTGCAGGTCGCCCGCGTCCAAGGTTTCGATGGGGAGCAGCTGGGTGACGATGGGTTTCTGCGTCATCGTATTCACAAACTGGGCATTGACGACAAAGAGTCGGTCGATGGAGCCGTCTTTATACGCGTCAAGCATGACCTTGACCGAGCCGAGCAGGTCTTTGACGTGCGGACGATCGCCTAGACCGCCCACACTCGCGAGGATCGGAAGACCCAAACGTCGGAAGAATCCGGTAGCCTTGTTACCGAGCAGACAGAGGCTGACGTTAGCGCTTTTGCCCTGCCACTCGCGCATCAGCATGAACGTGCTCTTGAAGACGTTCGTGTTGAGCGCGCCGCAAAGACCGCGGTCACTCGATACGACGATGATGCCGATCGATTTAGTTTCGCGTTCGGTCAGGAACGGATGGCGATAGTCGGGGTTCGCCTTGTTGAGATGCCCGATCACGACCCGGATCTTTTCGGCATAGGGACGCGACAAGCGCATGCGATCTTGAGCGCGGCGCATTTTGCTCGCTGCGACCATCTCCATGGCCTTGGTGATCTTCTGAGTGCTTTTGACACTCGTGATCTTAGTGCGTATTTCCTTTGTACCGGGCATGTCCGTCGAAAACCTTAGTAGGTACCAGTCGACGCGAAGTCGTCGCAGATCTTCTTGAGGGTCTCTTCGTGCTTCTTCAGGACGGGCTCGGCATTGATGGCATCGAGCGCCTCCTTGTAAGCCGATTTGGCGAACGCTTGGAGAGCCGCCTCGAGATCGACGACCTTTTTGCGATCAGCCTTGTCCATATAGCCGTAATTGACGGCGTAAATCGTCAAAGCCATCTCCGCTACCGACATCGGCGCGTACTGCTTCTGCTTCATGACCTCGGTCACGCGCACACCTCGCTCGAGCTGTTTGCGCGTTGCATCGTCGAGATCGGACGCGAACTGCGCAAATGCCGCAAGCTCACGGTACTGAGCGAGCGCGAGACGGATGCCGCCGCCAAGCTTCTTGATTATGTCCGTCTGTGCAGCGCCACCAACGCGCGACACCGAGATACCGGCGTTCATCGCAGGGCGAATGCCCGCGTTGAAAAGATCGGTTTCGAGGAAGATCTGACCGTCGGTGATGGAGATAACGTTGGTCGGCACGAACGCCGTCACGTCACCGGCCTGGGTCTCGATGATGGGCAGGCCCGTGAGCGACCCGGTTTTCCCCTTGACTGTACCCTTGGTGACCATCTCAACATACTCTTCATTCACGCGAGCGCTACGCTCGAGCAGACGGGAGTGAAGATAGAACACGTCGCCCGGGAACGCTTCGCGACCCGGCGGACGTCGTAGCAGCAAAGAAATCTGGCGATACGCAACGGCCTGCTTCGACAAATCGTCGTAGATGATGAGGGCGTCTTGCCCGTTATCCATGAAGTACTCGCCCATCGTCACGCCCGAGTACGCGGCAAGGTACTGCATCGCGGCAGGTGTCGAGGCGGAAGCCGCGACGACGATGGTGTGATCCAGCGCGCCATTTTCCTCGAGCTTGGCGACCACATTCGCGATCGAGGACTGCTTCTGTCCGATTGCAACGTAGATGCACTTAATGCCGGAGGACTTTTGGTTGATGATGGTATCGACAGCGAGCGCCGTCTTGCCGGTCTGACGGTCGCCGATGATGAGTTCGCGCTGTCCGCGACCCACCGGCACCATCGAATCGATGGCCTTGTAACCGGTCTGCACAGGCTGACTCACCGACTTGCGGTAGATGACGCCCGGCGCTACGCGCTCGATCGGCGCAGTGCGGGATGTTTTGAGGGAACCCTTTCCGTCGATCGGATTGCCGAGCGCATCGACCACACGACCAAGCAACTCCCGACCGACCGGTACTTCGAGAATGCGGCCCGTCGTTTTGACGGTGTCTCCTTCTTTTAAAGATTTGTAGTCGCCGAGCACAACCGCACCTACGGAGTCTTGCTCGAGGTTGAGCGCGAGCCCGAAGAGATTTCCTGGGAACTCGATCATTTCGCCGTAGCGCACATCGGCGAGGCCATGGATGCGGCAGATACCGTCTGTGACCGACACGATCGTGCCGACGTTGCGGGCCTCGGCGGCCGACTGGAAGCGATCGATACGCTGCTTGATGAGATCGGAAATCTCGGATGCCTTGATGGACATGTCTGGTCCTCTAAAAAACCTGGGACAGACGACGCATTAGGCGCCGGCCATCGTGTTACTGAGTCGCTCGACTCGCCCGCGAAGCGAGCCGTCGACGACGAAATCACCCGCGCGAACCACGGCGCCGCCGATCAGCGACGGATCGACCGTCGAGGATAGACGAACCGTGCGACGCAAGCGGTGGGTGAGAGCCTGCGTCAACTTGTCAGCCTGTTCTGACGTGAGCGGCAATGCCGAGGTAACGATGACGTCCACCGTGTTCTCGACCTCCGCGCGCAATGCGGTATATTGCAAGGCAATCTGCGGCAGCAGCACGAGACGGCCATTATCGGCAAGCAGACGCAGAAAGTTCAGCGCTTTTTCGTTGCCCGATGCAGCGGCAAGCTCAGCGACGAAGCTGACGAGCTCCGCGCGCTGAACATGCGGGTTGCCGACGAGCGCGCCCACGCGGGCATCGCCAATCACCACGCTCGCGCGTTGGAGCATCTCGTCCCACGCGGCGAGTTGCCCTGCGGCCTGTGCATGCCCGAATGCTGCGCGGGCATACGGTCTTGCGATGGTTGCATCGTCAGCCACGTGCAACCTCGTCCGCGAGCTTGTCGAGCAATTGCGCGTGCGTCTTGGCGTCGACTTCACGCTCGAGGAGCCGCGAAGCACCCACAACTACCATCGAACCGAACTCCTTGCGGAGCTGATCTCGGGCACGATTAGCCTCGCTGGTGGCCTCGTCACGGGCGACCGAGACAATACGCGCGCCCTCGGCCTGGGCGAGCTGCTTGGCAGCATCAATCGCCTCGTTGGAGCGGCGGACTGCCTGATCTTCGATCTGCCGCGCGCGATCCCTAGCCTCGACGAGCATCTTCTCGATCTGATCCTGCGCATTCACCAAAAGTCGCTGTCCTCGATCACCCGCCGCCAACCCATCGGCGATCCTCTTCTCACGCTCGTGCATCGCGCCCAACACCAATGGCCAAACAAATCGCATCGTGAACCAAATCAACAATGCGAAAACGACCATCTGGATGACAAGGGTCAAGTTGATATTCACGTATCGCTCCCACAGAACGGTAAACAGTTTATTTCTAGTGACCCAAATCAGTTAGCGCTCGCCGTCAATGCTCCGAGAAATGGATTCGCAAAAGTGAAAAACAAAGCGAATCCGATACCGATCATGGCAACGGCATCAAGCAGACCTGCGACAATAAACATCTTCACCTGAAGCTGCGGGGTCAGCTCGGGTTGCCGTGCAGCGCCCTCCAGAAAGCGCCCTCCGAGGAGGCCGAATCCGATCGCTGTCCCTAGGGCGCCCATGCCAAAGATTATTCCGACCGACAAAACGGTCATGGCTTGAACCAATGCGATATTAGCTTCCATAACGAGTCTCCTGACGAAAAATTCGAGTCATAGTTTTTATTTTTTAGTGGTGTTCGTGCGCCATCGACATGTAGACGATGGTCAGCATCATGAAAATGAAGGCTTGAAGAGTGATGACTAACAAATGGAAAAGAGCCCATACCAAGCCGGCGATAAACTGCGCGATACCCGCGAGAATGCCGCCAAATGAAGCCAAATCGGCCAAACCCAGATTCAGCGTCATGACAGCGATTAGCAGGAAAATCATCTCGCCCGCGTAAAGGTTTCCGTAGAGACGAAGTGCAAGCGATACGGGGCGGGCCAGGAAGGTGATCGACTCGAGCAAAAAATTGATCGGTATCAGCAACGCCTGTACCGGTTTGCTGGGGCTTGAAAAGGGCTGCAAAGTTAACTCGGCCACGAAACCGCCGAGACCTTTGGTCTTGATGCTGAAGTAGATGCAAAGAAAAAAAACGGTCAGCGACATGCCGAAGGTGATATTTAGGTCAGTGCTGGGTACTACCTTAAGCGCATGCAGACCGAAAACGTTTTCGCCAATCGCCGGAAGTAAATCGACGGGAACCACATCCATCGCGTTGAACAAAAATACCCAACAAAAAATGGTGAGCGAGAGTGGAGCGATCAAGCGACTCTCACCACGAAAAGTCTCCTTGACCTGGGAGTCGACAAATTCGACGACCAGCTCCACAAAACTCTGAAATCTGCTGGGCAGACCGGCTTCCCTTTGCCGCGCCGCATTGCGCGCAGCGGCATAAAACGAACCGCCGAACAACCCCGCCAGGAGGATCGAGAAAAACAAACTATCTACATGGACCGTCCAAAATCCGCCGTCGCCAAAGGACCAATTTTTCAGGTGGTGGACGATATAACCGGTTGCGGTTTGCTCGCCGTGCTCCGACGCGGCCATGGCCTATTCTCCTTCCAAAACCAGCGGTCTCCGCACAAACGCCAGAGTGACCCAGTAGGCCAGCAAAGACAGAGCGAAGGTCATCAGGAGCGGGAATGCCGGACTTTCAAAAATCCCAAACGCCAATGTAAATCCGAAGATCGTGACAAGGATTTTGCTCGCCTCTGCGACATAAAACCGGTGAATGATCCTATTGGCAGCGGCCGGGGCCCCCGATAGCGCGACGAGCGCCATAGCCAAATTCGCCAGCATCGCGATAGCCCCACCCAAAACCGAAGCGGCGGCTGCACTTGCGCCCAGAGAGAGACCAAACACAATCGCCGCCAAAGCAGTTGAGCCCAGTTGCCAAGTCGCTATGCGTCGGACTTCGGGCTTCCCCAACACCAACACCCCCCAGTATTTTTCTCCGATAACCTCTTTCCGCCCCACGCCGTTGCGAATCGCTCGAAATGGTCTTGGGCAAGCGGTCCTGTGGGCAAGAAAAAAACCGCTTTGTCGCGATCTTTACTAACGACAAATGGCTTCGATGCTTCTTGAGCGCTCCCCGAATAAATCGGCGTCCGCTGCAACGAACCGCGGATTATAGAGGCGCGACCCCAGCGCAGCAATCGTCAATGGATGTGAGAAAGGACCCCGTCGAGCTCGTCGAGCGAGTAGTATGCGATCACGACTCGACCCTTACCGCCTTTGCCGAGCGATTCGATTTTGACGTCAGCACCCAAGGTTTCGGAGAGCCTGTTTTCGAGCTCGCGAACGTTGGCATCTGTCGCTGCGCTGAGGGATCCGAACCCAAAGTCGCGATCCATTTCATCATCTTTTTTCGGCCGATTGTTCATCCGGCGGACCAATGTCTCGGTTTCACGGACTGATAAGCCCTTTTTCGAAACTAATCGGCCCACTTCAACTTGCTGACGCTTTTGCGTCAAACCGAGCAAGGCACGGGCATGGCCCATCTCGATCTGGCGACGATCGACCAGTTCGGCGACCTCGGCAGGCAACTCGAGCAGACGCAAAAGGTTACTGACCGCTGCGCGAGACCGACCCACGGCGTCGGCCGCCTGCTGATGGGTCACCTCGAACTCGCGGATCAAACGATCGAGGGCTCGGGCCTCTTCGAGTGGATTAAGGTTCTCACGTTGGATGTTTTCGATCAGCGCCATGGCGATGGCGCTCTCGTCCGGTACCCGACGGATGACTGCCGGAATCGTCTCGAGGCCGGCCATCTGGGCGGCTCGCCAGCGACGCTCGCCGGCGATGATTTCGTAACGCGGGGGCGCCGCGCCCGGCGCGGCCCCCGGCATCTCGATCGGCCGAACGACGATGGGCTGAACCACGCCCTGGGCGCGAATGGAACTTGCGAGATCCTCGAGCGCTTCCTCGCGCATGTCGACGCGAGGTTGATAACGACCCCGTTGCAGCTGATCGAGTGGCAGCTTCGCAAGCTCATCGCCCGGCAGGGCGGGCGCGCCAGTCGAGGCCCGGCTGGCGCTCATCTGTCCGAGCAGCGCGTCGAGACCACGGCCGAGAGCGGGCTTTTTCGGGTTCATGCCCGGGATGATAGCGGAGTCGCCGACGTGATCGCCGCCACCTCTCGGACCTGGTTTTCACCGATACCGAGAAAGATCTCCCGGAAAGCGACATAGCCGAGCGCGCCAAAGAAGCAGTACAGCACAGGGACGATCGGCGGTAACAAAAAGGCAAAGGCCGCCGGTAACACCATGAAGAGCAGGGCCACTGCGAGCATTGGGCCGATATTGCGGATCTGCCCCGCCGCACCGAGCCGCCAGGCCTCGCGGAACGACAGCCCGAGCAGGGTCATGCCAAGAAACTGAAAAAACGACGTCAGACCGGGAATGTTGAGGCCAAAGTAACACAGCCCGAGGGCAAAGGCCGAGTACACAAAGATTTGCCGCAGGGCGACGAATCCGTCGGCAGAAAGTACGTCGACCGCATTCCGCTCCGTGTACAGGATATTCCACCACGCGACCCCGGGCTTGGCGAGCAGCAGCACCCACACTAATCCGCCGGCGATCGCGACGATGCCTGCGAACATCAGGAGTACCCGAAGCTTGCCCCGCAACATCTCGAGAGCCTCCCCGAGAGAGATGCGGCCGCTGCGATCGACGTGGGATGCAATCAGCATGCAGGAAAGCAGCGCGACGAGCGCAAGTATGCCGCTCACAAGCGGAAATTGATGCCCGACGAACATCCAGAGACACATAAGCAGAGAAAGTAAGGACCAGAAGCCGAGTCCGCGGCGCAGCAAATCGATGGCTTGCCGTGACCAGCGCAGCACCGAGCCGGGCGCTGCACTGCGCGGCTCGATCAGCATCGTTCAGCCAGCGGGGCGCGGGGCGCCCATCGCAGCAGAAGGTGCCATGGGCACCCCGCCGCGTCCGATCATTTCACCGGCGAGGGCGAGGTAAGCGAGTGCACCGCGCGAATCTTTGTCGTGCAGCAACGCGGGCTTGCCGAATGAGGGGGCCTCCGCGAGGCGTACGTTACGCGGAACAATGGTGCTGAACACCTTATCACCGAAGTGCTCGATCAATTGCGCACTGACCTCATTTGCGAGGTTATTTCGCGGATCGAACATCGTACGCAGTACGCCTTCCACCTGAAGGCTGGGATTCACGGCTTCTTTGATCTGCTCAATGGTGGACAGCAGCGCCGTCAGCCCCTCAAGTGCGTAGTACTCGCACTGCATCGGTACAAGCACGCCATCGGCGGCGACGAACGCATTGACGGTCAGCATGTTCAGTGAAGGCGGACAGTCGATGAGGATGACATCGAAATCATCCCGTACGGGCTTCAGCGCATTTCGTAATCGGATCTCGCGACCGACGGACATCGATAGCAGCTGAACCTCGGCAGCAGTAAAATCTTGGTTGGATGGTAAGAGCGACATCACCGGGGACTCGAGTGAGACGAGTGCATCGCGTGTCGAGCAGTCGCCGGTCAATACATCGCCGATGCCGCGGGTGATCGAAGTTTTTTCGACACCGCAACCCATCGTCGCATTACCTTGAGGATCAAGATCGACGAGCAGAACTCGACGGCGCGTGACGGCGAGCGACGCGGCGAGGTTGACTGCGGTGGTGGTCTTGCCGACGCCGCCTTTCTGGTTGGCGACGGCGATGATGCGGGCCATGGCTAGAGTCTAGCGCAAGCGT
>Ga0163212_1000610_pt1 | contig 15883 bp, 10 predicted proteins | sample Malawi_45m_30L_FD_113532 | JGI IMG/M metagenome (GOLD analysis project Ga0163212, IMG submission 113532) | Freshwater microbial communities from Lake Malawi, Central Region, Malawi to study Microbial Dark Matter (Phase II) - Malawi_45m_30L | ecosystem: Environmental > Aquatic > Freshwater > Lake...
CGGCTCGGGTTCGACGAATTCGTCGGCTTCCTGCACGGTGGCGCGGACTACCACCGGCACCAGACCTGGCGCAATGGCCTCAAGGTGGAGAACGTCGAAGGGTACTCGACCGACATCATCACCGAGCGCAGTGTCGACTTCATCCGGCGACACCGGGACCGGCCGTTCTTCCTGCACATCGGCCATCAGGCGGTGCACAACCCGTACCAGACGCGCGCCGACACGCCGGAGACGCGTGCGGCAGACTGGAAGCAAAACAGCGTTAGGGAGGTCAATCGCTCGCGCTACCGGGCACTTATCGGGGATCTGGACCAAAGCGTGGGCCGGTTACTCGATACCCTTGGCGACCTCGGCTTGGCGGAGCATACTCTGGTTTTTTTCTGGTCGGACAACGGCGACGTGGGAATGACACCGCAACCACGGCCCTACCGCGGCACCAAGTTCAGTCATTACGAAGGAGGCCATCGCGTGCCCGCGGTCGCCTGGTGGCCCGGCCGGATCAAGGCGGGGACGCGATCGGACGCGCTGATCGCTGGATTCGACCTCTTCCCCACCCTGGCCGAAATCGCGGGGGCCAGTGTGGAGGCGCCGCCGAATCTGGACGGGATCAGCGTCCGGAGGCATTGGCTGGCGCTTGAGCCGCTGCCGGAGCGGGACCTTTTTTTCGGCTATGAGCCGAAGCTCGGCACCGCGATGCGGCGCGGCGACTGGAAGATGATCCTCAAAAACGGCGAAGCGCAGCTCTACAACCTGAAGGAGGACCCGAAGGAAACCCGGGACCTCGCGTTGGAGACACCGGAGATCACCGCCGAAATGCGGAAGGCGATCGAGGATTTCAAGCGGACGGTGATTCCGGGGAGCTAGCTCAGGGCCGCGGGCGGGCCTCACCGGCCCTGCCGGAGGGAGGTGACGGAATACCAAGCAACCGTTTCATCGCCCCGCCCATTGCTTCGCCGATGAGAATGTAGGTCTCAGCGTTGGAGTTCCAGTGGTAGCCTTGATTATTGGGGGAGTCCGCGACGTCGCGCCAAAACGCCTTGGTGCCGACAAACGCGACATTACCCTTGAAATCAGGCTGAGCCGCCACCGCTGCCTGCGCGCGCATCAGGGCGAGCGCGCGGGGATGCTTCTCGGTCGGACCAGTCATCCCGGTTTCTCCGATCACGAACGGAAGCGCCGGCACCCCGAACTCGCGCCGCACGTCCCGGATGAGGTGGGCCAGATTCGCCTCGTATTCAGCCGTGAAACGGTCGTTGACGCGGTCGTTCCATCCCTGGTGCCAAGCAAAGCCGGCAAGTACAAACCGGCCGTCACTGCCGGGCACAAGCTCCCGGAGCCGGCCGAGCGCGGCCCACGTCAGCACGATCATCTCCCGGTAATACCGCCCGACGATCGCTGGATCCTGCGCGACGGCGGCGTCCTGCTTCGCGCCAAGCGAATACGGCGGGCGACCCGCGCTCGGCGGGCGGAAGTCGATCCCGAGGCTCTTACCGCCCCAAGCGCATTTGATGAGCAGCACCGGCTCCTCAAGCGCATCACCCAGCACCCAGCCAAAACCGAGCTCAGGCCCGATTTTCGCCGGGCGGGTTGGTTCGGGGAGCGCGCCATAGCCGACGGTGAGAGGTCCGTGGCGTTGAAGGTAGGAAATCCAAACGTCGTCACGCTTGCGCCATTGGCCGTCGGCGGCCGCGAACGTCGCGAAGCGGAGCGCGGTCTCGGGATTCTTCAGGAGGAACTCCAGCGAGCCGCGACCGCCGTTGCGCTGGGGGTCTGCGGCGACGAAGCCGTGGCCCTCCATGTTCGACTGCCCGGCAAGGATGAAAACCTGCAGCCGTTTTTTCTCCCTCGCGATCGCCGAGCCGAACCCGAGCGCGGAGCACGCGAAGAAGGGAAGCAGGAGTTTGAACGCTGTTTTCATGGTTGGAGTACGTGCGGAGGATCCGATCCGTGCGCGGGCCGTCGGGTCGGGTCGATCTTCATCGGAAGGCTGAGACCGGCTGGGGCTTCACCCCGAGCTTGAGGTAATTGAAGCCGCTGGCCCGCGGCTGGTAGTCGCCCACGATATCCATCCGGCGATCGGCGGTAATCGCGGACTCCATTTCAAGACACCAGTAAGCGGCATTGATGACGAGCCGGCGCAGTCCAGCACTCCGGAAGTCAGTGGCGCTGCCCATCGTGGAGTGAAACACGCGGGCCTGCCGGCCTGTGCTTGTCCGCCAGGACTTGACCCACGCGACGGGCAGCGGCTCCAACGCGCGATTCGGCGCGTCGTCGGGATTGCGGCCCATCAGCGGCTGCCCCCAGACGAGCGCGATGCAGTCCGCCGGGAGGGCGGCGCCCGCCTTGTAGGTTCGATAAACGTCGGAGTCTCCCCAGATGTCGCTGACGCCGCAGAGAACAGGATGCTGCCGTTGTTCGGCGACGAGGATGCCGCGCGTTGAGTCGGCCTGCCACCGGCCGTGATGCCCGAGGAAGCTGCCGCCCAACACGTCTTCACTCCAGCGCACCCGCTTCCCGTTGATTTCGTAGGGCAGCGGTCCGCGGAAACCGTGGTTGGCGGTGCGCAGCGCGATGAACGGTCGTCCGGAGTCCACGTACCTCACGATCTGCTGCTGTTCCTCCGCCGGGAGCGTGAGCAGTCGAGTGAAGAAAACCACCAGGTCCGCTGACGCGAGATGCCCGAGGCCGGGAATGTGGTGAGGCTTGAACTCGGCTTCCTTTCCCTTCTCCGGATAAACCGGAAGGGTTGGATCAACCTCGCCCTTCGAGTTCACCCCGAACAGAACGGTGCAATCGAAGCCGTGGTGCCCGCTCAGAATCCTCGCCAGCATCGGTATGGACTGTTCACTGCGGTACTCCTGGTCGGCGGCGATCAGGACGACGTGCCTCCCCTTCCCTGGGCCTTCACCACCGAGATAGATGAGCCACTGCGGGTCTTCCGGCACGGGGTGAGCAACGACCGGCGTGCACACCAGCAAGATCAAGAGGGTACCAATAACGAGCCAGGGCATAAGCCTTTTCGCTCGCTGCGCGAAGCCCGTTGGGTAGTCGAGGTCGCGCGGTTTTGCGGCCGCAACGGTGCCCGAGCAGTCTCATTTACTGGCAGCGTACCCGCGCGGCTGGGGTAACGGAGACCGCCGATGCCGGCCGGTGCGAACAGGGCCCAGGGGAATCTCATCGGATGACTAAAGCTTCGGCGCACTTCGGCCGCTGGTTCTGGCTTCCTCGAGCAGGGCCTTGAGTTCCTTCACCATCTCCGGGCGCACGGCGTAAAGGTTGCTCGTTTCACCCGGGTCGTCTTCGAGATTGTAGAGCTGACCGGGCGTATCCGGCGCGGTCTCGGGAAGGATGAAAGGCTTCAGGCCGGAATTGGTCTCATAGCGGTTTCCGCCGGATCCACGGTGGTCCAGGTACTTCCATGGTCCCCGCCGGATGGAGAGCGTGCGCGCGCCGGCGAAGGCCTGGGTCAGCAGGTAGGGACGAATCGGCGCGCTGTCTTCGCCACGCAGCACGGGCAGCAGATTGAAGCTGTCCTCGGCGGCATTGGAGGGTAGCTTGGACCCAGCGATAGCGGCGACGGTCGCCATCACGTCGGTAAGGCTGGTGAGTTGACCGCTGGTGGTGCCCGGCATTACCCGGCCGGGCCAGCGGACGAGGAACGGGACGCGGTGGCCGCCCTCCCAACTGTCCCGCTTGATGCCGCGCCAAGGTCGGGCGCCGTCGTGCCCGTGATCCGCGCGCATATGGATGACGCTGTCGACCTCCGGGCCGTTGTCGCTGGTGAAAATGACCAGGGTGTCGTCCGCGACGCCTAATTTCTCCAGCGTGCCGATCAACTCGCCCACCACCCAGTCGAGCTGGTGGATAAAATCACCGTGTGGGCCGGCACCGGACATTCCCTTGAACTGCGGCGCGGCGAAGGAGGGCAGGTGCACGGCCTGCGCGGCGTGGTAGAGGAAGAAGGGTTTGCCTGGCGTCTCGCGGACGTGACGCTCCAAGAACTCCCGACTCTTTTTCAGGAAGACCAGGTCCACTTCCTCCATGGGAAAATCCGGGGCGATGAAACCAGGGCGGCAGTCGTTCGCGTACGGGTGCCGGGGCAGCTTTGACCTATCGAGCGGACCGGAGGGCGGCACCGGCACCCGGTCACCGTCGATGAAGGCGTAAATCCAATCGGTGGTGGGGCAGCACGCGGTGCCGAAGAAGGTCTCAAACCCGTGGTCCAGCGGTCCGCCTTCGACGCGACGGTTGAAGTCGATGCGATTCACCTCCTCCCGTTTTCCCGAGTGAATCGGGTTTCCGGCGTGGTCGCGAAATGTCAGGCCCACATGCCATTTGCCGACCGCGGCGGTGGCGTAGCCTTGCTTCCGCAGCATCGCCGGGAGCGTCAGGCGACCCGGAGCAATCAAGGAGGGTCCGCCAGCGCCTTGGAACACCGCGCCGCCATTCGGCACGTGAAACGCCATCTGCCCCGTCATCAAGCTGTAGCGCGTGGGCGTGCAAACCGTGGCGGGACTGTGCGCGTCGGTGAAGCGCATCCCTTCGCGCGCGAGACGGTCGAGATGCGGCGTAGCGACCTTTGACTGGTCGTTGTAGCAGCGCACATCGCCGTAGCCGAGGTCGTCCGCGAGAATGAGCAGGATGTTCGGCGGCTGGGCCGCGCCGGAGGACGCCAGCGCGGCGCAGCACGCGAGGACAAGGAGGAGCGACTGATTCATGTCACGACGACGACCGCATTCCCGAGGACATTCATCTTTGGAGTGGGGCCCAGACCGGGCGACGTGGAGGCAGCCATGCGGCCGTTTCCGCGCTGCTGCGCGCCATCGGCGATGCTCACCGGCCCGTAGCTGTTGAAGTCGGTGGTGGTGAAGAGTAACTCCGTGGGCGTGACGTGCGCGAGGTGTGCATTGGCTCCGGTGGAGATGTCACCTCTCCAGGGATTCTCCAGCGTCAAGCCGATGCCCGTGCTCACGCACCGACCGCGGCCCGGCCTGCTCTTCGCGAGACCAACGGGCCTGCGGATCCCGGGATTCACCACGTCCATCGCGAGATCGGCCCTGGCGCGGAGGCTGACACTTCGGTCGCCGATGTTTTCATCCCGCACGAACGCGGGCGGAATCTGGCGGTGCCCGGCGGGGCACTCCTCGTGGGCGGGGTAATCTTGCTCGCTGCGCACGGCCAAGCCGCGCCCGGCCTTAGCGACGAGGATCGCCCCGGGCTCCGCCTTGCCGATATCCGCTTCGGCCACCAGCCGGTCGCCGGGCTGAAGCCTCGCGGAAACGGCGAGGAGGCGTTTCATTTTCATGGATGGCATTCCGGCTTGGCTCGGTTCAGCGCCTAGGAATCTCGTTCAGCGTATAGTAGGCGCGGTCATGGAGCAAAGGCTCACCGTCGAGCGACCTCAGCCCGGCCAGGTGGAAGTCGTGAATGTGTCCTTGCACCAAGCCCTCCACCCGCAGGCGCACGCTCATCCCATCGGGCGCCAACTCAGCGGCGGTCACCGTCGGGCGCGTGTGATCCACCTCAGGGCTGCCGTAGCCTTGCTGGTAGATGTGCGTGTAAGTCTGCAGGCCGTAGCTCCGCGGGCGCGAGGCGAGCGTGGGATCCACGGGTCGTGTGAAGCGCACGATGAAACCGTCGGATTGCGCCCGGATATCGAGGATCTCGAACGGCATCCGGCCGGTCCAGTCGAGGCGCTGGAGCAGGTTGTCCTTCATTCCGCGCACGGGCCAGCCGCGGTTTGTGCCGCCAGCGATGAGTTGCCCGCGCGGCGTGAAATGCACCGCGAGGATGCCCGTGCCGAGGCCCTCGCGGAACGGGTAACAGGCACCCTGCCACACACCGTTCACCAGCTCGGTCGTCAACCGCATCACGACGCTCAGGGAGTAGTCGCCCACAAACATCTGGTTCTCAAACGGCCCGAACTTTCCGGCCGAGCGGTTCACCTCGAACGCGGAAATCGAGCGCCCCATCCTCTTGTAGGGGAACACCACGGCATAAGGCACGAGCTCCTTGATCCGCCGGCGCTCGATTTCCATCCGCGACGGCGTGTTCGGCCTCACCGGCTCCGGTCCCATGTTCGGCGCGTACGGATACCAGTTGAAGCTGACGGGGTGTCCCATGAATCCTCCGGGCTTGAGGTGCTTCAGCGAGCAGGCGCCATTCCACGGCCCTTGGCTCTCGGCGTAGAACATCTCCCCGTGCTCATTTTCGCCCACTCCGAGCGGGCTACGCAGGCCGCTGGCCAACGGGATGGTCCTCCCATCCGGCGTGATCTTCAGGGCCCAGCCGCGGAAAAGTTCCTTGGAGCGGTAGGACTCGGACAGACCGAGCGCGACATAGAGGTTCCCCGCCGCGTCGAACTTCGAGCCGAGCGCGAACTCGTGATAGTGACCGAAGCCCCACTTGTCGCTCAAGGTGTCGAAGCGGTCCGCGCGGCCGTCGCCATTCGTGTCCGTGATCCGGGTGACCTCCGTGGCGTGCGTGGCGTAAAACGCCCCGTCGCGCTGCGCGAGGCCCAGCACTTCATCCAGTCCGCTGGCAAAACGATGGACGGTCGGACGCGGGTGCTCATCCATCATGCCGCTCAGCAGGAGAATTTCCCCGCGCCGCGTGCCCACCGCGAGCCGTCCATCCGGCAGCGAAACGAAACTCCCCGCCTCCAGAAACACGTCCGCAGGCAGCGGGATGTCGACAATACGATAATAAGCCGCCTCCCGTTCCGCCGTGCCCCACGCATCACCGAAGCTCTCCGCCGCTGCGGCGGCGAACGGGAGGACGAACACCGGAATGATCACGCGTAGGTTCATGGCTTCGCGGCCGGGTGGTACTCGATCCGCAGCTCCCCGCCCACGGGCAGCAGCAATTCCCTCGCTTCACCGGCCTGGCGGACCAGCGGTGCGGCGGGCAGACGCACGCGGAGGTTCTGACCGACGGCAAATTCGTTAGGGCCGCGTGGCTCGACGATTTTGTCCGCGGCCACCCGGAAGTGCAGTCCCGGGGGAGGTTGAGCGGGAAACTTCAGTGTCCGCTCCAGGAACACACTACCCACGCTGTCGCGGCGCTCGATAAAGAAATCCTCCACGGGAAAGCCATCCACGGAATAGCGGAGTTTGGGACGTTGCCGGGCGTCGAGCGTGTAACCCGTGAACGCATGGGGTGACGGGCGCGGCGTGGGGTCGAGGGCGGGCCAGGCGGCCTCCGACGAAGCGAGCACCGCGAATGCCGGACCGGACGGGAAGGAGGTGCCATCCTTGCCTAGGATGCGCGCCTGGCCCGAGCCCTGGCCGCGCCAAAGTCCGGAAGCCTCGATGAATCCGCCGCTCCAGATCGAACCTAGCCGCATCTGGCCAGCGTCGAAGGAGAGATTGATGCCGCCCGGATAACCCACGCCGAGCCCGCGCTTGCCGATGCCGGGGAACGCGCGCCGGATGATGACCGCCTCGTTCGACACTGAAATGACGAGCGGGTCCAACGCCAGGCCCTGCGGCTCACGCGCCTCGGGACCCCGTTCCAGATATTGCCAGAGCGCGTCGCGCTGCCGGCCGGAGTCGCCGCCGAGCACATCGGGCAACGGCGATTTCCCGTTCGGCCAAAAGCCCGGCATGATGGTGAGCGGCGAGAACCGCTGCGGCTGGGCGAGGTAGTGGTGGAACCAGTTTTCCTCCAGCCGTTCGGTCATGGTCATCAAGTCCAGCGCCCGGATGGGAGAGGCGCTCTTCCCGCGGAACGTGTGGCAGGCGATGCAATTCAACGCTTTGCCGCCGGCGAGTTCGCGTCCGATCTCGTGCGGCTTGTCGTCCTTGCCTACGCGCGTGAACTCGGCCGGCGGCAAGGTGTCCAGCTGCTTGAGCCAGTCGGCGAGCGGTTCTGCGGCGGCCGCGCCAAACTTCGGCATCCGCGTGTTGAGATACGGCCGCGCCGACACGCCGTTGACGATCACGTCGCGGAGCCAGTGACGTTTGAGCTTTGCTCCGACGCCCGTGAGCGGCGGGGGAAGGCGGCCCTGCTCGCCGAGGTTTTCATCCCGGCTGGTGAAGTAGGCGTTGCGATGCGCGGGCACGCCGCCGAGTTCCCCGCGCTGGTGGCACGCCACGCAGTTCAATCGAGTGAGTGATAGCTCGATGTTCTCCGCGACGTTTAACGGAGCGGCCGGCGAAGCCAGCGCGGCGCGCACCGCCGCACGTTGCGAATCCGATAGCAGATACCGCGGCCACGGGCCGGGCCGCGCCGACAGGCACCCTTGCTCGGGCCGGACTTGCTCCAACGCCGCGAGGGTCGGCAAAGGCCTGGGGCTGCCGACCGCGTGGCACGCGTCGCAGCGGTGTTGGGTGAAGAGCACCCTGCCACGCGCGGCGCGTTGCGGGTCGGGGCGGAAGACGGGCGGAGGCGCCGCTTGGTCACGCAGAAGGTAGCTCGCTATGTCCACCGCCTCGAAGTGATCGAGCTGCGCGTCAGGCATCCGGCCGCCGGGGCGAACCGCCAGCGGGTCTTCGAGGAATTTCCCCAAGCTGGCGACGGAGTACTTTGCCGCCACCGGCCCGAGCGGCACCGATTCGGCGAGCGGCTCCTCCGGCGAATGGCACGCGACGCAACCGACGGCGTGGTACAGCTTGCGCCCCCGTTCCACGGCCGCAGGAGCGGGCGGCGTGAAGGTCGGCGCCGCGCCGCCGAGCGTGGCGAGGTAATGCCCGAGCGCGTCCGCCGTGGCCTCGCGTTCGGCCGCCGGCAAATGGCCGAGCACGTCGGGCATCGTGGTGCCGGGCTTCGTGGCGACGGGGTTGGCGATGAATTCGCGCAGATGCGCGCCGTGCGCCCGCGCGCCGACAGCGTAGAGATCCGGGCCGGGCTTCGCCGCCAAGTCGGCGCGCGTCGCGGCGTGACACGCCGCACACCCGAGCTCGCTGATCAGCACCGCGCCGAAGAGTCCGGGCGAGAGCTGATCCGTCCGCGTCAGGCCGCCGATGACCGGCGCCGCCTCGCCGGCACCGATCGTGGTGAACGGCAGCGCGGCGATGATGAGGGAGATGAGCAATTTCATGGTTCCCCGTTCATCAGGCCGATTCCCCGGTTTTCCGGAGCAAGTCGTGCAGCGTGGGATCATACTCCTTCATCTCGGCGCGGACGAAAGGGTAGAAACCGTTCCGGTAGAAAAACGCCTCCGCGCCCCCGGCGAAGCGCTCCTGGCGCGTGGCCAGGCCGTCGTGCTTCATCGGCGTGCCCGTGGGCGCGAGGACGCTTGCGCAATCGCCCGCCGCTTTTCCCTTCTCGCAGGCCACGGTGCTTTCAGGGTATTTCAACTCGGCGTCGCCAAAGACCTCCCGGCACAACGCGGCGAGGCCGGGATCGGACTCGAGCAGCGCGAGGCGTAGGTGGACGTGGTTGTCGCCACGGTCGTTCACCCGATCGTCATCGGACCAGCTCGCCACGCCTACGTCGAAATACTCGCGCTGGTCCATATTCGCGTATTTCCCATTCCACCACCCGGCCTGCATCGCGGCGCGAGTGGGGCATGACGGCGTGTTGGCGGTGATCATGACTGGGAGATGACGGCTTTCACCGTCTTGTCTGGCGTCATCGCGGCGACGCAATGGCCGAGCAACCGTTGCTTTTCGTCGCGGATCACGGGGGCCGTGCCGGGCCGCGTGCTGAGGCTGAAAGTGTCGTCTTGCCTGAGCGTGGCGCCGGTTTTGCGCGAGCCGTCAGCGCCGAGCCACATGCTTGGTCGGGCAGCGCGGACTCGGAGCGGCGAAACCGGCCGAAGCGACGAGGGCGACGCCGACCAAGAAACAGCGGAGAGGGGCATGAGAAATGCGGAAACGTGCGGAAGGAGTAATACCACTCGCCCTTAGATTTTGGATCCAACGCTGCGGTAGGGCCGTTTCGCCGAAACGGCTTGGGTTCCCGGGGGCAAATCGTCGCGCAACCCAGGCCGGCTCGGCGAGCCGGCCCCACCTCGGAAAGTCCAATTTATCCGGGACATTGGTATTATTTGAGGCCAAGCAGCTGCTTCATCGCCAACCCCATCGCTTCGCCGATGAGGTAGTAGGTCTCGGCGCTGCTGTTCCAGTGGTAGCCCTGCGCGTTGGGCGAATCCTCCACGGGGCGCCAGAAGTTGCGCGTGGCGACGAAGGCGACATTGCCCTTGAACTCGGCGCGCTCCGCGACGGCGGCCTGCGCCTTCATCAACGCGAGGGCGCGGGGATTGGTCTCGCCGGGGCCGGTCATGCCAGTCTCGGCGATGACGACCGGCAGTGCGGGCGCACGGAGGTCGCGGCGGAGGTCGCGAATAAAATGGGCCATGTTTGCCTGGTATTCGGCGGTGAACTTGTCGTTGATGCGGTCGTTCCAGCCTTGGTGCCAACCGAAGCCGGCGAGGACATAGCGGCCGTCGCTGCCAGGCACGAGTTCCTTGAGGGTGGCGAGCGCGACCTGCGTGAGCGCGAGCGTCTCGCGGTAGTATTTTCCCACCATGGCTGGGTCGGCCGCGACCGCGGCGTCGTTTTTCGCGCCGAGCGAATACGGCGGCTGGCCCGCGCTCGGCGGGCGGAAATCGACGGCGAGGCTCTTGCCGCCCCACGCGCACTTGATGAGGAGCACGGGCGCGTCGAGCGCGTCGCCCAGCACCCAGCCAAAGCCGAGTTCGGGGCCGATCTTGTCGGGGCGCGCGCCGTAACCGACGGTGAGCGGACCTCGGCGGGCGAGGTAGGTGATCGATACGTCGTCGCGCGTGCGCCACTGGCCGGCGGCATCGACGAGGGGCGCGAAACGCGCTGCGGTCGCGGGATTTTTCACCGCCCACTCAAGCGATCCGCGGCCGCCGTTGCGTTTCGGATCGGCGGGGACAAAACCATGGCCCTCCATGTTGGACTGGCCGGCGAGGATGAAGACCTGCACGGGTTTTGGCGGCTGCTGGGAATGGACGACGCAGCAAGACGCGAGCAACAAAGCGACGGCGATTCGTTTCATGGTCTGAATAATTTTCGGGGCGAGGCGGGTGATGAAGAGTGCCATCGAGCGACTGCCTCGACATCTCGGCGGCGACAGTGCGGCACGGATTCCGAGTGCACGGTGCGACTCAAAATGTGCCCTTCAACCCGGCGGTCCATGACACGCCATACTTGGAGGTGACGCCGATTTTGGCGTAGCCGGGGGTCTGCGGGCCGGAGCGAAGCTGAACATTATTCACGTTGAGAATGTTTCGGCCGTTGATGAACAGGGAGAGTCGGCGGTTGAACTGGTAGGTGGCGTTTACGTCCATCGTGGTGCGCTTCTCCTGGTAGTTGCCCGCGTCCGGCCCCATGGCGGGCACGGCGCCAAAGCGCTGCTCCCCGCGGGCGTTCCACTTGAGCATCACCGTGACGGGATTGCGCGTGAAGGTGCAGCCCCAGTTGATGTTTTCGGGGATCATGCTGCCAAAGGCCGCGTTGCGGCTGCCGTAGAGCTTCAGTTTGGTGGCGTTGGCGAAGACGGAGAAGAACCGGAACCACGAGCCCAGGGGCTGGAGCGACTGGCGAATGCTGAATTCCATGCCGTCCACGCGTGCGTCGCCGCCGTTGACCGTGGTGGTGAGCATCCAGCCGACGTATTCCGGCTCGACCCCGAGCGCCTCCAGGTCGGCCGCGGTGGCGATCGTCACGCGATTGTCGAAGAAGCCGATGATGTTCTTGCGATAGACGCCCACGCTGAAGACGCCGCCGGTGTTGGTGTAGTATTCGGCTGAGAGGTCGAAATTGTCGGCCTGCCACGGTTTGAGCGCCGGGTTGCTGACGTTGAGTGAGCCGCGCAGGATGGAGGGGTCGGCGCCCTCGGCGACGTCGTTCTCGGTGACCGTCGTATTGGGAATCACGTTACCGAAGTCCGGCTTGCCGTAGGTCTTCGCGTAGGCGCCGCGGAAGAGCAGGTTGGCGGTGGCGTTGTAGGTGAGGTGAATGCTCGGGTAGAGGTCGTCGTAGCCGCCGTTGACGCTCTGGCCGAGCTCGGTGCGGACGAGGCGCAGGTCCTCCAGCGAGCCGGCGAGGCCGGCCTCCGGGCGGCGGATGCGGGCGCCGGTCGGCGTGCGGAGGAAGGCGCCGGTCGGGGTGCGGGCGAAGGCGTTGCCGGGCTCGAAGAGCGGCCCCTGCGCCTTGGTGTGGATTTTTTCGAAGCGCACGCCGGCGAGCGCGTTCACCCGGTTGTTGAAGAGCCGCGCCTCGCCTTGGAGGTAGATCCCGGTGGTGACCTCCTTGAACGTTTCGGAGCCGTTGATCTGGGCCTGCGCCGAGGCCACGACCTGCGCGGCCGTCTGGGTGAACAGTCCCGGGTTCCCGCCCCAGGCTTCGACCATGCGGTTGGGCGAGGCCCAGGGAATGGCCTGGCCGAGCCAGTAGTTCGGGTCGTCGCGGAAGACCTGCATGCGGAACGGCGCGAGCGTGGGGTCGGCGGGGTTGGCGGGATTGTAGGTGTAGCCGTACGACTCGCGCCGGTGGTCGCGGTCCTGGATGCCGAGGAGGCCGCCGCCCTGCAGCGCGACGGGCACGCGGAGCACGCTGAAGCTGCGCTTCACGTTGAGATCGAGGCCGGCGGTGTCGTCGGTGTAGTTGCGATAGGTGCCGGAGTTGGCGGTGTTGAGGCGGAAGTTGCGAAGATCGGAGAGATCGATCTCGCGGTTGCTGGCGTCGAACGCGCGGGTGACGCGCGGGCCCTCGGGGCGGATGTCCTCGAAGTGGACGCGTACGCCGGCGGTCTCCAGGAGGCCGCTGCTGAAGCTGTTGAAATGGCCTTTGGTGATGGTGCGCCGCCAGGTGATGGACTTGGAGGCGTTCGCGCCGGCGTCGATCAGCCATTCGGCGTTTTGGTAGCGGTAGCGCGAGGTGGCGTTGAGGGTCTTGGCGTAGTCGTGGAGAAAGTTGGAGCCGAAGCCGACGGTGCCGCGCCCGGTCGCGCTTCGGGCGAAGGTCGGGCCGAACGTGAGCGGCACGCCGGTGGCGGGCGCCGGCACGGCGTTGGTGCCCACGCTGGCGGTGCGCTGGAGATTGCCGTTCACGTAGCGGTAGTAATTGGCCTGCATGCCTAGCGTGAGGACGGAGTTGGGGGAGACGCGCCAGTCGAGCTTGAGGCCGGCGGAATTGCGGTCGCGCCACTTGGGGGCCTTGAGATGGGTGTGGGTCTGCAGGTAGGGCTGGGCCGGGGTGGCGCCAGTGCCGGCGGCGGTGGCATTCCATGTCGTGTTCGAGCTGTCCTGGTTCGTCATGGTGAACGACTGCAGCGCGGTGAGCACGAGGCCGAAGTTCTTGCTCACGGGCAGCGTGTAGTCGAAGTCGAAGCCCAGGTTCACGGGGCGCTCGTAGGTATCGAAGGGGAACGGCTGGCTGGAAAACTTGAGATTGTCGCTATGACCCGTGAGCGAAACGCGGGTGTTGAGCTGGGCGCGGCTGCGCTCGAACGAGTTCTTGCTGATCATGTTCACGTTGCCCGAGAGGCCGCTGGCGGGGTTGGCGGGCGTCGGCACCTTGGTGACTTCGATGCGCGAGACGTTGTTGATCGAAACCTGGATGAAATCGAATTCGCGGGACGAGCCGATGCGGGCGGAGTTGGCCATGGTGGCGCCGTCGGTCATCACGTTGGTCATGTTGCCGCCGAAGCCGCGGATCGAGACGGCGGTCGGCATCTCGTCCTCGTAGCCGACGGTCACGCCCGGCAGGAAGCGCATGAACTCGGCGATGTTGCCCTCGGGGACGTCGCCGAAGGCATCGGTCGAGGCGACATTCTTGAGGTTGGGCGCGAAGCGCTGCTCGTTGGTCGCGAGCGCCTCGCCCTCGGTGAGCCTCGAGGAGGTGAGCACGAAGGGGTCCAACTGCACGACGCCCGACTTGTCGCCCGGCGCCGCCCGGCTGGTGAGGCTGAAATTCCGCTCGAGGGCCTGGCCCGGCGAGAGGTCGACGGTGGCCTGCTGCGGCTCAAGGCCGCTGTAGAAGGCCTCCAGCGTCACCTTGCCGCTCGGGACCTGCGCCAGCCGGAAGGTGCCGTAGAGATCGGTGAGGGCGGAAAGGTCGGTGCCTTTGATCGAAACCCGGACATTCATGAGGTACTGGCCCGTGACTTCACTTTGCACGCGGCCGGTGATGGAGCCGGGCGCAGGCTGCGCCCGCGCGCAAGGTACGAGGGCGAGCAAAATCAGGGCACATACAGCGGGAAGGAGCGGCTGGGCCCTCATGATTTTAGGTGAGAGACAACAGCACTTTGTTTATCTGCGGCGGCGGTTTTTTTCCGAGACGCTCGCGCCCGACACTCCATAATGTGTGCCCAGACTGGGATGGAGCGGAGGATGACATTGGGTCGCTGGGTACGCAGGGATCGGCGGGAGGTGCGGCGTTTGTTTAGCGCGGAAGAAAGGTCCCGCGGCTTACGCCTCGGGCGACCACAATCGGCGCGCTCAGAACGCCACGGTCGCGGTGGTGACGTATTGGCGGGGCTCGGTGTAGCGCGTCCAGGTGTAGCCATTGCCGACGTCGACTTTCTCGTCGAAGACGTTGTTGACGTTGAGCTGGAGGGTCCAGTGGAAGCGGCCGAACTTGCGGCGGTAGCTGACGAAGGGATTGGTGAGGATGTAATCATCGCTCTTGATCGCGGGCAGGACCGCCACGCCGGAGACGACTTGCGCGTTGCGCTCGCGGCCGCGGGTATAACGGGCGGCGATACCGGCGGTGAAGCCCTTGAGCCGACCCTCGTTGAAGCTGTAGCGGGTGGTGACGCTGCCGGTGGCGCGCTTGGAGAGCGAGATCACGCCTTCTTGTTGCTCGAGGAAGTCGCGGGTAAGCATGGTGGCGCTGTCGGGATCGAGCCCTTGGCTGCTGGCGACGGCCCGGGCCTGGGTGAGAACCGCGCCGAGGAGCGGGAAGAACCGGGTGAACTCGGTCTGGTTGCGCGAGTAGGAGCCGAGGAGCGTCCAATTGCGGTTAAGGTTGACGAGCACCTGATATTCCCAGCCGGTCGAGGTGCGGTCGCGGTAGTCGATCGAATTGGCGAGGTCTGTCTCGAGAAGCCGATTCAGCTCGTCGCGGACTTCGTTGCTGATCCCGGCCTGGAGGTTTTCCTGCTTGGTGGCGAAGCGCGTGACGGTGGCCTCGACTTTGCCGGCAAAGAGTTTGAAGCGCGCGCTGAAATCGACGCCTTCACCAGTGAGCGGGACGACGGCGGCGCCGGTGAGGTCGGTGCCTATGTTGTCGGAGAACTGCGACGACTCGAAGTAGCCGCCGGTGAGCGTGAGCCAGGGGCGGATGTGCCAGACACCGCCGTAGGTCTGGTTGGTGCTCCAGTCATCAGAGAAGGGAATCAGCGCCATGCCACTGGCCTTGCGGATGCCGTCGTTGGGAAGGCGGGAGCCGTCGGCGGCGAAAAAAGTGGCCTGGTTGAAGTTGGCGCGGTCGGTGGTGGTGGCGGCACTGACGCTCTGCAGCCAGTGTTCGCGGCTGACGCCGATGCTGGTGCGGACTTGGCCCTTGAAGTAGGAGCCGAGGACGTTGAGGGAGCCGGAGCTGAGGCTCTGGTCTTGGTGGCGATTGAGGCCCGCGTTCGAGCGGAAAAGCTGGGTGACGCCGGGGCGGACGTTCCAGCCGAGCTTCTCGTCGCTGTTGCCGTCGCGCAGGTAGTGGACATTGGAGACGAGGTTGTTCGTAAACCAAGCGGCGTCACCGGTGTAGCCGCGGCGGGCGATCTCCTCGCGCGTCAGCGAGTAGCCGAAGAATTCGGAATAGACTTTCTCGTGGCGGTAGTTGGCGCCAAGGACGACGCGCTGAGTGATGCCCCAGGGGAGGACGGCGTCGTAGACGAGTTGGGCGCGCCAGTTGAGGATGTCGTGGCCGCCCGGATTATAGATCGGCACGTGCAGGACATACATCTGCTC
>Ga0163212_1000612_pt1 | contig 15843 bp, 14 predicted proteins | sample Malawi_45m_30L_FD_113532 | JGI IMG/M metagenome (GOLD analysis project Ga0163212, IMG submission 113532) | Freshwater microbial communities from Lake Malawi, Central Region, Malawi to study Microbial Dark Matter (Phase II) - Malawi_45m_30L | ecosystem: Environmental > Aquatic > Freshwater > Lake...
CATCGCCGCCCCGCGGAGCGCCACCGAGACCGCCGCCGTCTGCGGGGTCGTCACGATGATCGCGCCGCTCAGGGCCATCGACTGGGCGATGGAAAGCTGGGCGTCGCCGGTGCCGGGGGGCAGGTCGATGAGCAGGACGTCGAGTTCCCCCCAGCGGACGTTCGTGGCGAATTGCGAGATCGTCTTCATGATCATCGGGCCGCGCCACACCACGGGGGCCTCGGCGTCGATGAGGAGGCCCATCGACATGACCTTCACGCCGAAGTTCTCCAGCGGGATGAGGGTGTCGCCCTCCAGCATCGGCCGGGCGTTGACCCCGATCATCAGGGGGACCGACGGGCCGTAGACATCGCAATCCATCAGGCCCACCCGGCCTGGGCGGTCCTGCTCGGCGAGGGCCCGGGCGAGGGCGCAGGCCAGGTTCACGGCGAAGGTGGACTTACCGACCCCGCCTTTGCCGCTGGCGACCGCGATGATGTGCTTCACCTGGCCCACGCCCGCGTCGGCGGGCAGCTTGGTGGTCGCCGCGGGAGCACCGGCCGCGGGGGCGCCCTTCGGGACGGTGACGGTGATGGCGATCTCGGGCCGGGCGGCGCCCAGGTCCTTCAGCGCGGCTTCGATGTCCGCGTAGAGTTTCTTCGGCACCTCGGGGTCGGCGCTGGTCACGGCCAGGCCGACGCTGACCTTGCCGTCGAGGGTCACCTCGATGCCTTTGATCAGGCCGAAGGAGACGATGTCCCGGCTGTAGCCGGGGTAGCGGACCTGGCCGAGGGCCTTCTGGACGGATTCCTTGTCGAGCGGCATCAGCGGGATTGAACTCCCTGCCTGACCTAGGTCAAACTGCGAACCTTCCGACCCCCTCTTTCTCGATGCGCCTCTTCGCCTTGCTTGTCGTCTTCCTCGCCGCGCCGCTCTCCGGCCAGAAAGTCGTGGTGAACGACGACATCGCGGCGCTGGCGGCCAAGGGCGTCGTCTCCGTCGCCGTCGTCTCCGACGACCCGACGCTCGGCAGCCTCGTCCAGTTCGCGCTCTCGGCCCACGGCGCGATCCAGGTCTCTCCTTCCTCCTCCGTCCGGCTGCGCATCGGCCGCACGGCGAACACCGCCGTCGTCGCCTGCGACAACGCCGCCTACGCCTTCACGACGAGCGTCGAGGCGCGCGACGAGGACCAGCTCGCGCTCAAGGTCGCCGACGCCGCGGTCGTCGGCCTCGGCCGCCGCTGGCAGCTCAGGCCGCTCTTCGCCGACACGAAGGTCGCGTTCGTCTCGCGCTTCACCGGCCACGCCGAGATCTACGTCACCAACCTCGCGCGCTCCAAGACGATGCGCCTGACCAACTACCGCAACACCTCGATCGGTCCGCGTTGGTCGGCCGACGGTTCGCGCGTCTTCTTCATCTCTTCGTTCCGCTCCAACTGGCCGGAAATCTTCTCGACCAACGGCGTCGGCGAGGCCGCCAAGGTCATCACCAACGTGCGCGGCGCCCTGGGCGCCGCCAGCAGCGGTCCCGACGGCCGCATCGCGTTCGCTTCCTCCAACAAGGAGACGATGGACATCTTCGTGGCCGGTCCGCAGGGCCAGTCGCCGGTCCGCGTCATCAAGGCCCCCAACAAGCAGTGGGTGAACACCGACCCGGCCTGGTCGTCCGACGGCGCGCGTTTCGCCCTCACCGGCGGCCCGACGGGCCGTCCCGGCATCTACCTCGCGAATTCCTCCGGCGGTTCCCTGCAGCCCGTCGCCACCGGTTTCAGCTACAGCACCGAGCCGCGCTGGAACCCCGTCTTCCCCGACCAGCTCGTCTTCACCTACCAGTCGGGCAGCCTGCGTCTCGGCGTCATCGACCTCGCCGCGGGCGGCGTCCGGCCGATCGAGACCGCGAGCCCGGCCCCCCTCGCGCACGCCTCCTGGTGCGCCGACGGCCGTCACCTCGTGGCCGCGCAGGGCGAATGGCTGGCCGTCGTGGACAGCGTGACCGGCAAGGTCACGCGCCTGACGCCGGCGAGCCTCGGCCGTTGTTCCGAGCCGGACTGCTGGACGTCGCGCGCCCGCTGAGCGGCCTCACTTCGCCGCGGGCTTCGGCTTCGCGGCTTCGTTGCGCCGGTCGCGTTCGCGCACGTAGGCGAGGTCGTCCAGGCTGCTGCGCAGCACGGCGTAGTTCGCCTTCACGTCGCCGGCCTGGCGCTGGAAGAGGGCGGCGGACCGCTCGATGCTCAGGCTGATCGGGTTGGTCGTCGCACCCACGTAGCCGCCGAGCGCGAGCAAGGCGACGAAGGCGCCGGCCTGCGCGCGGCGATGCGCGCGCCAGACAGCGCGGATCTCCGCCTCCTTGCGGCCGATCCCCTTCATGGCCTGCGCTTGCGTGAAGCCGTCGATGTTCACGGCGTCGGCCAGTCCGTAGATCAGCAGGCGGCGGCGCGTGAGATCATCGATGCGATGGGCGGCGCTGATTTGTTCGGCCGCGCTGACCTTGGGCTTCGCGGTGCGGACCTTCAGGCCCGACCCGGCCGGGAAGAAGTCGGCAAGCGTCCGCCAGGTGTCTTCACCCTCCAGCCGGCAGGGCTGGTCCGGCGTCAGCTCGCCGGAGGCGAGCCGGGCGGCGACCTCGGCTTCGGACAGGGCTTCGGCCGCCAGGCCGGGTTCAAGATGGAAACGACGCATCATGGCGGGCCGGAGGCCGGTTTCCTGAGGATGCCCGCCGCCGCCGGGGGAGCAAGGCGTTAAGGACGCCGATACCCTTTGCAAATCGCGTCGGACCCCTCTTTCATCGGTCCTGCTCGATGGGCAACCCAGGCATCAGTCAATCGCAGAAGCAGGTCCAAGGCCTCGTCCTCACGCCACAGCTTCGCCAGTCGCTCCGCATCCTCCAGGTGCCTGCGGCCGAGCTCCAGCGTGAGATCTCCTCGGAGCTGGCCGCCAACCCCCTGCTCGAGGAGGTCGAACCGGTCGCCAATGAGAGCCTCGACGCGCCGTTGCCCGCCGACGAGCCCGAGGAGGAGGGCCCGTGCGAACTTTCCTTGGCCGACGACGATTTCGACGCGCTCAAGCGCATGAAGGAGGACTGGGACGAGAGCTATTACGAGGAGATCCGCTCGCAGGGCTACACCCAGGAGGATGAGGAGCGACGCCGGCACCTGCTCGAGTCGGCCACCGGCGAGTCCTCCCTCTCCGAACACCTCGCCGACCAGGCCCGCACGGCCAGCGACGACCCCGCCGTCCAGGAGGCGTTGAGGCTCCTCATCACCTCGCTCGACGAGCGGGGTTTCCTGGAGGAGGATCTTTCGACCCTCGCGCTGCGCTACGGCCAGCCCTACGAGGCCGTGATGACGGCCCACACGCTGATGCTGGGCTTCGATCCGCCCGGCATCGGCGCCCGCGACCTCCGTGAATGCTTCCTCGCCCAGCTCCGCCAGCGCGGCCGGGGCCTCTCCGTCGCCAGCCGGCTGGTCGGCGAATGCTGGGAACCCATGATGGGCCGCCGCCTCGAGGAGTGCGCGCGTGTCCTCGTCGTCGAGCTCGACGATATCCGCGAAGCCCTCGCCGAGCTGGCCAAGCTCGAGACCGTGCCGGCCCGCCGGTTCGCCCGCGACGACAACCGCGTCGTCACGCCGGATGCCGCGGTCGAGATGGGTTCCGAAGGCAAGTGGAAGGTCACCATGGACGACCGCCACGTGCCGAAGCTCCGCCTTGCGCCGGCCTACAAGGACATGCTCGCCGGGCAGGCGCTCGGGGAGAAGGAACGCGCCTACATCCTCGAGTGCATGCGCCAAGGCAAGTTCCTCATCGGCGCCCTGGAGGAGCGCCAGCGTACCATCGAGAAGCTCGCGCACATCATCCTCGAGCGGCAGGCCGACTTCTTCGAGCACGGTCCCGCCCGGCTGCGTCCGCTGACCATGACCGACGTCGCCAAGGAGATGGGCGTCCACGAGACGACCGTCGGCCGCGCCGCGGCCAACAAGTGGATGCTCACCCCGCACGGCCTCCGGGAGTTCCGTTGGTTCTTCACTTCCGGCGTCGCGACCGCCGACGGCGGCACGGTCGCCCAGGAAGGCGTGCAGGAGATGATCGCCGACATCCTCGCCCGCGAGAACCCCGCCGAGCCGCTGGCCGACGAGGCCATCACCGCGGAGCTGCGCAAACGGGGCGTCCAGATCGCGCGCCGCACCGTCGCGAAGTACCGTGAGGCGCTGGGTCAGCCCTCGGCGCACATGCGCCGTAAGCGGCTCTGATCAGGCCAGCCGGCCGAGGACGGAGTCCCAGCCGAAGTTAGCCATGTCGGGGAACACGAACTGCACGCCCGCCGTCCGGCCGTCGGACAGGATCGCCGGCGTGACCACGAGGGGCAGGCCCGCGAGCGAGGCGGGGGCGTTGAGCCCGAGCAGGCGGCGGCGGTGGGCGTCGTTGGCCCCGGCCTTGCTCACCGCGCCGCCGAAGGTCGCGGGCAACGCGATGAAGTGGTGGCGGCGGAAGACCGTGCGGAAGGCGTCGCTGATCCGTGCGCGCGCCGCCTCGGCCGAGCGGAGCTCGTCGTAGGTGCGGCGCCGGCCGGCGTCGAGCCGCGCCCAGACGACGGGGTCGTATTCCGCGCGCCGGCGTTCGAGCCAGGCGGCGTGGACGCGCGAAGCGGCGTGGCCGCCGAGGACCGGATAGGCGTCGGCCGAGTCGGCGCAGGCGAGCCGGAGCAGCATCGCGGCGGCGACGTCCTCCTGGGCCCCGGCCTTGAGGGCGACCGCGCGCATGGCGGCGAGGTCGTCGGCAGGGACGCCCAGACCGAGGTCGCCGGCCCAGAGGCCCGCGCCGGCGGGCGGAGCTTCGCCGAGCACCGCGGCGGAGACCTGCCGGAGATCCCCGGCCGTGCGGGCGATCCAACCCTGCGTGTCGTAGCCGGGCGCGAGCGGGAAGACGTCCCCGACGGGCGCGACATCGGGCGAGAGGCGCAGGCCCCAGACGCCGCAGTAGCCGCAGGGCACTCGGATCGAACCGGCCGTGTCGGTGGCGAGCGCGAACGGGACGAGCCCGCGCGCGACGGCGAAGGCTGAGCCGGAACTCGAGCCGCCCGCGAGCAGCCCGGGCAGCGTCGGGTGCGGGCAGTCGCCGAAATGGGGGTTCTCGCCGCTCAGGCCGAAGGCGAACTCGTTGAGCTGCGTGCGGCCGCATTCCACCGCGCCCGCGTCGCCCTCGAACGCGGCGGGCAGCGAAGACGTGGCGCGGGCGGCGCCGATCTCCTGCGGGAGGAACGTCGAGCCGGCGAAGGTCGGTTCGTCCCGCCGGAAATAGAGGTCCTTCGTCAGGAAGGGCACGCCGCCGAGGACCGACTCGCGCAGCGGCCAGGCTTCCTCGAAGCGGCGCGTCAGCGTGCGCGTGTCGGGCAGGCCGCACAGGGCCGCCCGCTGTTCCGCCGGGGCCATCGAAGCCAGCTTGAGCAGGAAAGCCTCCGCCGCCATGCGCGGACCGCGCGTGAGCGTGAACTCGCGCCAGTCTTCGACGGACTGCGGCAGGAGGGTCACAGCGCCAGCGGGACGCCCGGTTCGGGGTCGTGCACGCGGGCGCCGGGCAGGGCGGCCGCGAGGGTATCCTTCATCCACGCGCGGGCGGGCGGGTCGCCGTGGGTCAGGATGATGTCCTTCGGCGAGAGATCCTTCGCGAAGTCGACGAGCTCCTCGCGGTCGGCGTGGCCGCTGAGGTGGAAGCGCTCGACCTTGGCCCGCAGCGTCGCGGTATGGTCGAGGGACTTGAACTTGAATTCGTCGCCGGGATTCATGCCGATGAGCTCGCCGCCGGGGGTCTCCGGGTCGCAGTAGCCGACGAAGAAAACCGCGTTCTCCTCGTGGTCGAGCATGTTGGCCGCGACGCGCCAGGCGGGCGTCTTCTCGACGAGCATGCCGCTCGAGAGGAGGTAGATGCCGGGTTCGGGCATGTTCTTGCCGGGCTGCACGTACTTGCGCGAGAGCGGCAGGATGCCGAGGTCGCGCAGGACCTGGCGGCTGAACTTCACCTGCTTCGTCTTGCGGCTGGCTTCGTCGAGGTAGTCGCAGAGGTCCAAGCCGAGGCCGGAGCAGAAGATCGGCACGTCGGCCAGGTCGCCCGCGTCGGCGGCCTCCTGCAGCAGGAGGAGGATCTCCTGCATGCGGCCGAACGCGAAGGCCGGGAGCAGTACCGAGCCGCCGGCGTCGCAGACCGCGTTGATCGCCTGGATGAGCCGATGCTCCTCCTTGTCGCGCCGGAAGTCCGGGATCGTGGTCGTCGCCCCGCGCGTGCACTCCATCACCAGCGTGTCGACGGGCGTACGCGGGAAGTTCGCCCCGGCGACGGTGCGCTGGGCCTGGAAGTGGACGTCGCCGGTGAATAAGTGCTTCTTGCGCCGGTGTTCGACGAGACAGCCGACCGCCCCGGCCACGTGGCCCGCGAGGTGCATGGTCAGCGCGACCTCCTCGCCGCCGCGGCCGATGACGCGCGGGTTGGCCAGGGGCACCGCCGCGAGGGCGTGCTCGACGCGTTCGACGTCGGTCTCGACGTAGAGCGGGTAGTCGTCGTCGTCGGTCTCCTCGCGCTGGCGCTTCATCACCTGGATGGAATTGCTGAGCAGGCGGCGGACGAAGAGGGTCGACGCGGCCGAGGCGTAGACACGGGCCGCGGGGTGCTGCCTGAGCAGGAGCGGGAGCGAGCCGAGGTGGTCGAGGTGGCAGTGCGTGAGGATCACGCCGTCGACCGGGCCCTGGATCTTGTCGAGCTGCGGGAGCGCCTTGCGGCCGTCGAGCTTGGGGTGGAGGCCGCAGTCGAACACCAGCCGCAGGCCGCCGAATTCGGCGAGCAGGCAGTTGGCGCCGATCTCGCGGCCGGAGTTGAGGTCGGTGAGTCGCATCAGGAAGGGTCGGGCGGGGGCGTCATCGCGAAGACCGGGATCCGCGTGAAGACGCGTTCGCCGGTCGCGGTCGTGCCATGGAAGGAGCCCTCGGCCGTCCGCGGACCGGCGGCGAGGTGATAACTATTGTAGGAGAACTGGCCGCCCGGGGGCAGCGTGGGGGTCTCGCCCACGATGCCGTCGCCCTCGAAGACCTCCATCTGGCCGTCCGGCGACCGGATGATCCATTTCCGTCCGAGCAGCCGGACCGTCTCGTGCGAGAGGTTGCTGATGGTCAGGAAGTAGACGAAGGCGTGCGGGGTTTCCGGGGGGAAGTTCGCATCCCGGTGGTGGGACACCTTGTCGATGGTGACCCTGAGGCCTGGGAGTTCCTTTCCGGTGGATTGCACGTGCTCCAAGACAAGGGGGCTCGGCCGTCGTAAGGAAGCCATAAATCGGGCAATCGTCGAGGCCGGCGACCTTCCCGTCTTGCCCCGGGGGGGCGGACGACCTTTGATGAGGGCTGGATGCCCACCATCGCCGATCGCAAGCGAAACCTCGGGCGCGTCCCGGTGAAGTGGATCGTGCTGGCCGCCTATGTCCTGCTGGTCCTGGTCTCCCGTTGGGTCACCTCGGCCGACCGGGTTCCCAACCCCGAGCTGGCCCACCGGGTGGATTTCGAGCCGCTCGGCGGTCCGCAGGGCCGTGCCGCCTTGCCGGTCGTCGTCATCCCCCGCCTCCCGGACGGTGGCGGTGGCTGGAATCAGGCCGCCATCGACCTCGTCACGACGCAGGGCGCCGACAATGTGGGCCTGGTCTACGCCGTCCGCTGGCCGACCGCCTACCATCGTTCACGTGCGTCGATGAGCGATGAGAGCATCGCCGCCGACATGCTGCGTTCGATGGAGCCGCGACTCGGCAAGGGCCGCTTCCATCTCGTCGGCGAAGGCATGGGCGGGATGGTCGCCCTCGCGGTCGCGACGAAATACCCGGAGCGCGTGGCGTCGCTGACGCTCGTCTCGGCCCCGAGCGCGCAGGAATACACGCTCCTCGGCAACGCCGTCGCCAACAAGTTCGTCTACTTCTTCCATCACCTCCCCTTCGTGCTGTTCGACGTGGCCACGCCGCATTTCGGCCTGGCCGACCGGCTGCCCTATAATCGCGGCTATTCCGGCGTGTTCTTCGACAGCGACCTGTCTGACGCCAAGTCGATGCTGCGCGCCTGGGACGGACCGGCGCTGCTCGTCCATGGCAAGAGCGACTGGGTCACGCCGGTCGACGCCGCCCGTTATTCGTCCAAGCTCATGCCGCAGGCCCGGCTCATCGAGGTCGAGGGCGGCCACGACGCCGAAGCTTCGCTTGAGGTCATCCGTTTCATCGCGTCCGTCGAGTCGGGTCTGGCCGCGAAGCGACCGGCGCCCGTGCCGGCGGCCGAACCTTATCCGCATCTGGTGGCCTCGGGCGGCGCCCGCTTCTGGATTCTGTCCCTCATCATCATCCTCTGCACCTTCGTGGCCGAGGACCCGACCTGCCTCGCCGCGGGCCTCCTCTCGGCCGAGGGCATCATCGGCTTCTGGTGGGCGGCCCTCGCCTGCACGGTGGGCATCTTCATCGGCGACATGGTGCTGTATTCGCTCGGCCGCTGGCTCGGCCGCGGGGCGCTCCGCCGCGCGCCGCTCAAGTGGATCGTCAAGGAGCACGAGATCGACCGCATGGCCGGCTGGTTCGGTTCGCCGCGCGGCCTGCTCGTGATCGTGAGCTCGCGCTTCATCCCCGCCAGCCGCGTGCCGACCTTCTTGACCGCGGGCATCCTGCGCCTCAGCCTGCCGCGGCTCTCCTTTCTCCTTTTCACCGCGGCGCTCGTCTGGACGCCGGTGCTCATGCTCCTCGGCGGCGCGCTTGGTCCGCCCTTCATGGAGCAGTTCCCGCGCTACAAGCAGTATGCGGCGTGGATCGTGCTCGGGCTCTTCGCCTTCATCTGGTTCTTCACCCATTGGGTCGTGCCGGCGATGACCTGGCGCGGACGCCGCGAGATCGTCATGAAGGTCCGCGGGCTGCTGCAGCCCTCGCTCTGGCCGGGCTGGATCCTCTACCTGCCCGTCCGGCTGGGCATCGTGCTCCTGAGCCTGCGGCATCGCCGGCTCACCGCCTTCGCCTCGGCCAACCCCGCCCTCGGCCGGATCGGCGGCTTCATCGGCGACTCGAAGTCGCTCCTCCTGCGACCGTTCCAGCGGGACTCGCGCTGCTGCCCGACCTTGGCCCTCTCGCTCGAGGACACCCCGGAGGAACGGGTCAAGGATGCCGCGGCCTTCGCGGCCTGCCACGGCTACCCGGTCGTTTTCAAGCCGGAGGTCGCCGAGGACGGCGCGGGCCTGCGCATCGTGCGCACCCAGGAGCATCTCGAACGCCTCGTCCGCGGGGCGCGGGAGGATTTCCTGCTCCAGAAATTCGTCCCTGGCTTCGAGTTCGAGATCGTCTGGCGCCGCAACCCCGGCAAGGACGACGGGCGCATCATGGCGTTGGTGCATAAGCACGACGTCACCGTGCGCGGCGACGGCGAGCAGACGCTCGAGGAGCTCATCTGGCTCGACGAGGTCGCCGTCTCCCGGGCGCACCTCTTCCTGCGCTGCCACGCGCGCGACCTCAACCGCGTCATCCCCGCGGGCCAGAAGGTGACGCTCAACCTCACGGGCAGCTACGGCCACGGCGCGCGTTGCCGCCACCGCGCCGACCTCACGACCGTCGGGCTCGACGCCGCCGTGAGCCAGTTCGCCAAGCGTTTCCCCGGCCTGCACTTCGCCCGCTTCGACCTCCGCGCCGCGACGATGGAGGACCTCAAGGCGGGCCGCTTCGTCGTGACCGAGGTCGGCGGCTGCTGCCATGTCTCGAGCCTCCTGCGGGACGAATCGCTCCTCTTCTCGCGGTCCTACGCCGCCGTCTGGGACCAGCTCAAGGCATGCCTCGACGCCGGCGCGTACAACCTCAGCCAGAGGGTCCGCCCCGTGCCGGTCGAGGAACTCCTGGCCCGCTGGAGCCAGGCCCGCGGCCGCCACGACGGGTTCGCGATCAGCGAGGACTCCTGATCAGCCGCGAGCGGTGAAGGCGTGGCAGAGCGCCGCCGCCGCGGCGTCGGATTCGTCGAGCGACAGCTCCGTCGGGAGCCCGAGCACGGTGCGGACCATGCGGCCGACCTGTTCCTTACTTGCGGCGCCATGCCCGCTGACGGCCATCTTGATCCGTCTGGGCGCGTATTCGCCGACCTTGACGCCGAGCCGCGCGAGCACGCTGAGGGCGGCTCCGCGCGAGGCGCCCATGGCCTGCGCGGTGCGGAAGTTCTGCACGTAGATGGTCTCCTCGATCGCCGCATGCGTCGCGTGGTGCGCGCGCGCGAGCCGCTCGACGGCGTCGGCGATGCGGCCGAGGCACTCGTAGGGCGCGAGCTTCGACCCGAGCCTCACGGTGACGCTGGCCAGCAGGCGCATCGGCTCCGTGCGCGCGTCGATCACCGCCAGGCCGGTGCCCCGCAGGGAAGGGTCGATGCCGAGGATGACGGCGCGGCAGCCGCGCGCCGCGGACGCCGGCGCGGCCTTGCGGGCGCGAGGCGTCGGAGCGCCCGTCGGGCTTGACGCGACGCCGCGGAGCTTGTCCGTCCAGAGCGAGCGCGAGGATTTCCGGGCCATGTCGCGACGATGGCCGCCCGTGACCTGATTTCGACAGCAAAAGCGGCAGCGATAGGTTGCCAAGGACTTCGCCCCTCCTAACGTGGTCTGATGCGCGCAATGCTGCACCTCGCCGGCCTCGCCTGGGCGGTGGCCACCGCGGGCGCCGAGCCGGTCGTGCAGCGTCGCGAGCCCCCCGCCGGCGAGGCGATCACGCTCCGCCCGTCCGGCCGGCTCGACCGGAAACTCGTCCCGGAGTGCTCGGCGCTCTGGCCGAGCCAGACGCAGCCCGGGGTCTTCTGGACGCTTTCCGATTCCGGCGGCAAGTCGCAGATCATCCCCGTCCGGGCCGACGGCTCGAGAGTCATCGGTCCCGGCGGCAACTGGGATGGTCCGGTGCTCCGGGGCGCCGCCAACGTCGACTGGGAGGCGATCGCCGGCGACGAACACGGCCTGATGGTCGTGGGCGACGTGGGTAACAACGTCTCCCGCCGCAAGGAGCTCGCGTGCTATTTCTTCCGTGAGCCTGTCGTGGGCGCCACGGAGGTGGCCGCCGTGCGCAAGGTCACCTTCGCCTGGCCCGATCAGACGGCTTTCCCGGACTCGGACCTGGCGCATGACTGCGAGGCGATGTTCTTCCTCCGCGGGAAGCTCTATCTCCTCACCAAGCATCGTCGCGACACCCTGACGGACCTCTGGCGGGCCGACGTCCCGGCGACCGGCGACCGCGCCACCTTGACGAAGCTGGCCCGTTTCGACGTCGGCGGGATGGTCACGGACGCCTGCCTGTCGCCGGACCGCGCGCGCCTCGCCGTGCTCACCTACCGCAACGTCTGGGTCTTCGACCTGCCGGCGGCCGGCGAGGATTTCTTCCGCGGTCGCGCGCTCTACGCGCCGCTCTCGCCGCCGGTGCTCTCCTTCCAGCTCGAGGGCTGCGCGTGGGCGGATCCGGCGACCTTGCTCCTAGGTTCGGAGCAGGGTGACCTTTTCCGCCTGCCGCTCACGCAGCTCCGCGAGGCGAGGTGAGGTCGGAAAAGAAGAAGACCGGCGGCCTGACGTCGCCGGTCTCCGGTGCGATGACGGTACGCTCGCTCAGAGCGCCCTGGCGGCGGCGACGACGGCTTCCTTCGTGATGCCGAGTTCCTTCATGACCACGTCGCCCGGGGCGGAGAGGCCGAAGGTGTCGGTGCCGATGGCCTTGCCGGCGGTGCCGACGTAGCGTCCCCATGAGAGGGTCACGCCCGCTTCGATGCTGACGCGCCTCGCGCAGGACGAGGGCAGGACTTCCTCCTGATAGGCCTTCGGCTGGCGCGCGAAGATTTCCATCGAGGGCATCGAGACGACGCGGACGCCGGCGCCGAGTTCCTCGCCGGCGGCGAGGGCGAGCGAGAGTTCGCTGCCCGTGCCGATGAGGATGTGGGTGAGCGGGGCGGTCTCCTTGCGGAGGACGTAGCCGCCCCTGAGCACGCCCTGGCGGCGCGTGAGGACCGGGACGGCGTCGAGGGAGGGGACGTTCTGGCGGGACAGGATCAGGGCGACCGGGCCGTCCTTGCGGGCGACGGCGTGGGCGAAGGCCGCGGCGGTCTCCTCGGCGTCGCCCGGGCGGACCACGTCGAGGTTCGGGATGCAGCGCAGGGCGCTGACGGTCTCGACTGGCTGGTGGGTCGGGCCGTCTTCGCCGACGCCGACGGAGTCGTGTGTGAAGATGTAGAACGCCTGCAGCTTGGCGAGGGCGGCGATGCGGATCGACGGGCGGAGGTAGTCGGAGAAAGTCAGGAACGTCGCGCCGGAGCCCTTGAACACGCCGTGGTAGGCGATGCCGTTGAGGATCGCGCCCATCACGTGCTCACGGATGCCGAAGTAGAGGTTGCGGCCGGCCGGGGTCGCGACGTCGAAGTCGCCGACGTCCTTGATGTAGTTCTTGGTCGAACCGTGGAGGTCGGCCGAACCGGAGAGCACCAGCGGCGAAGCCTTGGCGACGGCGTTGATGCAGGCTTCGCCGGAGACGCGGGTCGCGAGCGAGTTCTTGCCGAACTCGGGGATGGCGGCGAGGAGGGACTGGACGTCGCCGTGGTCGCCTTTCTGGGCCTTGGCGAGGATCGCGGCCTTCCCGGGATTGGCCTTGGACCAGGCGGCGAAGGTCTTCCGCCATTCGGCGTGCGCGGCGGCCTGCCGGACCTTGCGGGCTTCGAAGAAGGCGCGGGTGGCGGGCGAGACGTAGAACTTCTCTTCCGGGAGGCCGAGGGCCTTGCGGGAGGCGTCGACGAACTTCACGCCGGCTTCGCCGTGGCCCTTCGAGGTGCCCTGGACTTCAGCGATGCCCTTGCCGATGACGGTCTTGCAGATGATCAGCTTCGGCTTGCCGTTCGTGCTGGCGCGGGCCTTGTCGAGGGCCGCGGCGATCGGGGCGAGCTCGTTGCCCTGGGCGACATGGAAGACTTCCCAGTTGGCGGCTTCGTAGCGCTTGGCGGTATCCTCGTTCTGCGTCTTCGAGGCCATGGCGTCGAGGGTGACGTCGTTGGAGTCGTAGAGCATGATGAGGTTATCGAGGCCGAAGCGGCCGGCGAAGGAGGCGGCTTCCTGCGAGATGCCTTCCTGGAGGCAGCCGTCGCCGGCGAGGCCGACCACGAGGTGGTCGAAGATCCTGTGCTCCGCCGTGTTGAAGTGGGCGGCGACCATCTTGGCGGCGACGGCCATGCCGACGATGTTGCCCGTGCCCTGGCCGAGCGGGCCGGTGGTGGCTTCGACGCCGACGGTCTCGCCGAACTCGGGATGGCCAGGGGTCTTGGAGTGGAGCTTGCGGAAGTTCTTCACTTCTTGCAGCGGGAGGTCGAAGCCGGCGAGGTGCAGCCAGCCGTAGATGAACATCGAGCCGTGGCCGGCGGACAGCACGAAGCGGTCGCGGTTGATCCAGGAAGGCGCGGCCGGGTCGTGCCGGAGGAAGTGGCCGAAGAGGACCGAGCCGATCTCGGCGGCGCCGAGGGGCAGGCCGAGGTGGCCGGAATGACAGGCGGCCACGGCATCCATGGCGAGACCGCGGGCTTCGGTGGCGGCACGGGAAAGGTCGGCGGAATTATTGAGCGACATGGCTAAATCCGTAAGGCGAAAAGGGGAGGGGTTTCCAGCCTTGAATCGGCCACCAAACTTCTACAGAATGTAGTCATGTCTGACCCTGAACTAGAAGAAGGCCAGGTTCTTCGGCTGGATTTCAAGAAACTACGTAAAATCGCTTCCGGACAGGCGGACGTGATTCCGGCCGTCGCCCAGGACGCCGTCACGGGCGAGGTGCTCATCCTCGGCTATGTCAACGAGCTGGCCCTGCAGACCGCCCTCCGTGAGAAGAAGGCCACGTTCTGGAGCACGTCCCGGAACGAGCTTTGGATCAAGGGCCTGACCTCGGGCGATTTCCTCGAGCTCCTCGAGGTGCGCGTCAACTGCGAGCAGAACTCGATCCTCTACAAGGTCCGTCCCGCGGGCCAGGGCGCGTGCCACACGAAGGTGAACGGCAAGGCCCGGTCGGGTTGCTACTACCGTCGCCTCAATGACGACGGCATGCTCGAGAAGGTCTGAGCCTCAGCGCCGGCCTAAGGCCTGCAGCACGAGGTCCGTCTCGATGTCGAAGCGGATCACGAGCAGCTTGGTCTGACGCGTCAGCCGGTCGGCGCCCGGTCGGGCCGCGAAACCGAGCGCATCGAAGTCGCCTCGGCGTTCGGTGAGCTGCCCGAGGGCGGCTTCGGCCTCTTCGCCGGTGCGGTAGGCGAAGGCGATCGTCGCGACGAGGAAGGAGCCGTCGTCGCTTTCGCCGACGGCGATCGTGGCGCTTTCGGCCGAAGCCCCGGCCGTGACGAGCGCGCGCCCGAGCCAGCGGCGGCGGCCGGCCGTCTCGAGCAGCGCCCCGACCTCGGCGGTGTGGACGACGAGATAGCCGTGAGGCAGCGCCGCCAATTGCGCTCGGGCCAGGCCGGGCAGGGACTTACCCCCTTCGGAGGGTTCGCGCTCAGGCAGCCGTGCTTCCGCCGGTCCGGCAGGGACGAAGCCGACTTCGATGCGTTCGGGGCGGGTCATCCGGAGTTCGGCGACGCGGGCGCGCAGGCCTTCGCGCCGCGCGGGTTCGGTCAGCTCCGCGAGCGCCCGCAGCACGCCGTCCGCGCAGCGTCGGTCCGCCGCTTCCGACGAGTAGATGACCGCGACCTCGCGGCTGCGCGGATTGACGGAGAGCAGCAGGTCTCCGGGGCGTAGCCACCGCCACGCCAAGAGCCCGCCGAGCGAGAGCGCGGCGAGCAGCAGCAGGGCGGCGGGGCGGGGCATCGGTCCAGGATTAAGCCGCCGCCGGCCTTGCGGGACAAGCGGATTGGCCGGCCGGATCCGGGCGCAAAAAAGGGCGCCGGAAGGCGCCCTTGGGAGGAGGTGGTAATCCGAGGATTAGTAGCCGCCGCGATCGCCGCCGCCGAAGCCGCCGCGACCACCGCCGAAACCACCACGACGTTCGCCGCCGCCGAAGCCGCCGGAGGGGCGCTCTTCACGGGGACGAGCGACGTTGACTTTCAGGGGGCGACCCATGAATTCGACGTTCTCGGTCTTGGCGATCGCATCCTGAGCCTGCTGGGCGTTGCCCATGGTCACGAAGGCGAAGCCACGAGGACGACCCGTGAACTTGTCCATCATGACTTCCACGGAGACCACTTCGCCAGCCTGGGAGAAGTGAGCGCGGATGTCGGATTCGGTAGCGGCCCAGGGCAGATTGCCCACGAACAGTTTGTTTTCCATATCTTTTGTTGTTTTGCTTGTTTTACTGACGCCGCATTGCCCGTTTCCGACCTTCGGATTTCGATTTGCCGTCTCAACGACCGTCAACTCACCGGATTACTGCGGGGCTGGTCTCTTACTTTGTTTTTTTCCGAGACAAGCCTGACCGTTGTTAAGGGGCATAAGCAGGGATTCGGCAAGTTTATTCACAATCAGGGTCTTCGCGCAGACGTGCGTTGACTCGGTAAATCGGCTGAAAGATGCTGTTTTCATGAGTGCCGCGTTATCTCCCGAGCAGATCCAGGCGGCCTTGGCCGGGTTACCCGGTTGGCAGCTCGAAGGGGCTAAGTTGTTGAAGGCCTATCAGTTCAAGGATTTCTCCGCCGCCCTGGCTTTCATCAATCAGGCGGGAGCCCTCGCCGAAGCCCAAGGTCATCATCCCGAAATCCATAACGTCTGGAATCGGGTGACCCTCCGGCTCTGCACCCACGACGCCGGCGACCGGATCACCGCGAAAGATTTGACCCTCGCCCGCGCCCTCCAATCCCTCTGCCCCCCGTGATCGACGACCCCGCCGAGGCTTTGGACATCCTCCTTGAGG
>Ga0163212_1000623_pt1 | contig 15714 bp, 17 predicted proteins | sample Malawi_45m_30L_FD_113532 | JGI IMG/M metagenome (GOLD analysis project Ga0163212, IMG submission 113532) | Freshwater microbial communities from Lake Malawi, Central Region, Malawi to study Microbial Dark Matter (Phase II) - Malawi_45m_30L | ecosystem: Environmental > Aquatic > Freshwater > Lake...
ATCACAGGACGACAGCCGCGCGGAGGAATTCGATCTTCTCCGCCGTATCGCGCTGGGCGAGCGCGCGGCATTCGAGGCGCTCTACGACCGCTACGTGAACATCCTTTACGCGTCCGCGTTGAAATTCGTGAAGGAGGACGCCGATGCGCAGGACGTGGTGCAGGACGTTTTCATCCAGATCTGGGACAAGGCGAAGCTTTACGATCCGGCCAAGGGCAAACCGCTCACCTGGGCCCTCACCCTGACCCGCAACCGGTCGATCGACCGCATCCGCGCCATCCAGCGCCGGACCCGGCTGCGCGACGAATTCGAGGCGGAAACGGTGATGGATGAATCCGTGGGGGTCAGGGAGGCGTTATCTGGGGTGGATGCCAGTGAAAAAGGCCAAATCCTGCGTTCAGCCGTGAGCCAACTCTCCCCACAACAAAAGAAAGTGATCGAGTTGGCTTACTTCGGCGGTCTCACCCAAACGGAGATCGCGGAAAAGCTCGGCGAGCCGCTCGGAACGGTCAAAGCCCGCGCCCGGCGCGGACTGCTCCGCTTGAAAGAATTGCTCGACGACCAGCTATAATGAACCGCGAACCCATCGAAGAACTTGCCGCCCTGGACGCGCTCGGCGCGCTTGACGGGGAGGATGTGTCCGCGTGGCAAAAAGCCTGCGCGGAGGATGCCATGGCTTCGCGCCTGCGCGACGAGCTGACGGATGTCGCGGCGCGGCTTTCGCTCCTCGCCTCGGAAGTTCCCGCGCCTTCCGCGCTGCGAGCGCGTGTCATGGATGCGGTCTTCGGTTCGGACCAAATCAAGGCAAACGAAACAGCGCACGACGAGGAGAGTGGTTTTTCGTTCGGCTGGGGTGCGTGGGCCGCGGCAGCTGGTATCGCGCTGCTTGCGCTCGCCGGTGCGGCGGGAACAACGGCGCGCAAAGAGTCGGTCGTGGTGCGCGATGCGCGTCCGGACGCGGGCGCGCCCTTCGTCGCCCTCGACGGATATGGCGACTACGCGAAAGCAAAAGCCTCGGTCGTGTGGGACAGCGGCCAACGCGGTTGGTGGATGCAAGCCGAAGGTTTGCCCGCTTTGCCTGCCACGCACCGTTATCGCGTCTGGGCCGTCGGCGAAAACGAAAGCGAGATTTTCGATTGCGGCGAATTGCCGGCTGCCAACGGATGCGCGCGTATTTTTATCAGTCCTGACCCGCGCGTTGGCTCCATGCGCGGCTTTGCCGTTTCCATCGAACCGGCCGGTGCCAAACCGGAATCGCCAGGAACGCCGGTCGTTCTGCTTACTCCCGCGTTGCGCGGTTGAGGCCAACCTCATTGGCCGCTGTCTGAGGTGGTTCGCGATGTCCCCATCGCGATGAGCAAAAAGGAAATCGTGCCGGCCTTCCGGCTTGTGGAGTCTACCGCTCGGAGACACGGCACGATCCACCCGGCACAAATCAAGTCGCCGACAACACGAGAACGATTGCGGCCAAGATGGCCACGACGATGGCAATGCCGGCGGATTGGATGGTTGGCAACATCTTGGGACGCACCCGCGCGCACCATTCGGCGGCCAGGAGCCACGCCGCGGGAATAATAAGCAACCACAGACCGCGCGAGGCGGCGAAGCGCTCGACCGCGGCGGACCACGAGCCGGCGGCGGGAATGTCGCCCGACGAGGAGAGAATGATCGAGGCCATGACCCCGAGGGCCAGCATGATGAACTGGGCGAGCGCGATGGCGATGTTCACGTCGATCCTCACCCTGCCCCTCCCCGAACGCGGGGTCAATCCCGCGATCCTCTCGACATCCGGCCCCGCTTTAACTAGCTGAATTGCGTGCAACTCAGCGCACCGGTCCGCGTTCAGGCCAAATTTTTCTTCGAAGGCGAAAAAAAGTTTTTCGTCAAAGGCGTCACCTACGGGCCATTTGCGCCCGACAAGGACGGCCACCATTTCGGCACGCCGGAGAAAGCGCGCGCCGATCTGGCCATGATGCGCGAGGCGGGATTCAACCTCGTCCGCATCTACTACGTTCCGCCGCGCTGGTTTCTCGACGCCTGCGCCGAACACGGAATCCGCTGCCTCATTTCCATTCCTTGGGCCGAGCACGTGGAATTTCTCAACCAGCGCAAGATCCGCCGCGAGGTCGAGCAGACGGTGGTCGCCGCGGTCACCGCGCACAAAGGCCATCCGGCCGTCTTCGGCTTCCTCGTCGGCAACGAAATTCCCAGCCACATGGTGCGCTGGCTCGGACCCGGCCGCGTCACCGAGTTTCTCGAATCGCTCATCTACATGGCGAAGCGGGCCAATTCCGACGTGCTCTATTCCTACGCCAGTTTTCCGCCGACCGAATACCTGCTGCCGCAGAACGTCGATTTTCTCACCTTCAACGTCTACCTGCATCGCCGCACCGATTTTCAACGCTACCTCGCGCGTTTGCAGAATCTCGCCGAGGATCATCCGCTCATCCTCGGGGAATTCGGCATGGACACTATCCGCCATCCGGAGGAGGAGCAGGAGGACATGCTCTCGTGGCACATCGAGGACGTGGTGCGCGGCGGATTGGCCGGGACGATCATTTACGCGTGGACCGACGAGTGGTTCCGCGGCGGACAGGAAATTCTCGATTGGGCCTTCGGTCTGGTCACGCGCGAGCGCCAACCGAAAAAGGCCTTGCACGCGGTAAAAAAACTTTTCGGCGGCGAGAAACCGGTGGCCGAGCGCGTTCCGCTGGAAAAGTATCCGCGCGTTTCCGTCGTCGTGTGTTCCTACAACGGCGGCAAAACGCTCTCGCACTGCCTGCACGCGCTCGATCGCGTCGATTATCCCGATTACGAAATTGTCTTTGTCGACGACGGTTCGACCGACAACTCACAGGAGGTCGTGGCCGCCTGGGAACAAAGCCGCGAGAAACGCCGCACGCAGGGAGCCAAGCTGCCGGATTTCAAAAACATCCGGCAGCAAAACATGGGTCTGAGCTACGCGCGCAACGCCGGCGCGGCGGCGTCCACCGGCGAGGTCATCGCCTACACCGACAGCGACTGCATGGCCGATCCGGACTGGCTCTATTATTTGGTCGGCACGTTGATTTCCGGCGATTACGCCGGTGTGGGCGGACCGAATGTCTCGCCGCCCGCGCAGGATTGGATCCAAGCGTGCGTCGCCGCCGCGCCCGGCGGACCGAGCCACGTGCTGCTCACCGACGTGGTGGCGGAGCACATTCCCGGTTGCAACATGGCCTTCCACCGCTGGGCCTTCGACATGGTCGGCGGGTTCGATCCGGATTACCGCAAGGCGGGCGACGATGTGGACTTTTGCTGGCGCTTGCAGCAGGGCGGACAAGTGATCGCTTTCAGTCCGGCTGCTGTGGTCTGGCATTACCGTCGCTTCACCTTGCAGGCCTTCCGCAAGCAGCAGGAGGGATACGGCGAGGCCGAATCGATGTTGCGCTTCAAACATCTCGTGTTTTTCGGTCCGACCGGCACGGCGAAATGGAAGGGGCAAATCTACGGTGCGCCGCGCTTCACCTGGCTGATCAACAGTCCGTTGATTTACCACGGCGTGCTCGGCGAAGGACTTTTCCAGAGCATTTATCCGACCCCGCGATCGGAAATCGCCAATTATCTGGCCAGCCTCGAGTGGGTCTTGCTTACCGCGTTCGTCGCCATTCTTTCCATCGGCTTCCCCGACCTGCGGATCATCCCCTATCTCATGTTCGGCGGAACATTCCTTGTCGCGTTGTCCTACATGCTGCAGGCCCGGCTCGAGCCGCAGTTCGATTCGGTGCGCGCGCGCCTGCTTGTCACATTTCTTGCTTTCACCCAGCCGCTGGTGCGCGGATGGACGCGTTATTTCACGTGGCTGAAATACAAACGCACACCGGAGAACGTCATCCGCGCGCGCGAATCCGAGCTCGGCGACCGGCACGCGGCAGGCAGCGCGACGCATTTCGAGTTTTGGAATGAGCAGGGACACGGACGCGAACGCCTGCTGACCGAAGCGACGCGCATGCTCGAGGAAGAAGGCTGGAGTTACTCGATCGACACCGGCTGGAAATCGTGGGACGTGCAAATCTACGGCAGCTTCTGGTGGATGGTCCGTCTGCGCACGGTGACCGAATACCACGGCGGACCGAAGTGTCTCACCCGCGCCTCGCTGCGCTTGCGCGCGAGCGGCGTGACGCTGCTGGTCAATTTCATGGTGGTCTGCGCCCTCCTCTACCAGCAGGTCTTTGCGGCGGGCGTGCCGTGGTGGGAACTCGCTGCTTACGGCGCCTTTCTCGGCGTTCTCGCTTACCGCGCGCGGCGCTTGAAACGGCGCGCGGCCGATCTCCTCATCGTCGCGGCCAAGCATGCCGGCTTGTCCATCGTGAAGAAAAAGCCCGCGGCGTGAGCGCCAGTCTTTGCGATTACGATTTCGAGCTGCCGCGTGAACTGATCGCCTCGCGGCCGCTGCCCGACCGCGCCGCATCGCGCATGATGGTGGTGGACCGCGCGGCCGGCACCATCTCGCACCGCGCATTCCGGGAATTGCCGGAGTTCATCCATCCGGGCGATCTGCTCGTGCTCAACAATTCGCGCGTCATTCCCGCGCGCCTGCTCACCGACGACGGAAAAATCGAAATTCTCGTTTTTGAAAAGATGCCCGAGGGACGCTGGCGCGCCTTCGCCCGTCCGGGCAAACGGACCTTGCCCGGCGCGGTCATTCCGATCGCCGGCACCACCGCGCACATCGAGGAAGTGGACGCCGCCGACGGCACGCGCATCGTGCGTTTCGAGTCCGAACCCGATTTCGAGGCGCGCGGACACATGCCGATCCCCCCGTATCTGGGACGCGAAGACGACGAGGAGGACCGCGTCCGCTATCAGACGGTCTACGCCAAAGTCGCGGGGTCGGTGGCGGCGCCAACCGCAGGTTTGCACTTCACGCCGGAAATTCTCGCCGCGCTGCCCCACGCGTTTGTCACTTTGCATGTCGGTCCGGGCACGTTCCTGCCCGTGCGGACCGACAATCTCGAGGAACACAAGATGCACGCGGAGGAATTCGAGGTCGGCGTGGAGGCAGCCGAGGCGATCAACCAAGCGAAGCGTCTCGTCTTGGTGGGAACGACAACCTTGCGCGTGATGGAATCTCTCCCGCCCGGACCGGTGCGGCCGGGTGCGGGCTCGACCGATATTTTCGTGCGCCCCGGATTCGCATTCCAAAGAATTGACGCGTTGCTGACCAATTTCCACCTGCCGAAGTCGACCCTGTTCATCTTGGTCTGCGCCTTGGCCGGACACGACCTGATGCGCGAAGCCTACGCGCAGGCCATTCGCGAACACTACCGTTTCTTCAGTTACGGCGACTGCATGTTGATTCTTTGATGAGACTCGCCCGCCGCCGGGCAGCTCTGGTAGAAATCAACGAATGTCTACGATCAAAGCCTACGCGGCCAGATCGGCCGGTGCTCCCCTCGAACCGTTCGAGTTCACCCCGAAGCCACTTGGTGACGAGGAGGTCGATGTCGCGGTCGATTACTGCGGCATTTGTCATTCGGACCTTTCCATGCTCCACAACCACTGGGGCATGACGCAGTTTCCGTTCGTGCCCGGGCACGAAATCTCGGGGCGCGTCGTCGCGGCGGGGCCCAAAGCGAAAAACCTCAAAGTCGGCGACCGCGTGGGCATCGGATGGTCTTCAGCAAGTTGCATGAGTTGTCCGGATTGCATGAGCGGAGACCAGAATCTTTGCGCGATCAACGAGGGCGTTATGGTGGGTCGCCACGGGGGGTTCGCCGAACGTGTCCGTGCGCACTGGGTGTGGACCGTTCCTATCCCGGACGCGCTGGATCCGGCGAAAGTCGGGCCGCTGTTCTGCGGCGGAATCACCGTTTTCAATCCGATCGTGCAATGCGGGGTGCAGCCGACCGATCGCGTAGGCGTGGTCGGCGTGGGCGGCCTCGGTCACCTTGCCGTCCAGTTTCTCAACAAATGGGGGTGCGACGTGACTGCATTCTCGTCCTCGCCATCAAAAGCGGACGAACTGCGCAAACTCGGCGCGCACCACGTGGTCGACTCGCGCGATCCCGGACAACTCAAGCCCCTCGCCCGCTCGCTCGATTTCATTCTGGTGACGGTAAACGTTCCGCTTGATTGGAACGCCTATATCGAAACATTGGCCCCGCGGGGACGACTGCACTACGTCGGAGCGGTGCTGGAGCCGCTGAATGTCGGCGTCTTCCCCCTGCTCCTCGGACAACGCTCGATCTCGGCCTCGCCTCTGGGAAGCCCGACCACCACGGCCGACATGCTCGATTTCTGCGCGCGCCACAACATCGCGCCCGTCGTCGAGGAATTTCCCATGTCCAAAATCAACGATGCACTTGCGCATCTTGATTCGGGCAAAGCGCGTTATCGCGTCGTTGTGAAGAACGATTTCTGACCATGCGAACGAAACCCCTACCCATCCTTGCCGCCCTGCTTCTCGCCGGCTGCACCACCCCCCAAGGCGAGTTGGCCAGACTGGCCGAGCAACGTTTGGCCGTGTCACGCGACATCGCCTGGGCCAAGCATTCGGCCGATCTGCCGGTCTACGATCCGCAGCGCGAGACAACGGTTCTGCAAACGATGATGGCGTCCGGCCAGCAACGAGGACTCGCCCCGGAAACGGTGCGGCGTTTCTTCGCCGCGGAGATGGAAGCCTCCCGCCGCGTGCAATGGGCATGGATCGAGGCTTGGCGCAAAAACCGGGCTCCGGCACCAACCGGCGTGGCCCGCGATCTTGGGTCTTATCTTCGTCCGCAGATCGACGACATCAACCGCCGCCAGCTCGATGCCTTGGCCCGCGGCGCGCAGCCGCCGAGCATTGCTCAGCTTTCGGAAATCGGCGCGCGCTTCTTGCCGAAAAACTGACGGAGCAAGGCGGCCGATTCGTCACCAAGAACGCCGCCGGTCACGTCACATCGGTGATTGAGCGGCTCGCTTTGCAACAAGTTGATCCATCCCCCGGCCGCGCCCGCTTTGGGATCGGGGCAACCGAAGATCACCCGCCTGAGGCGCGAAAGCACGATGGCACCGGCGCACATCGGGCACGGTTCCTTGGTCACGTAGAGATCGCATTCGTTGAGTCGCCAATCGCCGACCGCGGATTCGGCCTGGGTGATGGCCAGCATCTCGGCGTGGGCGGTGGCATCCTTGAGCATTTCCACCTGATTCCACGCGCGGGCAATGACCTGACCGTTGCGCACGATGACCGCGCCGATGGGAACCTCATCGGCCGCGGCCGCTTTTTGCGCGCAGCGCAGGGCGTTCTGCATGTAGAACACGTCCGGCTGCCAGTCGAAGCCTTGGATTTCCTCCGCGCTCAACGTAACCTCCCCTCGTGAAAACGATCGTCGCCCCGTCCATCCTGGCCTGCGACTTCGCGCGCCTCGGCGAGGAAGTCGCCGATGTGACCCGCGCGGGCGCGGATTGGATCCACTGCGATGTGATGGACGGACATTTCGTGGACAACATCTCGTTCGGTTCGGCTTTTGTCGAGGCGGCGGCGCGAAATACCGATCTGCCGCTCGACGTCCACCTGATGATCACCAATCCGGATCGCTACCTTGACCGTTACCTGCCGACGGCGCACGCGGTGGATATCCATCTCGAAGCGGATGCCGATGTGCCCGAAACACTCAAGCGCATCCGCGCGGCCGGAAAAAAAGCGGGACTGGCCATCAATCCGCACACGCCGATCGGGTCGATCGATCCCTACCTCGGACAATTCGACATCCTGCTCATTATGACCGTGGAACCCGGTTTCGGCGGCCAGCCTTTCATGGAAGACATGCTGCCGAAAATCCGCGCGGCGGCAGAGATGCGCGACAAGGGCGGACTCGACTTCCGCATCACAGTGGATGGCGGGATCAATGTCGAAACCGGACGGCGCTGCCGCGAGGCGGGCGCCGATGTGATGGTGGCGGGAACATCGGTCTTCCGGGCCAAAGATCGTGCCGCCGAGATTGCCGCGCTGCGCTGAGTTATTGCGATGAGCGCGCCGGTCGCGGCGCGCTTTCCAGCAGCGCGAGCGCTTCCCCGGCGAGAAAGAGCGAGCCGGCGACCAAGGTCGGCTGCGGGGCGTCGGTGCGAACAACATCGGCCAGACGCCCTTCGCGAATGTCGGTAAAGCCGCAACTCTCCGCGGCAGCACGCAAATCCTCGGTCGGCGCCGCGCGATCGCTGTTCACGGGAACCAAAACGATTTCGTCCGCAATGTCGCGCATGACCGACAAAAGGTCCGCCGGGTTTTTGTCGCGCAGGGCGCCGAAGACCAATCTCGCTTTGCGCTGACCGAAAGCCTCGCGCCAAGTCGCGACCAAGGCTTCAGCCGCGGGAATATTGTGCGCGCCATCGATAACCAGATTGTCCCCGATGCGTTGGAAGCGCGCCGGCCACCGCACTGCGGCGAGTCCGCGCGCGCGCGCGGATTCATCCGGAAAAAGATTCGCGGCGTCGAGCGCGGCAAGCGCCACCGCAGCGTTCCATTGTTGGTGAACACCGGGCAGACCGACGGGCCCGGCGTAGGGCGCGGTCACCTCGAGGAAATTGGAGCTTTGTGACTTTGCTTTCGCTCTGATGACCGCGAGTGCATCTTCTTTTTGCGGCGCGCAGGCTACCGGGACACCGCTTTTGATGATCCCCGCTTTTTCCCCGGCGATCTCGGCGATCGTGCTACCGAGCCATTTTTGGTGATCGAGACCGATCGGAGTGATGACCGAGACGAGCGGAGTGACAACATTGGTTGCATCGAGTCGTCCGCCCATGCCGGTTTCCCAGACGACAATTTCCGCGCCGGCGCGGTCGAACCACCATGCGGCCAGCGCCGCGGCGTGCTCGAAAAAAGTCGGCTGGTGGTCCCATCCGGCGGTCGCCTCGCGCAGCAAGCTCAGACCCTCGGCGGCTTCCCATTCCGGAATTTCGACGCCAGCAAAGCGGATGCGCTCGCGGAATTCGATCAAGTGCGGCGAGGTGAAGAGTCCGCAGCGCACGCCGCCCTCGCGCAGGATGGCATCGAGCATGGCGCAGACACTGCCTTTGCCATTGGTGCCGGCCACGTGGATGAATTTCAGCCGCTCTGGCGGATTGCCCGCCGCGGCCATGAGGCGCCGGGTATTCTCCAGACCCAGCTTGATGCCGAAGGTCTGCGTGCCGTAGAGCCACGCGAGCGCCTCGCGGTAGTTCACTTTCCGCGGTCGAGGAAGTCGAGCAACTGCGAAAGGACCGCGCGCATGCTGCGGCGCGGAACAATCATGTCGACGAGACCGTGGTCCTGCAGGAATTCCGCGGTCTGAAAACCTTTGGGGAGTTCCTGGTGCGTGGTCTCGCGGATGACGCGCGGTCCGGCGAAGCCGATCATGCACTTGGGTTCGGCGATGATGATGTCCCCGAGCGAGGCGTAGCTGGCCATGACCCCGGCGGTGGTCGGATTGGTCAGGACGGAAATGTAGGGCAGCCGCGCTTCGGCATGGCGCGCGAGCGCACCGCTCGTCTTGGCCATCTGCATGAGGCTGAGCATGCCTTCATACATGCGCGCGCCGCCGGAAGCGGAAATGACGATGACCGGTCTCTTCTTTTTCGTGCTGTGCTCGATGATGCGGGTGATTTTTTCGCCGACGACCGAGCCCATGGTCGCGGCGATGAAATTGAAATCCATCACGGCGATGCCGGCATCGTGTCCGCCGATTTTGCATTCGCCGGTGATGACCGCATCCTTGAGACCGGTCTTTTTGCGGTAGGTCTCGAGGCGGTCTTTGTAGGTGGCGACACCGCGGAATTTGAGGGAATCGACCGAGACCATGCCGGCGTCGTGTTCTTTGAACGTCCCCGGATCGGCGAGGCTCTCAATGCGCTCGCGCGCGCCCAGCGTGAGGTGATGGTCGCACTTGGGGCAGACTTGGAGATTCTGCTCGAACTCCGCTTTGGTCACCACTTCCCCGCAGCCGGGGCATTTGGTCCAGAGCCCCTCGGGGACATTGCTTTTGCCGCGTGAACGGATCTTGAGGGCCGGCTTTTGGAAAATTCCCATACCCCTTTTTATCCGCGCGCCACGGTGATGACAATCACGGCGGCGGCCCCGGCTTCCTGGAGAACTTTGGCGCAGGCATCGGCCGTGGAACCGGTGGTGAGAACATCGTCGACCAGAGCGATGTTTTTACCGCGCACATCGGCGCGGGGACGGAGAGCAAATGCGCCGTCCAAATTTTCGAATCGCTCCTCGCGATGGAAATGGGTTTGCGTGACCGTGTAGCGGACGCGCTTGAGGGCGCCGATCAACGGAATACCGAGTCGTCCGGAGGCCACCGAAGCGAGCACGGCAGCTTGGTTGAATTCGCGTTCGCGCTCACGCGCCGAATAAAGCGGAACGGGCACGATGCAGTCGATGCCGCACGCCCTGACCCGCGGATCGGCAAAACCCTGGGAGAGCATGCGTCCGAGCAGATGACGCAAGTGAAGTTGCTTGTTGTATTTGAGATTGTGGATGAGATCGCGCACCACACCGCGGCTGCGGTAAGCGGAAGTGGCAAAATCGAAGTGAAGCTCGCGGTCGCCGCAGTTCATGCAGCGGAAACCCGGTTCAAGCGCGCCGCCGAAGGGTTGGCTGCAGACGGCGCAGCGCGGACCTTGCAAACGCGTCAGCGAGCGACGGCAATCCGCACAAAGGAACCGTCCGGGTCGCGTCGGCCGATCGCAGGCGCCGCAATGGCGCGGATAAAGAAGCCCCGCGACAGCTTCGAAGCAATCACGCGACCGCAGGCCGGAAAACATGTTTCAAATAGAGGCTGACAAGCCACCCGGCGAGGAGAAGGCCGGCGAGCGGCAGCAGTCCGGTCGGAACCGCGCCGCTGACCAACGAAGGTCCGACCCACGGAAGAAATCCCGTCGCCTCGGACGAAGTCGAGCGAAGGAAAAGATTGGAGGTCTGCACGCCGAAGACCCATCCCCCGTGCAGACCGATCGCCAACCACAGTGAATGCGTGCGCAGGGTCGCCCTTCCGAGAATCCAGCCCGCAACAAGAAGGCTGGCCAGACCGAACAACAAGACTCCCGTGGACGGCAGCGCGGCGGCAAAACTGAAAAGTTCGGTGTAACCGCTGGACCACTGCACGGCATCGGGGGCGATGCGGGTTTTGGCCGGTTTGAGAAAGTGAACCACCGCGAAGAGAACCGACGAAACGGCAATGGCGCCGCGCGCCGAAAGATTCCAAAGACAAATTCCGAGGATCACTCCGCGGAAGACCGCCTCTTCGACCAAGGAGACCGCACCCGCGGTAAGCACGATGCGGCCGAGGGAACCGAGCACCGGTTCGTCCCGCCACGAGAAAAACCCCAAGACGAAACAAACGATCGAAACCAGGAAAACGCCGGCGGCACCGAGCAGCACCCCGAAGACAATATCGCGACCGAAAACGGGATTCGGCCGCAAGCCCAAGGCGGAAATTCGGCGCAGGCCGATCCAGCGCACCGTCGGCCAAAGCAAAACAACAAGGCTGACCTGGAGGCAGCGCGACAGCACGCGGTGGAAAGGAAATCCGGCCAGCCAATCCGAAATGCCGGAGGAGGCAAGTGTCTGCCCCAGCCAGAACACGGGAGGCGCCACCGCGGCCCCGGCTGCCAAAGAAACCGCGAGGTAGATGATGATTTTGAGATACGCGGGCATGGGCAATCCCCGGCTGAAGGCCCGAGGAATCCCGAGGAGGGGATGCCGCCGGCGAACAGACTCGAAGACACCGGGAAACCGCGGCAGGGACAAGCAGACTACCGTTGCTGCATTCCTGCCCTGGCGGGGTTCGTCAGTCGGACCTCCACGGCCCCCGGTGCCCCGCCAATCTAGCCCCGCGGCCCGAGGACTCAAGTTCGGGCGCGGGAAAAACAAAAATCCCTCTGTCCATAAACGGCTTGTCTCGGCGGCTGCGGACATCTTTAATCCCCTGCTCCCCAGAAGTTGTCGCTATCGCCATGACCAAAGCCCTCCTTGCCGTCTGTATCGCCGTCTCTCTGGGTGCGGCCGTTCTTGGGTTCCTCAATCGCGGCAAGTTGATGGACACCCGCGCCGAGCTGGAGGCCAAGTCCGCCGAGCTGACCAACACACAGCAGCAACTCGAAGCGGCGAACAAAGACATCAAGAGCAAAAAGGAAGAAATCGCCAAGCTGAACTCGGAGAAAGAGCAACTCACGGCCGATCTCGGCGAAGCCAAAGCCAATCTCGACAAAACCAAGGAGGAGCTGGCCGCCGCCACGGACAAAGCGACCACGCTGGAAACCGAGCTTTCGACCGTAAAAGGCGAAAGCGAGGCCAAAGACGCCAAGATTGCCGAGCTCGAGACCAAGCTGGCGGGCGGCGGTGAGGAAACGGCCGCGGCAACCGAGGGCGGTGTAGACACCAAGGCAATGGAGGCTGAACTCGAAGAGACGAAAACACTTCTCGCCGCAGCGCAGGATCGCAACACGGGGTTGGAGGCGCAGATTTCCGAATTCCGCCGCAAAGAAGATGCGCGCCAAAAGTCGCAGATGCGCCAAGGAATTCAGGGCACCATTTTGGCCGTCAATCAGGCATGGAATTTCGTCGTGCTCAGCATCGGCGATCGTCAGGGCGTGGTGAACAACGCGGAAATGCTCGTGCAAAGGGGCGGCCAACTGATCGGCAAAGTCCGTGTCACCTCCGTCGAACCCTCGACATCGATTGCCGATGTGATCGTGCGCACCGTGCCCCGCGGCTTCAGTGTCATGCCGGGCGACACGGTCATTTATCCTTCGCAGAGAAACTAAGGCTTCCGCGTATGTTTCGTCTGGCCCACGGTCTGCTCGCTCTGGCTCTGGTGGCGATGCTGTCGGGTTGCGAGACCACCACACCGCCGCCCTCGGAGGCCTCGCAGCGCGGTCTCAGCACCATACCCTGGAATCGTCCGGCCAAGTGGGAAGGCGGCGGAATGCTCGGCAGCCAGATGGGTGCCATGCGCGGCTACTGAGTGCCGGAAAAACTTTTCGACCGGGTTCTCGTCATTCGCGGCGGAGCGCTGGGCGACTTCCTGCTGACCTTGCCGGTGCTGTGCGCGCTGCGTGAGGCGTCGCGCCATCTGGAAATCCTCGCCTACCCCCAATTCACCGCGCTCGCCCGCGAAGCCGGACTGGTTGCGGGCGGCCGGTCGATCGAATACGGACCCTTGGCCGGTTTCTTTGCCCGGGGCGCGATACAAGATCCGAATCTTCGCGATTACTTCGCCACTTTCGATGCCGCATTGAGCTACCTCTATGATCCGGACGGAATCTTTGCCGAAAATTTTCGCGCGTCCGGACTGAAGCGTTTTGTCGCGGGCCCGCATAAACCCGGATCAAAAGGACATGCCATCGATCAATTGGCGGCCCCGCTCGCGGAGCTGGGTGTGCCGATGACGGAACGCGCCGCGGACATCCGGCTCCCCACCGACAAGTCACAACCTCCCATCGTCGCCATTCACCCCGGTTCGGGTAGCAAGACGAAGAACTGGCCGGTGGCGCACTGGGAGGCGTTGGCGGGTGAACTCCTCGCGACGCACCCATCGATTCGACTCGCCATCGTCGGGGGCGAGGCGGACGGGACCGAGTTGGAGTCCTTGGCAAAGTTCCGATCACACGAGCGCGTGGAGTTTTGGCAAAGTCTCCCGCTGAGCGCGCTGGCCGGGAAACTGGGCGGCGCGAGAGGCTACATTGGCCACGACACCGGGGTGAGCCATCTGGCCGCGGTTCTCGGCGTTCCCTCGTTGCTCCTCTTCGGGCCCAGCGATCCTTCGGTCTGGGCGCCCCCGCACCAGCACGTGCAAATTCTACGCGCGGTCGACGGCAATCTGTCCGAGTTGAAGCTCTCCACCGTCTTGGCATCCGCCCAACGACACATTGTGCCCGGTCTGCTTGCCTAGGGCGCGCGAAACCAACAGAATCCGGCCTCATGAAAATCCTCCCCGCATTGATCGCCACATTCGCGCTCGGTCTTGCCGTCGCGCAGGCCGAAGACGAAGCAGCCGCGTGGGAAAAACTGCAGGACGAAGCGGCGCAACTGACCGACGGACTTCCGGACGACGAGCCCGCGGGAACAAAACTTCTCGCCGAGCGCCTGGGCGCGCAACTCGCGCACTTCAAGGAATTCCTCGCGAAATATCCGCAAAGCGCCAACCGGTGGGAAGCGCGCATGGCGCTCATGCAAATCGGAAATTCTCTCGACATGCTCCAGAACCGCGAGCCCGACCTCGCCACGCAATCGGTCGAGCTGCAATCGATCGCCGACGACAAAGACGCGCCGGAAAATGTCCGCGCCGACGCCGGTCTCGTGCTCTTGCAGATTGCCTCGGCCAACTTCGACAAGGACCGCACGGAGGCGGCAGCCCGCGGACTGAGCGGTGCCATCGCCAAATTTCTCGAGACGCATCCCGACGACGCGCGCGCACCGGCGCTCAAACTCACCGAGGCACAGGCCCTCGAGACATTCGATCCCGCCCGCGCCCGCGCGCTCTACGAGGAAACAGCCAAAAACGAGGACAGGGAAATCTCCGATGCGGCCAAATCCGGACTCGAACTCATGGCCATGCGCAGCAAGCCGCTCGAACTGTCCTTCACCGCGGTGGACGGACGTAAAGTCAATCTTGCCGACCTGCACGGCAAAGTAGTCTTGGTCGATTTCTGGGCCACGTGGTGTCCGCCCTGCGTGGAGGAAGTTCCCGCCCTGGTCGAAACCTGCGAAAAATTCAAAGACAAGGGATTCGAGATCGTCGGCATCTCGCTGGATCAGGACAAAAGCGCTTTGGAAAAGTTCACCAAGGAAAACAAAATGACCTGGCCGCAATTTTTCGACGGCAAAGGCTGGGACAACGAATTGGCCAAGCGCTTCAACATCCAGTCGGTCCCGACTATGTGGCTGCTCGACCGCGAGGGAAAGCTGGCCGATGCCAGCCCGCGCTCACGGTTGGAGCAGGCGGTTCAGGCCGCTTTGGACAAGAAACCCTGAGGACTCGCCGTTTCCTTCCTGCGCAGCTTGCCTTTTTTGCGCGCGTGACGGACGCGCCAGCGCTGCGGTGCTTTGACGATGAAGCCCGCGCAATCCTCCGCACCGCAACGGCATGGGTGCTCATGGTAATGATCGTAATCGTAATAGTAGTCGTAGGTCAGCTCCTCGCCCGGCTTGATCTTGCGCAGCGAAACAATCCACACCCGCCCGCGCGTGATCTGCGACTCGCAGTTGGGATCGCATGAATGGTTGATGTAGCGCGCGGTGTTCCAGAGGACACTGCCGTCGATGTCCGTCTTGGTGTTCAGTTCGAAAATGTAGATGCAGCCGTCGCCCCCGCGTTCGGCGCGCGCTTGGCGCTTCAATTCGCGCCGCCATCCCTCCGCCTTGGTGATGCGCTCGCCGGTGTATTCGATGATGCGCGTGCCGCGCGGAATTTCCTTCGAGGCGAACATCCCGCGACCGTGAATTTTCGAGCCGCGCACGGCGGCCCACTCGCTGCGGGTCTTCCGGGAGGGTGTCTTCTTGGCTTTTTTGGCAGGCATAATCTTCGAACCGATAGCAGAGAGGCCCCGAAAAATAAAGGAATGCCCGCAATCCGCTCGCCTGCCGGGCCCGGAGTCCTAAAGTAGGCACCGGTTCTTCATGAAAAATATCCGATTCGCTTTCGTTATCGCGGCTGCTGCCGCGATTTTTTTTGTCCCGGCCCACGCATCCGAACCGGATGTGACCAT
>Ga0163212_1000624_pt1 | contig 15709 bp, 10 predicted proteins | sample Malawi_45m_30L_FD_113532 | JGI IMG/M metagenome (GOLD analysis project Ga0163212, IMG submission 113532) | Freshwater microbial communities from Lake Malawi, Central Region, Malawi to study Microbial Dark Matter (Phase II) - Malawi_45m_30L | ecosystem: Environmental > Aquatic > Freshwater > Lake...
AGCGCTGGGTTCGTGACGCGAGCGAGATACTGCAGCCGCGTCTTGGTGTTGAGTTCTTCCAGCATCTGATAGGAGCGATTGCTACGGTGCAACTTGCTCACCGCGCTGTCGGCCACATTCAGATCGCCAAAGGTGATCGCGCCCGTGGGGCACGCTTGTTGGCAAGCAGTCTGGATCGTTCCATCTGGAATCGAGAACTGCTTCTGACCGCTCGCGGTACCGCCCGCGCGCGCCCAGTCGTTCTTGGCCTTGATGCGCGCCGCCTGAATGCGCTGCGTGCAGAAGGTGCACTTCTCCATGACGCCGCGCATGCGCACGGTCACTTCCGGGTTGAACTGCATGCGCAACCACACATCGGGACCTTCTTCGATGTAGTACTCGGGCTTCACCTTCGCGATGCCCTCTTCACGACTCAGTTCGCGGCGGTGGTAGTCGAAGAAGTTGAAACGCCGCACCTTGTATGGGCAGTTGTTGCTGCAGTACCGCGTGCCGATGCAGCGGTTGTAAACCATCGAGTTCAGTCCGTCCTGGTCGTGCACTGTGGCGGCGACGGGGCACACCTGCTCGCATGGTGCGTTCTCGCAGTGCATGCACGCGACGGGCTGCAGCGCGAAACCCTCGGGGCTCGCTGCGTTCGTTCCCTTGAAGTAGCGGTCGATGCGAATCCAGAACATCTCGCGTCCGCGCAGGACCATGTCCTTTCCGACGACGGGAATGTTGTTCTCGGCTTGGCACGCCGTGACGCATGCGCTGCAACCAGTGCACTTCGACAGGTCGACGGCCATCGCCCAGCGGAATTGCGCCCCTTCGAGATTGTTCTCCGACCACAGCGACAGTCGCGACGCGACATGCGTGCGGTGGCGAGCGAAGTCCGGATGCGAGCGGTACTCGTCGAGTGTGGCTTCGCGCACGAGCGTCGGCAGTCGTTCTTGAATGCCCTGCATCGGCACGGAAGTGTTCAGTGCATCTGCTGCACCGTGATCCTGCGTGTGTGCCACGCTGTAGGTTGCACCCGTCGCAGCGATGGCCGTTGCCGTTGTCCAGTCTGGAGCGCCCGCCGTACGAATGCGGTTCGCGTTGAATCCTGCATCGGATGCAACAAGACCCACACCCGCGCCGCTTCGGCCGTAACCGAGACTGATACCGACCGATCCGTCCGACCAACCTGGCACAGGCCAGGCGACCGCTTCAAGCGTGCGCCCCTGCACAGTCACCGCCGCCATCTGCCCGCGCTTGAGTTTCAGGTCATCCGCGGTCTTCGGGCTCATCAGCAGAGCGTTGTCCCAAGTGATCTTGGTGACAGGGTCAGGCAGCTCCTGCATCCAACTGATGCAGCCGAAGCGCCCGTCCCACACCTTCATGTCGCGCAGGAACACGACCTCCACGCCCTTCGCAGAATCGCACTCCCAGGCACAGCCCGTGAGCGTCTTTGCGATCTCCGCATCGCGCATCGGTGGCGCGGTGATCGCAGGCAGTGCAGACCCTTCCACAAAGCCGCGGTCGAGCGTCTTGCGCCAAATCTCGGCAAAGACAGGACCGCCCGCACTCGCGCTCGCGAGTGACTCGTGTGTGCTCTTCACGAGCGACTCACCATCGGCTGGACCATCGCCAACGAGTTCGGCCAACAGTTCATCGACGCTGCGTCCGCCTTGCCCTTGGGCGAGCATCGGCAAGATCAGCGGCTGCTGAACGGCGATCGTTCCATCGAAGCTTCGCGTGTCCGACCAGCACTCGAGGAAGTGCGCCTGCGGGATGTGCCATGTGATGCCCGCATGACGCGCGGTTTCATCCGCATGCAGCCCAAGGTGAACGACCCTTGCCACCTTCTTCAGCGCGCCGCCGAAATCGCAGTCCACCGGTGCCGAGTACACGGGGTTCGCTCCAAGAATGAAGAGCGTGTCGACTTCACCCGACTCCATCGACTTGCACAGCGCCTGCAGCGACGACATCGATGCGGTCTGCATCTCGGCATGCAGCGTGACGGTCGATCCTTCGTTGCCAAGCGCGCGGTTGATGGCCGCCACGAGCGCGTGCGTCGCTTCGCATGCGGTCGCACCAGCGGTGACCACGGAGCGTCCGCGGTTCGCCTTCAGATCCGTGACAAGCGCGTCAAACACTTTCTGTCCACGACCCTCGCGAAGCGCTGTCGCCGCCGCACTCGAGTTCGCCGCTGTCAGAGCCGCACGAAGTTCTGTGGAGTCACTGCCCACACCGACCGCTTCAGCGATGATCGATGCAGCCACATGCATGGAAGCAAGCCGAGTCGCAATGCGCTCGTCCGCGCACATGCCCGTGGAAGTGAGTCCCTGTTCGATCACATACAAGCGAGCAACTTCTTGCGCCTTCGGGTCTGCCGCATCGATCGAACGTCCCACTGCCCACCGCTTCGCCCACTGCGGGGCGTCGGGACTTCCGTAGAGGAAGTCATCGCCGAGCGACACGATCACTTTCGCCTTGTCGAACGCTGGGAGCACGCGCATGGGCGCACCGAACGCCGCTTCCGTGCCGACGATCACATTGTCGCGCCCGAGCGACTCCCACTCCACGATCGTTGCCTTCGGGAACGCCGCGCGCACACGCGCGATGGTTGCAGCATGCGTCGGACCGCTCGCTGCGCCGCACAGAATCGCGAGCCCCTGCCCACCCTTCTGCTTCAGCTCGCGCGAAGTGTTCGCCAAGAAGGTGACAAATGGTTCATAGGAAGACGCGATTCCCTTCGACATCACCTGACGGCTGCGCTCGGGGTCATACAGTGACAGCACCTGTGCCTGCGCAACGGCCGAGATTCCTGCGCCGCCCCAAGGATGCGCGGGGTTCGTATCGAGTTTGATCGGTCGCCCGTCGTAACTCTTCACCAGCAGCGGCTGACCGAAGCCGGCGAAATCCCACGAACTGCAGTAGGTCACGGGCACACCCGGAATTCGGTTCGCAGGCTGGCTCGCCGCAGGAACGATCTTTGTTTCTGGCCAACGACGGCATCCCGCGACGCCCAGTCCCGCCAGCGCGAACGATGCGCCCATCACCTTCAAAAAGGTGCGGCGATCATCCGATGGAACATGCTCCGATGCTCCATCGGGGAACTCTCGGTGCATCCAATCGCGGAACTCGGGCGATCCAGTGAGATCGTCGACGCTGCGCCAGTAGGTCTTCTTCATCGATGACATGTCGAACAATTCTCGCTGGGATTGATGTGATATTGCGTGGCGAGTGCCTCGCGCTGTTCACGAGTCATTTCTGTGCGCTGATCCCACGCAAGGTTGGTGATCTGCGACACGGGTCGAAGTCGATCGATGGGATCGCGGTGGCACTCGAGGCACCAACCCATTGCGAGTGGTGAGTGGCGATAGACCACCTCCATCTGGTCCACGCGACCGTGGCACTCCACACAACTCACGCCGCGATTCACATGCGCGGCATGGTTGAAGTAGCTGTAATCGGGAAGCTTGTGCACCTTGACCCACTCGATCGGTAGTCCCGTCTCGTAGGAACTTCGGACCTCCGCAAGCTTCGGACTCTCGCGGTGAATCTGCGTGTGGCAATTCATGCAGGTTTGTGTGGGCGGCACTGCGGCAAAGGATGTGCGCTCGACCGTGGTGTGGCAGTAGCGGCAATCCAAACCGAGTTTGCCCACATGCAGCGCGTGACTGTAAGGAACGGGCTGCGTTGGCATGTAGCCCGCATCGATGGTCTTGGGGCTGAATCCATATGCAACGACGAGAACCGCGTAGAGGGGCATGATCGCACCCGTCACGAGGATGAATGGCAGGATGGCGTTCGTCCAGCGGGGAAAGAGGAATCGGCTCATGGTGGCTAGATGCGGGAGGCTTCGACCGTGGTGTTCAACAGAACGAGTTTGAGAAGGGCGGCAATGGTCTCACTTTGTGATTTTTTTCACAATGTTTCTGAGAAATGAATGTTAGGTGGCCCGAGGTGGCGCCGCAACGAATGCCGAGCCAGAGAGCTTCGCTCGGCGGCAACCTCGGATGCTGAAATCGGCTAGGTGCGCAATCAATCTCAAACGGAAGAAACACGGGTTGGAGGGCGACGGCGCATCCGCAAGATCCGACCGTACAAAATGACCGATAACTGAAATGACATAATCGCCATTTTGATCACAAAGTAAAATAACCACACTCGCCTATCAGCCCGACGGGATGTGCGAAGTGAGGTTCCAACTCCCCCACCTCAAGTCAACAATCCACGCAAACCAATTTGTAACAACCCCCCCTCCAACCGACACATCGCTGCTGACCCACAAGCGCCTAGGGACCACCAACGCGCAAGCGGGGCTAGGCTCGCGCCCAAGGCGATGAACACCATGCGCATGCTCTTCATATTTGTTCCCGCGCTCGTCTGCTTCGGCTGTGGGGAAGCATCCATGAAAGTCGGCCTTCATACGCGCTCCGCGGTCTATGCCAACTCGACTCTTCAACGCGATGGCGGCGCGCGTGCGATCCTGACCGCAAAGCCACCCCGAGTCGGCACACTTCAAGGCGTTTCGCCAGGCGCGCCACTCCGCGGACTCGGAGCATTTGCATCCGACTCCGTGCGGATCGGGCTCCACCGCACATGCCCCGATGCAACGGTGCTGACCGGACCAACGACCACGGCACTCGCAGCGCGCGTGGGTAAATCACGCGAACTGCATAACTTGCTTGACCGCGCAAACAACACCGGCATTCTCGCTGCCGAGGACTTGGCGGCACTGGGCAAGGCAACAGGACTGGACTATTTCTTCCTATGCACGATCGGCTGGATCAACATCAGCAACTCGACACGTTTCAATCCGCTTGGGTTGACCATCATCCGATCTGACTGGACGAACATGAACATGGTGCTGCAGCTGTACCACGCGCCAAGCGGTGAGATCGTTTGGCAATCCGTTGGTGATTGCACGGGCTACACCGAGTCGGTAGCGGCGGTTCCCATCTCGGTGCATGTGGTCACAAGCGATCTTGGCGAAGCGATGCTGAGTGATCTGCTGCAGGGTCGGTCGCGTTCCACCATGTTTGGAACAGGCAACGAACCGCTTCGCACAGTGCCAGAGCCGCCCGCCACCAGTACCGATGCGCAGGGCAACAAGCGCAGTCAGGATCCGGACGCGTACACCCCTGCCGACACGCCGGAGATCGAGCCCGAAGCGCCTCCAGCGCCGAGTCCGTGAGCATTCGCCCTCACGGTGCTTGCCGGCATATCAGTTGCCGACACCGCGCGCCTTGACTTCACCGAATGGAAGCGACTTCTCGCCAAGTGCCTCGAGCAACAGCGTCAACATGCGGGTGTCACTGAAAGCGCTTCGCTCACTGTTGAGCGGAGCGAAGCGCACTGCCACCATGCGCACCGAAGGCACCACATAGAGGCGCTGCTTGCCAAGCCCAGCTGCCATCCAGATCGCGGGCAGATCTTTCGGCGCACCGCGCGGCCCGAGCCACCAGGTGAGTCCGTACCGCTCGTTGCGCTTCGATGGCTCAAAGCATTGATTCAGGAGATCGGCGCGCAGCAGCTGGACATCTTGTCCAGCTGGGCCGCCATTTGGGCCGCCATCTGCCGCACGAACGCGACCACCGAGCCGAACAAACTCGCCAAACTTCGCCCATTCTTCCGCACTGAGTGACGCGCCGCCCGCAACTTGCGCATGCCCTTGCCGATCGCGACCGATGCGAGCCACTTTCATACCAATTGGATCGAACAGGTTCTGCTCATACCACTCCCAAGCAGTGGCGGGCTGAATGCCGCGCGCCCGCAGCGTGCATTCGAGAAACTCCGCGAAGGCGAAGAAGTGGTTTGCTCCATAGTCGAAACGTGAACCAGGGTCGTGAATCATCGGTGCCTTCACTGCTTGCGCGTGGAAGTCATCGCGTGTGTCACGTCCGGCGAGCAGGCGCTCGACTGCATTTCCAGTTGCGATCGTGCGAATCCTCTTTCGGTCCGCCGCGGTGTCCGCTTCAAGCCCACTCGAGAGTGTCAGGAGTTGGCGAACGGTGATTTCGCGCTTGCGTGGATCGGACTTCCACTCGGTGATCGTGTCGCTCACCTTGTCATCGAGCGTGAACAGTCCCTGTTGCACGGCGAGCATTGCGGCAACACCGGTGAAGCTCTTGGTCCCACTCGCGAGCGCGTGCGGACGCGAACGACTCCACCCCGCAAGCCCGTCTTCGAAGACGACCTTGCCGTCTTGCATCACGAGTAGGAACTCGCCGTCGGCTGATCGCGAGTAGTCCGCCGCCGCGCGCCAAGCTGCGGTTCGATCGGGCTTGCCAGCTTCAGTTGTCGGACCTGTGACTTGCGTCGGCGCAGTAACTGGTACCGGCGCCCCGACTGGTTTGGTGACTGGGATTGCCTCGGACGGTGGGGCAGCAACAGAAGCATCTGGCTGCGCGGGCGCTGCGGGACCGATTGCCACTGGGAGAAACGCCCCAGCGACCGCTGCACAAACAATGAGGAAGATGATTCCCGTTTTCATGCGACTCGACATGCACCCACCATTGTCCCAAACTCAGAAGGACGGGACGCCTCGGCGGCGCCTTTCCCAGTGCAATGTTTCACGGGCGGAGTACCTGACGCTGCGTACACTTGCGGGTCGTCAACTGCATCGAGTTGAGAAGCGGTTCCACTCAGTCAACAAGGAGAAATGATGCCCCACCTTCGAGAGATCTTGATTGCCTCGCTCGCCCTGCCCGCTCTTATCGCCTGCGCCAGTATGGCTCGGACGGAAGATGCAGCGAAGAAGCCAGCCGATAGTCAAGGGAACGGCACGCCCCCTGCACCCACGGCACCGACAACAACCGCGGCGTCACCTGCTGCCCCAGTCGCAGACTCGACCGAAGCGGAGATCAAGCGCCTTCGGCAGCAGTCTGAACTCCGCGAGCAGGAGTTGAATGCGCAACTCGCAAGTTTGCGTGCGGAAAAAGCGAAGCTGGAAGCTGAACTGGCCCTGAATACCGCAAAGCAGAACTCGCAGGCGGAACCAGACAAGACGAAGCTCGATGCCATGCAGCGCGCGGCAGCACTGCGCGACGCGACGCTGCGGAGCGAACTGGCAAGCAATGCGGCGGAACTGGAGAAGATGAAGCAAACGCAGGCGCTCGCGCAAGCGAAGGTCGAGAGCGAACTCGCCGCGAACAAGGCTGAGATGGACCGCATTCGCTCCGCGCAGGACCTGCTGGACATCAAGCACCGCGCGAAGCTTGCGGACACGCGCCGCGAGCAGGAGACCATTGCAGCGGACAACATGCTTGCGGCCGAGAAGCGCAAGGCCGATCAGTCCAAGATGGCGGACGAGCAGATGCGCGCGGAGATTCAGGCGCGAACTTCTGCTGCTCTTCTGCAAGAGCGGGATGGCACCGACAAGCTCCGCGACCTCGTCACATCACCGATCACTTACACCTTGGCCCCCTTCGATAACGGCGTGCTGACGGTGAGCGACCGCAAGATCGCACTCGATGGCCCGATCGTCACAGGCACCGCAGACTATGTGTGCGACCGCATCGACTACTTCAACAATCAGGATCGCAAGGCGCCGATCTTCATCGTGATCAACAACTCGCCTGGTGGCAGCGTGATGCAGGGCTACCGCATTCTGAAGGCGATCGAAACGAGCGACGCTCCCGTGCATGTCGTGGTGAAGAGTTTCGCGGCGAGCATGGCAGCCACCATTGCAACGCTCGCACCGCACAGTTACGCGTATCCCAACGCGATCATCCTGCACCATCAGATGTCGGGCGGCGCATCGGGCAACATGACCGACATTGAGCAGGAAGTGAAGACGATGAAGGAGTGGGAGCGTCGACTGGCCGAGCCGATCGCACGCAAGATGGGTATCTCGCTCGACGAGTTCAAGGCACGTATGTATTCCGCCAAGAAGAACGGCGATTGGGATGAGTTCGCAGACAAGGCTGTGCAGCTGAAGTGGATCGACCACCTAGTGAGCGAGATCCGCGAGGAAGGCATCCGCAGGAAGCCGTCCGGTGGACGCCCCGAACAGATGTGGCTCTTCATGATGGACCGCGATGAGCAAGGCAAGCCGTTCATGCGCTTGCCGCCGCTGGAGCCGTACGACTGCTACTTCATAGTCAATCCACGCGGCTTCTACCGAGTGGACGGTCGCTGAACCCCGCTCACAGGATCGCATTCATGAGCACCATCAACGCACCAAGCACCGAGGTCAAGGCAACGGGCGGCTCCTGCCCCTTTCGAGGTACGTTCTCGCGCGACCCCGCAAAGGCGGCGACCAACCGTGACTGGTGGCCCGAACAATTGGACCTCGCGGCGCTCGCGCGCAACTCCACGAAGTCCGATCCGATGGGCGCTGGGTTTGACTACGCCAAGGAGTTCATGCAACTCGACTTGGCGGCGGTGTGCGCCGATCTGCGCGTGCTCATGACGCAATCACAGTCGTGGTGGCCTGCGGACTACGGGCACTATGGCCCGTTCATGATTCGCATGGCATGGCACGCGGCGGGCACTTACCGCATCAGCGATGGACGCGGGGGCGCAGGTTCGGGCATGCAGCGCTTCGCACCGACCAACAGTTGGCCGGACAATGTCAACCTCGACAAGGCTCGGCGGCTTCTTTGGCCGATCAAGCGCAAGTACGGCAAGCAGCTTTCGTGGGCGGATCTCATGATCCTCGCGGGCAATGTGGCGCTCGAATCGATGGGATTCAAGACCTTCGGATTCGGCGGCGGCCGCAGCGATGTGTGGGAACCCGACACCACCTACTGGGGCAGCGAGCGCGCGTGGCTCGCGGACGAGCGGTACACGGGTCAGCGCGAACTGGAGAATCCTCTGGCGGCCGTGCAGATGGGTCTCATCTATGTGAACCCCGAAGGACCAAACGGCAAGCCTGATCCGCTGCTTGCTGCGCACGACATCCGTGAGACATTCGCGCGCATGGCGATGAACGATGAGGAAACGGTCGCGCTGATCGCAGGCGGTCACACCTTCGGCAAGACGCATGGCGCCGCATCGCCCGCGGCGCACGTCGGGCCGAATCCGGAATCCGCGCCGCTACATGAGCAAGGGCTCGGTTGGCGAAGCAGTTTTGGAACGGGGCACGGCAGCGACACGATCTCAAGCGGTCTTGAAGGTGCATGGACGCCGAATCCGACTGCGTGGGACAACGGCTACTTCGACACGCTGCTTGGTCACGAATGGGAGATCACCAAGAGCCCCGCAGGTGCGTGGCAATGGGTACCAAAGGGAACGCTGTCGGGGCAGACGACTGTCACCGCGCCCGATGCTGGCGATGCGTCCAAGCGACAGACGGTCATCATGTTGACGACCGATCTGTCGCTGCGCATGGATCCCGCCTACGCGCCTATCTCTCGCTGTTTTCACAAGGATCCCAAGGCGTTTGCCGATGCGTTCGCGCGTGCATGGTTCAAGCTGACGCACCGCGACATGGGACCGCGCTCGCGATATCTCGGCGCACAGGTGCCAACCGAGGAGTTGATCTGGCAAGATCCTGTGCCGAAGGCTTCGAATCCGCCCTTGGGCGAGCAGGCGATCACGGCGCTGAAGACACAGTTGCTCGCATCCGGATTGACCGTGCAGCAACTCGTTGCGACCGCCTGGGCATCGGCGAGTTCGTTCCGCGGCACCGACAAGCGCGGCGGTGCGAACGGCTCGCGCATTCGGCTCGCTCCGCAGCGTGCGTGGGCTGCGAACAACCCGCCCGCGCTCGACATCGCACTGCGCGCGCTCGAGGGTGTACAAGCGGCGTTCAACTCGAGTGGCCGTGGGCACATCTCGCTTGCGGATCTGATCGTGCTCGGCGGGTGCGCGGCGATTGAGAAGGCTGCACTCGATGCTGGTATCCAAGTCAGTGTGCCATTTGCGCCTGGCCGAACCGATGCCACGGCGGCGCAGACCGACGCGGATTCTTTCCGTGTGCTGGAGCCGGCTGCGGACGGCTTCCGCAACTTCGTCTCGCCCGGGCTTCCCCGCCGCGCCGAGCACTTACTGGTGGAGAAGGCCGATCTGCTGACCCTGACCGCACCCGAGATGACGGTGCTCGTAGGCGGCCTTCGTGTACTCGGTGCAAACTGGGACGGATCTGCACTCGGCGTCTTGACTGCGACTCCTGGACGGCTGACGAACGATTTCTTCGTTCACCTGCTCGACATGAACACCGTGTGGTCGCCTGCATCGAAGGATGAGGAGACATTCAACGGACGCTGTCGCAAGACGGGACAGTCGAAGTGGACCGCCAGTCGCGTGGATCTCGCGTTCGGATCGAACTCGCAGCTGCGCGCACTTTCGGAGGTGTACGCGAGCGATGATGCGAAGGAACCCTTTGTCCGCGACTTCGTGTCCGCGTGGCACAAGGTGATGATGCTCGACCGTTTCGACATGCGCCGACCGTGACGACACGGCTGGATTTGCATGATCGACACGCACTGCCACCTGACGTTTCCTGAGTTTGCAGGACGCGTCGATGCGGTACTGATGGCAGCTCGTGCCGTTGGTGTTCACGGTGCGCTCACGATTGCAACCACCACCGCAAACGCACTCGAGTGCGTCGCGCTCGCCGACGCGCACGACGGCGTCTACGCTTCGGCGGGTGTTCACCCGCTGTATTCGGATTCGCCGTGCGACTGGGAGGAAATGCATCGTGCGGCGCTCCACCCAAAGTGCGTGGCTTGGGGAGAACTTGGGCTTGACCGCCACTACGCCAAACCGCCACTCGCCATGCAGCGCGCGGTGCTCGATGAGCAGTTGTCGCACATCCGTCGTTGGACCAAGGATGGACTCGCGAAGCCGGTGATCGTGCACTGCCGCGAGGCATTCGCGGATCTCGTGCCGATCCTCGCATCAAGTGGTCTGCCTCGTGATCGCTTTGTGTTCCACTGCTTTACGGGGATGCCTGCCGATGCGCGCATGGTGCTCGACTTCGGTGCGTGGATCTCCTTTACCGGCGTCGTTACGTATCCGAGCGCGCGCGACCTGCGTGAAGCCGCGAGGTTGGTGCCGCTCGATCGCATGATGGTCGAGACGGACGCACCATTTCTTTCGCCGCAACCGGTGCGCGGAGATTGGCCGAACGAACCGCGCCATGTGGTGCACATCGCGCACGCGCTTGCCGAACTTCGCGGCGTTGATCCACACGAGTTGGAACGCACCCTCGACATGAATGCGGAGCGGTTCTTCGGCGTTCGTTGGACACCTTGAACGCCACACGCATGGGCTAGGATCGCTTGCCATGCTTGGCGGAGGCGATGCATCACGACCTGAAGCGACCATGAGCTTCGGCGACCACCTTGAAGAATTGCGGCGCCGCGTCTTCCTGGCGCTGGTGGTGCCTGTCCCCCTCATGGTGCTGCTGTTCATCTTCGGTGCGAATGTGCGGCAGTTCCTCTGCGAGCCGCTGCTGTGGGCGATGCGCAGCAACGGCATTCCCGCGCAGTTGTCCGTCCTGAGTCCCACCGAAACGATGATGACCGACCTGAAACTGTCGCTCATTCTCGCCATCGTTATGGCGGTGCCATGGGTGCTCTGGCAACTGTGGCAGTTTGTCGCGCCAGGTCTCCATCGAAGCGAGCAGCGCTATGTGCGCCTGCTCCTTCCAGGCAGTGGCGTGCTTGCGTTGACGGGGGTAGCGCTGCTGTACTGGGTCATGCTGCCGCTGATGTTGAATGTGCTGGTCGGCTTCAGCATTTCGCCGCAGCAGTTGTTGCCCGCGGGTTCGGCGACGGATGCGACGGCGAACGCCCTGTCCGACCGCTCGGCGCCGATGGCCTTCATCGATGGCAATCCCTCGGCGCCGCGTGCGGGCCAGATGTGGGTCAACACCGCCACCAAGCAACTCTGCATTGCCGTGCCGATCGAGGGCGATGCGACACAGGTACAGATCGCGTCCGTCGCGCTTGAGAATCCAGGTGAATTGGTGCCGTCGTTTCGCCTCAGCGAGTATCTGGACTTTGTGCTGCTGTTTGCGGCCGGTTTCGCGCTGGCGTTCCAGATGCCGATCGTGATGCTGCTGCTTAGTTGGCTCGGCATCGTGCAACCGGACTTGCTTCGACGCCATCGGCGCTACGCGCTTTTCGGCGTCGTCGTGCTCGCGGCGCTCATTGCGCCCGGAGACTTGCTGTCGCTCGTGATCGTTGCAGTACCGCTCTATCTGCTGTACGAGTTCTCGATCTGGCTGATCGTGATGGCGCCGCCATCAAAGGTTTCCGGTGGTCGCGTGCTGGAACAGTTCAGAGAACGGCTACGCGTGGGACGGACCCGTGAGGGTGACGTTGGCGACGAGTGATGTGGGGGCTTGCGTGATGAGTGTCAACGCATCCGCTTCCGCGTCATGGCGACGCCGCACGTCACGGCGGATGCGCAGTCTGCCGCGCGGTGCGACCCGTGAGGACATTGAGATGATGCGGCGCGCCATCGCGTTGGCGGAGCAAGCCGCGGCGCGAGGCGAGGTGCCCGTGGGCGCCGTCATCTACCGCGCGGGCGTGGTGCTCGGCGAAGCGTCGAACGACCGCGAGGCAACGGGCGATCCGACGGGACACGCGGAAGTTGCAGCACTACGTGCGGCATCCATCGCCGTTGGCGGTTGGCGCCTCTCAGGCTGCTCGATCGCCGTGACACTCGAGCCTTGCCCCATGTGTGCCGGTGCGCTTGTGAACGCGCGCATTGATCGGCTCGTCTACGGTGCGCGTGATCCGAAGGCAGGCGCCGTCGACACGCTGTATGACCTTTGTCGTGATCCACGTCTCAACCACCGAATGGAAGTCATCGGCGGCGTGGACCGAATCCGCTGCGGTCAGTTGCTCACCCGATTCTTCCGCGCGCGCCGTCAGGAGCGGCGCGCACGAAAGCCTTGAGCGCCATTGGCAAGGCAAATGTCATGAACCAAACGCCACGATCGCCACGAGTTCTCTGCCTTGATCTCGGCGGCGTTGTGGTGCGCATCTGCCGGTCGTGGCAAGAGGGCTGCGTGGCGGCGGGCGTGCCACACCGCGTGGCGGCAGCAGAAAGTGATCCTTCCCTAATGCGGGAACGCGCTCGGCTCGTGGACATCTATCAGCGCGGTGCGCTGCCACACGCGGACTTTGTCGCCGCAGTTTCCGAAGCCTTCGGCGGAGCACATTCGCCAGCTGAGATCGACCGCATCCACGGCGCGTGGATCCTTGGCGACTACCCAGGCATGCGGGAACTGCTTCAGGAAGTGCGGGCACTCGGCATAGAGGTCGCGTGCCTCAGCAACACGAATGATGTTCACTGGCAGCAGATGCACGCGACGAGCGCGGCGTTCAACGCCATTGGCATCCGGCACGCATCACATCTCCTCGGCGTGAACAAGCCGCACGCTGATATCTACCGCGCGTTCGAGTCCGCCACGGGATTCCAAGCGGCTGACATCTTGTTTGCAGATGACCTGCAGGAGAACATCGATGCCGCACGCGCACTTGGATGGAATGCCATCCACATTGATCATGCGGGCAGCCCTGCGGAGCAGATTGCGCGCACTCTTGCCGCGTACGGCGTCCCGATACGCGTTCCCGAGGTTCCCCCAACGGCGCCTATTCGCATCAGTTCGTACCACTCACCCCTCGTCGCGCGCACGCTGCTGAACGCGGACGGACCCAATGGTCGCATCAAGGTGCGGCCGGAGGACTTCCTTGTGGATGAGTTGCCGCTCTACGAGCCAAGCGGCGAGGGCGAACATCTGCTCATCTCCGTTCAGAAGCGCGACATGACACACGATGAACTCGTGAAGACTGTGGCACGGCATTTCGGCATTCCACCGCGCGATGTCGGCTTCGCCGGACGAAAGGACACGCATGCGATCACTCGTCAGGTGCTTTCAGTCAATCTGACGGGACCAGAGCCCGCGGCACAACTGACACATAATCGTCTGGAGGTGCTCTGGACCGCACGCCACCGACACAAGCTGCGCCTCGGTCACTCGGCGGGAAATCGCTTCGTGATCAGGGTGCGCGAAGTGGATCCGCTGCAAGTACCTGTGGTGCACAAACGCCTTCAACACATCGCACGCGTCGGCATGCCCAATGCGTTCGGTCATCAGCGATTCGGCAATCGACAGGATGGCCATCTGCTTGGAGCATGGTGCGTGCTTGAGAAGTGGGATGTACTCGCCGATCACCTGATTGCCTTCGGTGATGGAAGTGTTCCGTTTCCCGCGCACCAGCGCGAGGCACGCGCGGCATGTACGCAGGGTCGATTCCAGGACGCCATCACGCTGTGGGGCGCGGGCGATCACACTGAGCGGCGCGTCACTGCCGCTTTCGCGCATGGCGCAAAGCCTTCTCGTGCGGTGAAGGATCTTGGTGGCGGACAGCTGCGACTTTGGACGAGCGCATGGCAGTCGGCCGTGTTCAACCGAGTGCTCGGCGCTCGACTCGATGACGGATCTTGGGATGCGCCGCGTGAGGGAGATGTCATGCAGGTAGGCGATACTTCCCGTTGTTTCGTGATCGGCGCAGAGGACAACCTCGACGATGTGCGCAGTCGCTGCGCTGCATTCGAGACGACACCAACCGGGCCACTTCCCGGCACATCTGTGCGCACATCCACGGGCGTGACCGCGGATCTTGAGCGCGCCACGATGCAGGAACTCGGAGTCTCCGCGGAGCAGATGGCGCGTGCCCCGCACGCTCCGACAGGTGATCGACGCGCGCTGCGCGCGGCAGTTCGTGGTACGAGCGTGGAATCAGGTGTGGACGAACATGGCGGCTTCATTCTGCTTCGCTTTGAACTGCCTGCCGGCTCCTACGCGACCACCCTGCTCACTGAACTGCTTGGCACCGTCACGGACGCATCTCGCGAAGCAGACTGATTCGTGGTGCGATTCGGCGGCGATCCGCGTCACGACTTCTCTTCATCTTCGTCGGAGGCACCCTCAGCCTCCCACCAGTTGCCTTGCGGATCATCCTCGTCGTCGGAGTCTGTAAGCGAATCGGCATCATCATCTTCCGACTCGGAGTCCTCGTCGACCGCAAAGGGCAGCGACGGCTGCGTCGCTTGCACGGACGCCGCAGCGAGCACATGCTCAGCGACGAAAATGGGGGCATCGATGGCGACACCGACCGCGATCGCGTCCGAGGGACGAGAATCGAGGGTGATTTCATCGCTCCCGCGCCTGAGAACGACACTGGCAAAGAAGGTGTTGTCTCGGAGGTCACAGATCTCGACCCGAGCAACGGTCGCACCGAGCACTCGTATCACGTTGGCGAGCAAATCGTGCGTCTGAGGTCGCTCCGCCTCGGTACCGCTTCGGCGCCGTTCGATCGCGCACGCCTCGACCATGCCGATCACGATTGGGAAGGACCGCTTACCGCCGATCTCGGTGAGCTCGATGATCTGCAAATCGGTCATCTCGCGGATGTAGATCCGCGTGAGTTCGACAGGAACCAGTGTGAGGTTGCCCTTCATGGCAACAAGAATGTTAGGAGCCTGACCAGGACGAGAGGAGCGCAGTCAAGTCTGTGCCATCAACCACACAGTCGTGATTGATGTCCGCGGTGCAGCTGCAGCCGCTGCATGTTCCCCACTGCGACAGCAGGATCGTCAGATCCGTGCCGCGCACCACCGCATCACCATCGAGATCCGCTGGTCCAGGATACAGCGCCGCGGCAGCAGCCACGCTCGCAGCCACGTTCAGAACACCAGCACCAGTCATCTCGTCGAACCCTGGTGATCCAATATCGCGTGCGTGCTGCATGAGGACCGTGCGGATCAGCGTGCG
>Ga0163212_1000625_pt1 | contig 15705 bp, 17 predicted proteins | sample Malawi_45m_30L_FD_113532 | JGI IMG/M metagenome (GOLD analysis project Ga0163212, IMG submission 113532) | Freshwater microbial communities from Lake Malawi, Central Region, Malawi to study Microbial Dark Matter (Phase II) - Malawi_45m_30L | ecosystem: Environmental > Aquatic > Freshwater > Lake...
ATTTAACACTAACCTCGTGCCTAACCTCTTATGATAAGTATTTTCGTTGCCAAGCTCGATTTTGGCGTCGACAACGCCCAACTTCGAGCCCTTTTCGAAACCTATGGAAAAGTGAATAAAGTAACAGTTGCCATGGATCGAGAAACAGGAAAATCCCGTGGTTTTGCCTTTGTTGAAATGGAAGAAGAAGACGAAGGCTTAGCTGCCATAAATGGATTGGATGGTAGAGTAATTAACCATCGAAACATTGCGGTTAAAAAGGCAGAAGACCGAAGCAATCAACGAAATCAACCTAATAAATTCGAAGGAAGCCCAAAGCAAGTTGCGCCTTCAAATAACGGCCCACACCGTCCACGAACAGAAAGTGCTGAAAATGATGAACCGGATGACGAAGGTTCTTATACCTCAACTTCCGTTGATCTTGGTGAAAATAGGAAAAAAGCTCCTAACAAAGTTAAAGACCGTAAACTGGATAACGATCCTGACCGAAGCAAAAAACCGAAAATGGACGCTTATAAAAAGAGTGGTAAAAAAGAGAAATTCCTTGACGATGAAGACGACTTAGATATCGAAGGAGGTTTGTTTGCCTTCGATGACGAAGAATAGGCGCCCCCCTTTCAAGAAATTTTCTTTGTAATTTTGCAGGCATGCCGGAGTCTTACGCTCATTTTTTAAAACACCCCATCTTTAAAGTTATCTCCGAATTAAGTCAAATTCATGGCTTAGAGGTTTACGTTATTGGTGGTTTCGTCCGCGATTGCCTCCTGAATCGCACTTGTACAGATATTGACCTCGTTGTCATCGGGGACGGACCCTCTTTTGCGATGCAGGTTGCACAGAAATTGAGGGCGAAAAATCTCTCCCTTTTCGAACGATATGGCACGGCTCACTTTAAATATAAAGACATCGATGTTGAATTTGTTGGTGCAAGGAAAGAGTCTTACAGCAAAAATTCGAGAAAGCCCTCAACCTTACCTGGCTCTTTATTAGAAGATCAATTGCGACGTGATTTTACTATAAATGCTTTGGCTCTTTCACTAAATGTTGGATCTTTCGGTAAGTTAATAGATCCGTTTGAAGGAATAAAAGACTTGGAAAGTGCTGTTTTGAGAACCCCTCTGGATCCCGTACTAACCTACTCAGATGACCCTTTACGCATGATGCGCGCTATTCGATTCGCCACTCAACTCAATTTTCAAATATCCTCCCAATCCATTGAAGCCATACATACTCAAAAAGAACGGATTAGCATCGTTTCGAAGGAACGAATCTCGATCGAACTCAATAAAATTATTTCCAGCACAAAACCTTCACGAGGCCTTCATTTGCTAAAACACACCGGCCTGCTTTCATTTATTTTTCCCGAGTTGTTGGCCCTTAGCGGAATAGAAACTGTTAACGGTCATAGCCATAAAGACAATTTTGATCACACCTTGGAAGTCTTGGATAATTTAAGTAAACACAGCGATAATTTATGGTTGCGTTGGGCAGCGTTACTCCACGATATTGCAAAACCATTAACGAAAAAATATGAACCCAACCACGGTTGGACATTTCATGGCCACGAAGATTTAGGAGCGCGCATGGTACCAAAAATCTTTAAAAATCTTCGACTCCCGCTCGATCACAAGATGAAATACGTTCAAAAACTGGTACGTTTGCATTTAAGACCCATTGCCTTGGTAAAGGGAGATATAACAGATGCTGCCATACGTCGCCTTCTCGCTGAAGCCGGAGATGATATTGATGACCTCATGCTTTTATGTAATTCCGACATCACCTCCAAAAACGAATTTAAAGTAAAACGATACCGAAAAAACTATGATTCGGTTACTAAAAAATTAAAAACGGTTGAAGAAAAAGACCGAATAAGAAACTTTCAGCCACCTATCACGGGTGAATTGATCATGGAAATTTTCAGTATTGGTCCCTGCGCAGAAATTGGTATCTTAAAATCTAAAATTAAAGACGCAATTCTCGAAGGAGAAATCGGGAACACATTCGAGGAGGCAAAAATCGCCCTGTTTAAATATGCGGAAGAATTGGGATTGAAAGCCATCAAAGATATTTAACTAACTTTATCAAAAAAACCCATGCAAGGGCTAAAATTCAGAATTTTACTTGATACCAAGACCAAAGCGGAGGTTTTTAGGGATATTTTGATTTCGGAAAACAGCGATTTTGAGACGTTTTATCGTGCTATTGCCGACGCCTTTGAATTAAAAGGAGATCAAATGGCAAGTTTTTATGTGTCCAACGACACTTGGGACAAAGGGCACGAAATCAATTTGATGGATATGACTTACGACGATGATGCCTTGGACCAACCCGCCAATGTTATGAATAAGGCCATTATAAAGGATTTTATCGCCGAAGCCCATCAGAAATTCATATTAGTTTACGACTTTTTATCCATGCAAATTTTTCTTATCGAATTAATCGAAAGTCATTTGATGGAATCGGTGGGTCCCCAGGTAGTTTTGAGGGTAGGAGACGTCCCGAAAAGAAAGGGTCAAGAAGAAGCTGGGGAGGATATTTTTATGGCAGGAGGAGCCTCGATTCTGGACGGAGAAGACCTTGAAAGCGAGGATTACGGGTTCAACGATTACGACGACGATTACAATCAAGAAGATCTCGATGGATTTAACGAATCTGAGTACTAAATCATCCTTATCATGAGTGCCGCAGATCCTATAGGTAAGGCCATTATTGATTTCTACAAAACCAAAAAACCTAAAGATATTGTAGTGAGCTCGGACCTCACCGAAGATGATATTATTCCAGTAGAGGTATTGTTCCGATCCTATGAAGCCATGCCTGAAATTGAGAAACGCGCTCTCGCATTGGTAAAAGGGAGCGTTTTGGACATTGGCGCAGGTGCGGGGCCCCATTCGAATTACCTCATCCAACAGGGTTTTACCGTGAAAGCAATCGACATTTCTCCCGGTGCGGTAGCGTTCATGAAAAGCCAAGGAATTAATGCCCAACTTGTCGATGTACATCGGTTCAAGCATGAGCGGTTTGATACGCTTTTACTGCTGATGAACGGTTTAGGAATTGCGGGAACCAAAAAAGCCTTGATCGCTTTCTTAAATCACCTTAAAAGCCTTTTAAATCCTAAGGGGCAGATTTTGTGCGATTCCTCGGACGTACAATTTTTATACGAAGATGAAGACGGTTCTCAATGGATGGACCTCAACAGCGAATACTACGGGAATTTCAATTTTCAAATGCATTTTGAGAAAGCAACAGGCCCTGTATTCCCATGGGTTTACATCGATTATGATTCCCTTCACGAAGCCGCAAGGCATTGCGGTTTTCAATGCCAAAGAATTGAGGTAAAAGAAAATCACTTTTTAGCGCAACTTGTATTGCCCTAAATGAATTACAATGCGTAATTTTAAACTTCTAAACAACAACATATGGGCGTACTTGTCGGCAATACATCAAAAATCATCGTGCAGGGTTTTACCGGTACAGAAGGCACTTTCCACGCAACGCAAATGATCGAGTTTGGGACCCAGGTCGTTGGGGGCGTAACTCCAGGAAAAGGCGGCACAAAGCACCTTGACAGACCCGTATTTAATACCATAAAAGAGGCTGTTGACACGACCGGTGCCGATGTTTCCATCATTTTTGTACCCCCGGCATTTGCGGCAGACGCTATCATGGAAGCTGCTGATGGCGGAATTAAGCTCATAGTTTGCATTACCGAAGGTATCCCCGTGAAAGATATGGTGCATGCCAAAGAGTACATCAAAGGGTTTAATTGTCGCCTAATTGGGCCAAACTGTCCCGGTGTAATTACCGCAGGACAAACGAAAGTGGGTATCATGCCGGGTTTTGTATTCAAGCCCGGAAAAATTGGTATCGTCTCAAAATCAGGAACCTTAACCTACGAGGCAGCTGACCAAGTTGCAAAAGCGGGATTAGGAATTTCTACGGCCATTGGTATCGGTGGAGACCCAATTATTGGTACTACAACGAAAGAGGCGGTTGAGTTATTGATGAACGATCCCGAAACGGAAGGCATTGTCATGATCGGTGAAATTGGAGGGAACCTGGAAGCGATTGCAGCGCGTTGGATAAAAGAGCATGGAAGGAAACCCGTAGTTGGTTTCATTGCCGGAGAAACCGCTCCCAAGGGTAGAACCATGGGACACGCGGGTGCCATAGTTGGTGGAGACAACGACACGGCAGAAGCAAAAAAACGCATCATGCGAGAATGCGGAATTCACGTAGTTGACTCTCCTGCAGGGATTGGAAAAAAAATGGCCGAGGTAATCGGAATTTCCGCTTAAATTTCGGAATATCAATTCCAAAACACCCAGGTAATTCCCAATTTAAGTTGCCACGACGGAATGGGAAGATCAACCAATAAGTCTTGTCGCTTTGACATCAAGAAGGATCCCAAATTATCCGCGGCGAGGTGAAATTGAAAGGTTTTCACCTTGAACCCCACGAGACTGTTTATAGAATGATAATTGCTTGCGGCTGCATTACTCACTGAGAGATTCACCAACGACAATTGCGGCAACAAGGCCATGGGTCGGTATCCACTAAAGAACAGGTACTTCAATTTTGCGAAAAAATAGAGGTTTTTACTTTTACTGATAAATCCCTGATACTCCAAACCCGTACCAATGCCCATATTGGGCAGCACATTTACTTTTTGAAGGATGTAGTTCATTTGAGGTTTGACTGAAAAACCCTTCCAAGATTTTGCAACCCGAACACTTACATCAATAAGTTGCTGCGAACTCGTGGCACTTTCATGATCCCAAAGCGTGCCGTTAAATTGATAAACCTTATCGGTTAACAGTCCGTTGATTCCCAGCTGATAACCCAGTCCGTACAACTCACCTTCCGCAATTAGACGAAGTATGCCGACACGCTGCAAATTCACGTACATCATACTTTGCTGAAAAGTATTACCAAAATAAAACCGTTGAATGACCTCTGGGGTTTGTAAACCTAACTCCATGAAAGCGCTGAACCTCAGTGCAGCATCAAAATGATGGTCGAAAGAAGCTTTCAATTCCGAAGCATTAAAGGCCCCTACAAGGTTTGTTTTGGCCGCGAGCATGGCCCTTGTTTTTGAGGATTTATAATTGAGAACGGCAGACAACCCAACTTCAAGGGTATCGCGCTGGTTACCCCGCATCCGATACTTCCAATAGTCCAGATTCGACATAACTTCAGCTTGCCACCGATTCGCGCGCGTTGCGAATCCAACAGCGTTCTTTACCGTAGTTTGCTCTAAGCGATCGTTGGTCAACACGCTATCGAAATAAACTGAGGGATAGAGCCCGAGCAACGTATCTTTTTCTATAAATTCCCTGGAAAAATTTTCAAATGTACTCCGGTGACAGAACCCCAAAAAACGGATAGAGTCGCGCAAAAGATTGAAGTGATTCTTCCAAGTAAAAACATACGAGGTTACGGTTGAAACACAGCTGTCTTTTCGGACAGGCACTAGGTTTAATCTGATAAAGTCGAGTAAGGTATCGTTCAAAACCCCCCCAGAAAACTGACGATAATCCATGGTTTGCTCATACCCCAAATGTGATCGAAAACGCACATTGCTGTGCGCAAGATCCAAGCGTAAATTTCTATTTTTCCATGCACTATTTCGGACGAATCCGTTGGCTCTATTGGATAGAAATTGGGCATTACACAACCATTTTCGACGAAAAGACTGCGAATAAGACAAAACCATGTGTTGGACTCCTTGAGTTCCAAATGAGTAATTAAATCCCAAAAATGGCAACGCCGTGAAAACAGGCTTTTTTTCTTCCACCTTGGTTTTTTGAACGAAAGTTCCAAAAGGTGAAAAAAATTGCATCGGTTCCATAAAGATGCCTTCTTGCAACCCCAGGTTGGCAAATGTAGAACGGGTATTGCTCAGCAGGGAATCTAAAGATTGGGCAGATCCGTAAAAATTATTCTGCGGTCGAAGGGTATCAAAAAGGATATCAGATTGCGAAAAACACGTGGTTGTAACGATGAGAGCAATCCAAAAAACCCCTATAAATCTCATACGGCAAACATACAAAAAAGGGGGCACAAGGCCCCCAAATCATAAAAGTTCTGTAAATCTTACTTCAACCCGTTAATGTGCAGCTGTAAGCCAGATTTGAGGTTCGCAGCTTTATTCGGATGGATTATGTTGCGTTTAGCTAATTTATCGATCATGCCGGAAACAACAGGTAAGAGTGCTGTGGCTTCTTTTTTATTTTCCAGGTTACGGAGTTTACGCACCGCATTACGCGCTGTTTTGTGCTGATACTTATTGGACGCACGCTTTGCTTCGTTTGAACGAATTCGCTTGATGGACGACTTATGATTTGCCATAATTTAACTTCAATAATTAGTTGCAGCCCATAGGAGAATCGAACTCCTGTTTCAAGGATGAAAACCTTGCGTCCTGACCACTAGACGAATGGGCCATAAAACAGTAGCCCCACGAATGGGAGTGCAAATATACCACAAATTTCAAATCCGAAAAATCTTTGCGTTTTTTTTTACGCCGTTTCGGCATCCTCCGATTTCATTTTAAATCCGAGTCGTTTCGCCGTTTTTAACTTCAGGGTTTCCCCCATAAAGCGCATTTCATTCACCGTAATTTCATCCTGTAATTCGTAGGGAGGAATGAACAAGTCGAAGGATAACACATAGGCAAAACTCATTTGAATGACCAAGCTGCAAATCTGTTGGTTCCATTGATTGCGTTCCGGATCTCTAAAAAGAGCTGCCAACTGCGATCGACCATCCGCAAAAAAATGACGGTCTTGGTTGAAAAATAAACGCGAAATTAAATATCCCGAATCGGCCATACGGTTTTGAATAAGGGATTCCGCAAGAAAATTGTAAATATAAATCACGCCGAAATACCCGTGCCGCTCATCGTGCTGAAAGTAAGCGGTTCCCCACAAAGGATTGTTATCGGGCAATCTAAAAACATTGTGATGAAGCGAAAAAACCAACACATCACTCCCCACATAAACATGGATTTCAAAATCTCCGTTTTCTTGTTGAAATAATCTAACACGTGGATCCGGAACCAGCACTCGTAAAGCCTCAAGCTCTTTTTTTATCGCTGCTTTTAAATCATTGAATACCGTCAAGGTCTCCTGAGCAATATCTTGTTTTAAAGCCGCTTTATTGACTAAAAGCTGGGTTAAGTGGGAACGATTTTGTTCAACAGGATCTTTGGGAGTTTGTTCTTTCAACTTTCTTTTTAAGTAAAATTACTCAATCTTTTTTTAACTTCAGCAGCTCAATGGCAAAGGACTATTTTGTGGCAGTAATCAAGGTCTTCTTACTTTTAATTGCATCCTTATTTCTGCTTCGCATACAATTTTGGGTATTCAATCGCTCTTATGTTCCTGCTCGTGTGGAAGATTTCTTTTTGGGAATCCGGTTCGACCTTAGCCTAACTGGATATTTTGCTTTGTTTGCGCTGCCCTTGTTCTATATCAATGCATGGATTGCAACAACGTACATTCGACAAAGCTTTTTTTTTGTTTTGAGTTTATGCCTTTTTCTTCCATGCCTCCTTACCGAAGGATGGGACTTAATTTATTTCCAATACACCCTGAAACGCTGTTCATTTGACCTTTACCTTTTTTTAAATAGCAGTGAAGAAAGCGTTCTTATATGGAGCATGGCTTTACGTTTTTGGTATGTGTTTGTAGGTGCCGCAATGTGGTTTTCTCTTTACAGTTTTTGCGTCCTCAAAATCGTAAAGAAAATTGATTTTGCTCAACGTTCCAGTCCAAAAATCCTTCATTTTGGTAGCGCCATGTTATGCGCCTTCATCATGGCCAGGGGCAGTTATGGCATTAGACCTCTCGGAATTTTAGATGCCAACGTTTTTGACGAGCCTACAAGGTCTCAACTGGTGCTTAATTCCCCTTTTGTGGTACTCAAAACCCTTCACAACAAACCGTTAGCGAACGATGAGTATTTAAACCGTTCGACGGAGGAAAAACTCTTTAACCCCGCTATTCGATACGAAGGAAACTGCCATGCAAATCGGCCGAATTTGGTTTTCATCGTCCTTGAAAGTTTTGGCGCTGCACAATTGGGCGACACCCTTCAGGGAATACCGCTGACACCTTTTTTGGACTCGCTTTGCCACAAAGACACATCCACCCTATTCTGCAAGGGAATTTCGAATGGCAAGACATCGATTGAATGCCTGCCCGCTATTTTTGCAGGAATCCCCTCCCTGTTGGAGTCTCCCTTTATGTTAAGCAATTACAGCAATAACGAACTGTTGGCCTTTCCAAAAATTGCTCGGTTAAATGGGTATTCCACCCTATTCTTTCACGGAGCCGGAGAGGGCTCCATGCGTTTTGGGGCCACTGCTATGCACCTCGGATTCGAACAGCTTTTTTTTAAGCCCAACATCCAAGGAAAATCCGCTGAAATGGGCTCATGGGGATACCACGACAGAGCCGTATTTCGGAAAATGCTTCGTGTTTTCAAGGAAACGAAAGGTCCTTTCCTTGGAACGGTGTTTTCGTTATCGTCTCACGAACCGTATGACCTCCCTTCGTCGCACATAGCGAGATATCCTGAATTACCAAAGGAAGCATCAGCTTATCGTTACACTGACGATTGTTTGAAGGAGTTTTTTCAAGCGGCAAAAAAAGAACAGTGGTTTTCTCCTACTATTTTTATTATTACCGGAGATCATACCCCTGTTCATTTGGACAACAGTGCGTATTCCATTGATGACTATTATAGCGTGCCTATCGCTGTGGTAAACTCTAGTTTCCAAAGGGAGCCACCAAAAGAACATATCAATATAGTACCCTGGTTGATTGAATGCCTCGGGTGGAAAGCCAACTGGTACGGATACGGAAACGACTTGAACGGCGACCGTATTCGCTACCTTAACGGTGTTTATCATGTTTGGAGTCCTAGATATCACCTTCAATTTAACGAACGCTTAGGTTCATGGAAATTGAGCTCAAGTCGAATGGACAATTCCATTGAAATTGAACACAGCAAGAAAAGATTTCTGGCGATTTTGCAACGATTTAGGAGGGATTTACGCTTCAACAAATTGCGAAATTGAGCAGTAAAATAACGGTTTATTCAGTGTAGCATCGAATCCTTTTAGCATAATATTGTTGTAATTTTACCGAATTAACTGCACAAAACATGAACTTCATTCCCTGGGATTTATCCAGCATCCTGCAAACCCTTGAACTCCTGCAACCGGAAAGCAGACCTCTTTGGGGGAATTTCTCCGCACAACACATGGTAGAACACCTCTGCGGCGGGTTAAAAATGTCGATGGGTAAAATCAAAGAATTTTCCGCAATGTTAGCGAAAAATACTTCCGTTACTGCCCCGGAAATTCTAACCAAAGAGGACTTTCTGAAACAGTGATGAGGTTTCATTATGCAATGCATCTGGCTTTAATGGCATGGTGGTATGTTGTCTTGTCATCGTGCCATGAGGCAACATCGGAAAATACCGAGCTGCATGCCAAAGACAACGCTTCCTTAGAAGTCAACGCAACATATCATGAGGGAGATATTCTATTTCAAGTCTCGACCTCTGGTCAAGGTAAAGCCATTCAAATTGCGACGAATTCTGCCTATTCGCATTGTGGACTGCTGTTCAAAGAAGGGGATCAATGGGTCGTTTACGAGGGAGTTCAACCGGTAAAAAAAACAGCTTTAGCCGCATGGATTGCACGAGGAGACCACCAGCACTACGTGATTAAACGCCACAAAGAAGCAGCCCGCTTGCTTTCATCCGAGGATATCGAAAAAATGAAATCCGAAGCGAGAACGCACTTAGGAAAAAACTACGATCTAACGTTTGAATGGAGCGATGACCGAATATACTGCTCTGAATTAGTTTACAAGGTCTACCTAAGAGGAGCGGGAATTTCTTTAGGAACCCTTCAGAAACTCGAGGAATTTAACCTCAAGGCTCCGGCTGTCCGTCGAAAACTAACCGAACGGTATGGCAGTCAGGTACCTTTCAACGAAACCGTCATTTCTCCAGGGTCTATCTTCGAGGACCCTGCCTTAAGAACCGTCTTTAGAAATCATACCTAAAAAAAATCCCTCCGAAGAGGGATGAATGATTTGAAAACGCAAAAGGAGCTTAATACTCCATGACGATTCCGTGTTTTTCAATCAATTTACGTAGGTTGATCAGAGCATAACGCATTCTTCCAAGCGCAGTGTTAATGCTAATTCCTTCTTCGTCCGCTATTTCTTTAAAGGACAAATCTTGGAAGATGCGCATGTTAAGGATGGAGCGCTGATTTTCGGGTAATAAATTTAATAACTCAACCATTTGACCTTCAAGTTCGCACTTGCACTGTTGTTCCAAAATATTTAATTCCTGCACAGAAAGCCGGTTAAAAACTGAATATTCATCGTTACCGGACCGCGTTTCAGAAAGCAATTTCACTTTTTTATTCTTTCGGTAGTTGTCAATGATCAGATTGTTGGCGATGCGCATTACCCAGGGTAAAAATTTTCCCTCTTCGTTGTAATTTCCCGACTTCATGGTGCTAACCACCTTGATAAACGTTTCCTGAAAATAATCTAATGCAAGTTCTCGGTCACGAATTTTCGAACAAATAAATCGATAGATTCGATCTTTATGGCGATTGAGAAGATGTTCGAAGGCTTTTTCGCTACCTCTAACGTATAACTTAACCAAATCCTGATCTTCGAGCGATGATAACAACATAATTTACTATTTATCCTATTGAAGGGGTTAAGTAAACGTGTTGTTTATAGGCGCTTGGTTTTAATGATTTAACGTAAAAGTAAGCTTTTCTTGTGTAATTCGGTCTTCCTTTATTTTTTTATCAGTCTCATTGAATATTTGCTGAGTTCCACCGAACAAAATATATTAAACAATCGTGAGAGTGTTTCCCCCTCCCTGCTCATTGTAGGCCAATAATATTTCTTTAATTTTTCTTGCGTCGGATTTGGATAAACAGTAAACCGACAAGGAACCCCCTACGACCTTAATATAATTATCGGCTCCAACAGAGTGCTCATTTGGGGTATTCGTATCAATGACGATTCTCCAAGGATTTACCGTTTTCAAACCCTTGCCGTTAAAAATCAAGGCGTCTTTTATGGAACTTGTCGGACCCCATGATCCGTTTTTATCCAATTTAATCATGACGTGAACAACATAGGCAACATTTAGTAATTTCACCTCAAAATGTCCAGGAGCATCGTTTGGATGGGTTTATTGACCTTAATCGGATTTCCAGTATTGGGGTATTTATGGCTCTACGGCTTACAATTTCAATATGTGGGTGCATTTTTTCAATGGGACGAGCGCTTCAACCCCATCGCCATTGGTTTTGGTTTGATGTTCGGATTTGTGTACGCCTTCATTGCGCTGCTTTTCATGCAAGCCCCCGTATTTGACGGTCTCAACTCACGCATGGAAAATTTAATCGGAAAACTGAAGCTATCGCTGTGTGCAGGAATTTTTCTATCCATTTGCGCCGGACTCGGCGAAGAATTGTTGTTCAGGGCGGCGCTTCAACCAACCCTAGGTATTTGGATTAGTTCGGTTTTATTTGTGGCCATTCATGGATACCTCAACCCATGGAATTGGCGGTTTAGCCTCTACGGGTTGATTATACTGCCATTTGTTATAATCCTTTCGTACGGTTTTGAGTCCTTTGGTTTATGGTTCGCTGTCATGGCCCATTTTGCCTACGATGCGGTGCTGTTTACCTCCATAATTCGCGAAAATCAGGATCCAACGCCAACCAAATAACCCGTCGATTTTCATACCTTTGATCTGTGAAACTGCTCAAGTCGCCTTTCATTGTTGGCTATTTCCTCGTGCTCGTCTTGGGGGTTTTACTGCTCTTAAGCCACGATAAAATTCCGCTTCAATTGCAGACCAACGCGTTGCACCTCGACGCAATGGATGCTGCCATGCCTACCATTACTTGGTTGGGCGACGGTTTTTTTGCGCTGGCCTTAGGCCTCGTTTTTGTACTCTTCGTGCACCGAAAACTGGGTTGGTGGTTGCTCATCGCTAATGGTTTATCGGCGATTATTGCGCAATTTGCCAAGCGTGCCTTGTTCCCTGACGCCATGCGCCCCTATTATTACCTAAAAAACCACCCTGATTTTTACACCATACCGGACTTTTTATACTATGAATTTCACAGCTTTCCTTCCGGCCATACCACCACGGCTTTTGCTTTAGCTACCTTGTTTTCTTTTCATTATGCTGGCAAGTTGTGGGTTCAAATCCTATGCTTAGTCTTTGCCTGTTTGGTGGGCTTTTCACGCACCTACCTATCCCAACATTTTCTGGTTGACGTATTAGCGGGTTCGTTGCTCGGCACCCTTTGCGGAGTTGCCCTTGTTGCCTTTTGGCCAAGTAAATGGACAATTCAAGATAAACCCTACTGGACAAGATGAGTTGGAGAAACATGGCTATTCTGGGAGCACTGTGTTTATTGCTTTTTGCGCCTTTTTTGGGGTATGTGCACCTTTTCGATTGGGACGAAATCAATTTTGCCGAATGCGCGAGGGAAATGGTCGAGAGCGGTAATTACGCCACCGTAACGATCGACTACGAGCCTTTTTGGGAAAAACCGCCCCTGTTCATTTGGATGCAAGCCCTGGCCATGAAAGCCTTTGGAGTCAATGAATTCGCCGCGCGTTTTCCCAACGTAATCGCGGCCTTTTTCACGGTTCTCTCGCTGATCTATCATGGCTCCCGGCATCAAACCCGAAAATTCGGCTATTGGTGGGCGGCGTTTTATCTGGGTTCGTTTTTATCCAACCTGTACTTTCACTCTGGAATTATTGATCCATGGTTCAACCTCTTCATCGTTAATTCCATCGCCTTTTACTACCTCGGAATCACCGAACAACGTTATCTGCATTGGTTGCTTGCAGGCTTGTTTGCCGGACTGGCCGTAATGACCAAGGGGCCCGTGGCCTTACTGCTCATTGGAGCTTCGGTATTCCTGTACCATGCCCTAACCCGATTCAAAGGATTTCCTTCGGTCAAAAGTGTGTTGACCGTACTTTTGAGTACCCTAAGCGTCAGCCTACTGTGGTTTTTCCTGTTGTGGATTACCGGAAACCAAGCCATCATCACCCAATTCTTGGATTACCAAGTGCGCTTGTTTCAAACACAAGATGCGGGGCATGGCGGTCCTATTTATTACCATTGGGGGGTCTTGTTGCTAGGATGTTTTCCTGCATCGTTCTTTGCCCTGAGCGTTATCTTCAAAAAAAGCTCCTACGAAAACCGCTTCAATACCCTTATGCTGATCGCGGGATTGCTCACGTTGGTGCTCTTTTCAGTTGTTCAAACCAAAATCATCCACTATTCCTCCTTCTGCTACTTCTTCTTGACCTATTTTGCCGCTTTATCGGTAGCAAAAACCCAAGACGCTCCCAAGAGGGCCGCTCTTGTGTCTTTGGGGTATTTAACCGTCTTGGCGCTTGCACTCGGGGCTTTAGTGTACCTTCAAAGCTACGGCCCGGGAATAACCAAGGTAGTCACCATCCAAGATCCTTTTGCTAAAGCAAATCTGCAGGCCGATACTGTTTGGGAGTGGATTGACTTCATTCCCGTGGTGATTTGGGTAACGGGAATCTGCGTTGGAGCCTATTTCCTTCGAAAGAAACGGGTCGATTGGAGCCTTTCGGCCCTCCTTTCGGCCATAGCTTTGGGAAATCTGAGCCTAAAACCGACGATTTTGCCCCATGTGGAAGCCTACACGCAAGGAGCAGCGGTGGCATTTTATGAACAACATCAGGCCGAAGACGTCTACCTCATTACCTTGGGCTATAAATCCTATGCGCATTTGTTTTACGGCAAAATTAAGCCGCATACTAATCCCTTGAGGTATAACGAAGGATGGGTGTGTTCGGATTCCACCGACTTGCCCGTGTACTTGGTTGCACGCATTCCGGAATATGAAAATTATCTCAAAACCTATAGCAACCTTCACGTGTTATACACCAAAAATGGTTTTGTTTTTCTCGCTCAAAAAAAGAACTTAAGTTTGAATTCTAAAGATTAAATACATCATGCCACTCCTTTCAGAAAAAGCACAACTTGTCCCGGCCTCTCCAATAAGAAAATTGGCTCCCTTCTCCGAGGCGGCCAAAAGAGCCGGTAAAAAAGTGTATCACTTGAACATCGGACAACCTGATATTCATACCCCCGCGGCGGCTTTGGATGCGATTCACAATTTTCAAGCCCCTGTTTTGGAGTATAGCCATTCGGCAGGAAATGAAAGTTATCGCATTAAACTTTCTGCATCGTACAAAGCGCAGGGTATTCCCGTTGAAACGGAAGATATTCTCATCACCACTGGAGGGTCCGAAGCCTTGATTTTTGCCATGTTGTGCACCTGTAATCCCGGCGACGAAGTGATTATTCCCGAACCATTTTATGCCAATTACAACAGCTTTGCGGTAACCGCAGGGGTAAAGGTTGTTCCGGTAACCGCGAACATCGAGGATGGATTTGCCTTACCTGCCATGGAAGCAATTGAAGCGAAAATTACGCCGCGAACCAAAGGTATCGTAATTTGCAATCCAGGAAATCCGACCGGATATTTATACTCAAAAGCTGAATTAGAAGCCTTGGCAGCGATCGTACAAAAGCATGACTTGTTCCTCTATGCCGATGAAGTGTACCGTGAATTCTGCTACGATGGAGCCCAACCGCATTCGGTATTAAATTTACCCGGATTGGAAGCGCATGTTTTGATGATCGATTCGGTTTCAAAACGCTATTCCATGTGCGGTGCACGCATTGGGGCGCTCATTAGCAAGAATAAAGAAGTGATGGCTGCTGCCCTTAAGTTTGGTCAAGCACGGCTCTCTCCGCCTACCATCGACCAAATAGCTGCCGAAGCTGCGCTATCAACGCCACAGTCCTATTTTGATGAAGTGGTTAGTGAATACGTGGCGCGCAGGAACATTATGGTAGACGGGTTAAATTCCATTCCCGGTGTATTTTGCCCGAAACCCAAAGGAGCATTTTATTGCTTGGCACGTTTCCCTGTGGACGATGCGGAAAAGTTCTGTCAATGGTTGTTAGAGTCCTTCTCTTTTGAGGGGCAAACCGTGATGATGGCTCCCGCCAATGGGTTCTACTCTACTACGGGCGCCGGAAAAAACGAAGCGCGCATTGCGTATGTCTTACATCAAGATGCGCTACGAAAGGCGGTAGAGTGCTTGCGTGTGGCATTAGAAGAATATCCTGGAACCATCCGATGAGTACGGTAGCCGCCTACATCGCATCGATAGAAGATGGGCCGAGGAAGGATCTATTCCTTCAATTAAGGGAAGTGATTGCAACCACGTTGCCCGCAGGCTTTGAAGAAACTATGAATTACGGAATGATTGGGTACGTGGTACCTCATGCCTTGTACCCAAAAGGCTACCATTGTTCTCAGGAACTGCCCTTGCCCTTTGTAAATTTGGTCATTCGAAAAGACATCATCACCTTTTACCACATGGGCTTGTACGCCGATGCGGCAATGTTGGAATGGTTTGAAACAGAATACACGAAGGAAACCGGCAAAAAACCGGACATGGGTAAAAGCTGCATTCGGTTTAAGAAGACTACCCCGATTCCCTTAACCCTAATCGGCGAATTGATGCAAAAAATATCGCCGTTACAATGGATTGAACGCTACGAAGCGGC
>Ga0163212_1000633_pt1 | contig 15620 bp, 13 predicted proteins | sample Malawi_45m_30L_FD_113532 | JGI IMG/M metagenome (GOLD analysis project Ga0163212, IMG submission 113532) | Freshwater microbial communities from Lake Malawi, Central Region, Malawi to study Microbial Dark Matter (Phase II) - Malawi_45m_30L | ecosystem: Environmental > Aquatic > Freshwater > Lake...
GTGCACTGGCAACACAGAATCTGAGGTCACTGGGTGCGTCTGATTTCAGGGCCACCGATGTGATAACTGCCAATCCCGTTGACCGAAGGATGGAGACCTGTTCCTCTGAAGAGCTCTTGCTACGTATGGAGAAGTCAGAAACCATGCCCGAAAATGTAGATCCACTGCCGCGATCGCCAAAGTGGATAGGGACATCAACTGTGAATGAACCTGACATCGTGTTGTGATCAGGGGCGATTGGAAGCTTTACTCCATCGATGAACAATGCGATTCCATCCGGTGTTCCGCGACCATCATTGGTAATCACCGTATGGACCCACTGACGTGTTGGAGCCTTTACGCTCGTACGGAAGCGGAGTGCGTTGGCCGGCCAGGAGTTGATGAAATGGAGAAGAGGCGATCCACCTTCAAGGTAAAAGTCCCAACCCTTGAGTTGATTTCCTATATCCATTTGCGAGACCGGGATACCAGCTCCCGTCTCGGACCAATACCAAAATGCGATCGTAAAGGGATGATTCAGACTGACGGTAGGTGCAGCGGCAATCATAGGGGCAGTTCCGGTACCCAACCGCATCGCAGGCATCCGCTCTGGACCATCACCAGAAGTGGTCATGCTTCCAGGCTGACCATCCCGGGACTTGGTTCCTACGCTAAGCGGACGTTCGCCTAACACCCAGCGATATTCATCCTGCTGAACTGGCCCTCGCTTTACATTTCCTAAACTGGAAAGGATGCTTGTGGATAACGACTTACACTCAGTGGTCAGACCAGCGATACGGTCTGTCAGTGCATCGAGTTGGGACTGCTCTGCTGGGGACGTTGCGGGAACAAATGGTTTGGCATTGCCCCGCATCCCATCTAGTCCCTCTTCATCATTATTGTTGAACAGGGCGTAAAACCGATAGTAATCCTGCATCGCGATTGGATCATATTTATGGTCGTGGCACTGCGCACATCGTAATGTCAATCCCATCGTGACCGTCGATGTAGTATCGACACGATCGGCAACGTAAGCTGTCTGATATTCTTCGGGAATAGCACCACCTTCAAAGTTGATTGGGTGGTTGCGATTGAATCCGGTTGCCACCAGCTGGTCAGTGGTTGGATTAGGAAGCAGATCTCCCGCAAGCTGCTCCGTCAGAAACCTGTCATAAGGCATGTTGCTGTTGAATGCACGGATTACCCAATCCCGCCAGCGGAACATATCCCTGTGACTATCGATATGGTAACCATGTGTGTCGGCGTATCGGGCAAGATCAAGCCACATCAACGCCATCCGCTCGCCGTATGCTGGTTTATTCAGTAGTCTGTCAACAAGCCTTTCATACGCGCCTGGTTTGGCGTCGGCAGTAAAGGTTTCGATGTCATCAATGCTTGGGGGCAAGCCAGTCAAGTCGAGTGTGACCCGTCGAAGGAGCGTCCGTTTGTCCGCGGAATCAAGTGGTTTGAGATTTCGCTCGGCAAGTGACTTATTGACGAAGTGATCAATAGGGTTTTGAGGACCTTTAGGTACTTTTGGCCTAACGGGTGGTGCAAATGCCCAGTGGTCTTCATATGTCGCTCCTTCATCTATCCAACGCCGTAAATCCTGTAGTTGCGATGGCTTGATTCGTCGCTGAGTCGTTGATGGAGGCATGTGCCGCGGGTCGCTTTCGGGCAAGAGTATTCTCTCGATGACTGCAGAGGCGACTTGGTCATGTGGGATCACTGCCGTCCGACCACTCGGCAGCTTGCTAGTTGCCCCTGCTAAGGTATCGAGCCGGAGGCCCGCAGCCCGCGTCTTCGAATCTGGACCGTGGCACTTGAAACAGTTGTCCGACAGAATTCCCCGAATGCTACGTGCGAATGACACCGTCTGGACCCGACTCTGGCGAGAACTTCTGACACTTGACTCGGGCGCTGCTGCAAAGACCCCGGTCATTAACAACGACCCAAACATGACTGCCAACTTGGCGAAGCGGTTCACGACATGCGACATAGTTCATTCTAACGATGATTCATCACATCCACAAAGGTAAGGGTAAAATGCGAATCTGTGACAACTATTGCGGACATTCGACTTCTCTCTCAACGCAAGGCGCGCGGTACATATGCCATTCATCCCAATGCTATCGGAGATGACAGTGCGCTGGCTGTTGCTGTACCCGACGACTACGAAGTCAGGGTTTTACACTTTACGCAGCACAGCACTGCTGAAAAGCCGACGATTGTCGAAACGGTGTCCGTTGAAACATTACGTAGTCTTCAACTTAGCCCTGATGGTACGGTTGGCATCGGGATTACAGATGATGACTTCTACATCTTCAACAACGGTCGTAAGACCAGGTTCCTCACGGATCGGCGACTTGCGTATCATTCGCTAGCACTTGCAGCAAATAATCGCTTTGCATACATCGCAAGTGACCTGTTGATGAATGGGTATGCCGTCGGGCTGGGGGACAGTAGTAATCGTCTCCTCTGGACAAAAGACCTTCAGCAACCAACAGAACTGGTAGCGATATCGCCGAATGGCAAGTTTATAGCAGTTTCTTGTACTGCGGGTGAAGTTTACGTCTTTACGGATTCTCGGGATGTGTTGTTCACCGTCCACTCGGGTCTCTTTCCGATCAGCGTCTGCATTGATAATGATGCAACTACGGCAATTGTTGGTCGTGACATGGTAGACAATCAGACTAAGGCAAAAGTTATTGATTCTGCTGGTGAATATCGATTCGTCACAAACATCGATGGAGAGCCTTGCGGGATTTCGGTGTTCCCTGGTGGCGAAACGATAGCCATCCCAACAGCTGTGGATGCCAGATCAGGCAAGGTTATATTTGTTTCGGACAACGATAAACACGTGGAATGGGAACTCCTAATAGATGGGGGATGTCCGTCAGGTATTTCTCTCTCACCCAATGGTTCCTATCTCGGTGTCAGCACACGTGATGGTGCCACATACCGATTTGAGGTTGATTCGGTCGCCAATACGGCAACATCAGGAGTAAAGGCATTAGAGACCTTCTGCAAGCTCATTCAACTCGGGGATGTCGTTACGGCTATTGGTGACTTTTGCAATAAATGGGTTAAGAATCAAACGCCTGAATTCGCAGAATCTGCATCACATGCTGCAAGTGAACTTGTATCGATGCTTACTGAACTAACGTGCACGGAATTCGTGACATTTCTACACCATCGTCATATTTTCCCGGTGAAGTTGATTGCTCCAGATGTCTTCACGCGCGCGATTGTAGCCGCAGCGGAAAATCAGCTCCGCCGGTCGTTAGCGACAAAAACAACTGACATCATGGAACAACTGGATGGCTTGAAGAGTATTCATGAAATAACTTCGCTTGTGATTGTCGGACATGATGTCGCATGTGAGGTCAGGGCGTTTGTTGACTTGGTGGGCGTACATGTGTTTCAGGAAATGTCGGCTCAGATAGCTTCAGAGAACCTTGACCGTGCGGCAAAACTCGCAGTTGATGCCGGCAAAGCCGGTCTCGTAAACGAAGATGTCCAGATATTGCAGACCAAGATAAACCTTGAGCGTACGCTACAGGATGCAAATGTCCGCTACGATGCAAGGGACTTTACAGGAGCCCTCTTTGGGTATCGAAAAGTGTTGAGGTGGCTTCCAGATAATCGGGAAATCAGAGCACGAATACAATTTGCCGAATCCATGATGAGTGATTCAGTATTGCAGGACAGGTTCTCGCGATTGGAGTAGATGAATGAGAGTTACAGTGGACAAGTTGGCGGATCTGGTTTTTCCCTGCCAATGTTCCAGCTGTGATACGTGGGACCGGACCTGGCTATGCCCTCACTGTGAATCAAATGTGACCGTACTTGATCCGTCGCAACGACATGACCTTCGCGCGTACAACGGAGTGAGAGCGCTGACAGAATATACCGGAGTGGTAAAGGACGTTTTACACCGTGCTAAGTATGAGGATCAGCCTTGGCGACTAGTTCGCTTTACATCGGCAATTGTTAGTCGGATTTCGGATTTATCATGGCTCGACAATATTAACTTGATCATTCCGATGCCAGGAGACCCATGGCGGACATGGAAGCGGGGGTATAACCCAGCACGGATTATTGCCAGCGAGATAGCGGTGAGGGCGAACGCGCAACTGTGTGATTCAAAGGCATTTACACGACGTGGGGCAAAGTCGCAACAGTCATTGTCATTGGACGAACGGACAAGTCAGTATGCCGATGACATCTTTAAGGTGAGCAAGAATCTTAACCGGAATCAAACACATCAGAAGTGCTTGTTGGTCGATGATATCGGTACGACCGGGGCAACCCTTAGGGCGGCTGCAGATGCTCTAATGCATTCAGGATTTAGTGTAGAAGCAATGGTGCTGAGTATAGGGCTATAAAGTGTGACAAAAAAAGACGGCACCACGAATGCGGTGCCGCTTCCACAATCGTGGAGAGAAAAGGAGATCACACATAGGCAAGGTTAGCACACCTGCTACATGATGTCAATGTATACATCCGTCAAACGGTAGAATTCTAACAAAGGGTTAAACAAGCTTGAATGAACGCGGTCATCTGACAAAAGTAGAAATTTTCGGAATGCTGGTTGCCGTCGAAACGGATGAACACATCGACTCGATTGATGTCCGGCTACTCGAGCTTGAGGAACTGGCAAACACGGCAGGGATTACAGTGGTATCCACCCTTGCGCAACGGAAGCGCAGGTTGGATTCGGCTACGTTGGTCGGGCAAGGTAAGGTTCAGGAAATTGTGGATGAGGTAGCGGTTCACACTCCTGGAATCGTCGTTTTTGATAATGAACTCTCCCCGACGCAGCAGCGAAATCTTGGTGAAGCACTTAAGTGTCGTGTTATTGATCGAACGCAGTTAATTCTGGACATCTTCGCCCAACGTGCACGAACTCGGGAAGGTAAACTTCAGGTTGAGCTTGCCCAAATGTCCTATCTGCTTCCTCGATTGAGCATGCTCTATACAAAGTTCGAACGCCAACAAGGCGGTATTGGCGTCCGAGGAGGTGGAGGAGAAACCAAACTTGAACTCGACCGCCGAAAGGTGCGCGAGCGAATATTGGAGCTGCAGCGGGACCTCGAAGATGTCAAGAAAAAGCGACGCCTTCAGCGTAAGGGTCGCAAGGATCTGCCTTTTCCAACGGCGACACTTGTCGGCTACACGTCGGCTGGAAAATCGACCATCCTCAATAAACTTTCGGATGCATCTGTGTTGGCAGATAAAATGCTTTTCTCGACGCTCGATCCAACGACGCGCCGTGTCAACTTGCCGGATGGACGCGGCATACTACTGACCGATACCGTTGGATTTATACGAAATCTTCCGCATGACTTAGTTGCAGCCTTTCGAGCAACGCTTGAGGAAGTAAATGACGCTGACATGTTGCTCCATGTGGTTGATGCCAGTAGTGACGAAGCGGACCGGCACAGGGATACCGTTCTTGAAACACTTGAGAACTTAGGAGCATCGAACAAACCGATCATCACAGTGTTCAATAAACGGGATGCTGTGGAAGATCTGGAAGGATTGAGTAGTCTTCTGACCGCGATTCCAAATGCGTGTTCAATTTCTGCACGCACGGGGGATGGTATGGAGTCGCTGATGGCGGCGATTGCTGACGTATTGAAATCGTTAGTACGATCTTTGACTGTGTTGCTTCCATACGACCGTTCGGACTTGCTTGCGAAGTGTCACGCACATGGAATCGTTCACTCATTGGAATACGTTGAGAACGGCGTACTGCTATCGGCTGACTTACCAGATTCGCTCTATGTTGAGCTGACACCATTCGACGCGACTCCTAAAGAAACTCCGTTTTGGTTGACAGGCAAAGAAAAACCTGAGACGGTTTCGTAACAGACACCGGCTCAGGTTGTGAGACTATCTAATAAGATCTAGCTTCCAGCTCCGGAGGTATCCTTTGGCTTCATTGGACCTTCGTAGTAGCTACCACTTTTAGGCTTGGTTTCTTCTGGTTTTGCACACGATGCTGCGAAAATCGATGTCAGGACGGCGATCATCGTGATGGCGAATGCGCGTCTGAATGTCAAATTCATCTTTCTCTCCCTTACAAACGAATTAGTTAGAAACCTTCTCTTCACCATTAGGGCCAGGATTTGAACTTCCAGGATTGACCGCAGTACCATCCTTATCTGGACGATTTGGATCAAGTTTCTTAATGATGTTGCCTTTTGCGTCTACAAGCATAGTACGTGACTTGTTCATCATCGCGCCTTCGTAGTAGACAACTCCGGACTTTGGTTTCTGCTCTTCAGGCTTCATCAGCACTGTGACTACAACAATGCCGCCAATAACTACGACAAGTGCAGCTCCCAACGTGATTTTTTGTCCCTTATTGAGTGATGCTAACATTTTGTTCCCTTAACGAAAACACGGTGGCCACAGTACTTCGTGACCACCGTGCAAGTCAGACACCTAACTAGCGGTTTGCGGTGAAGTAGGTCTTAAACCAGCATCCGTCAGGACCCTGCTGGATGTAGCGCTCGGAGTTGCGAGCAATCCACTTAGCATGGCCATCGAGGAAGATGTGGGTTCCACCACCGGTGTGGCTGTTTGCAGCCTCACAACCCATTGTTGTTCCGAAACCGCCGGACTGGATGATACCGGTGAAGCCATCGGAAACCTCAACAGTTTCAGCTGGGCGCTGCACAGCGGCGAGAGACATGATCGCGGATTCACGGGATCCACCGAATGCCGAATATGGGTCAGCTTGGGTGCAGGATCCGAAGATTGCCCCAAAACCAATGCCGTAGTTGGCATGGTAGAGACGAGCAGGGATCCACGCATCAAGCGCACCAGGACCATCACAGTCAGGAGCGTTTGCTGCTGCACGGAAGGTCGTTGGGTTGAACGATGGGCACTTGAACATACCCTGAGCTTCGACATTCTGGAAGTCAAGAGCGGTCGTGTTTAGTACACGTGGTGCACCGTTCTTGATATATGGCTGGAGGTTGATAACCCAAGAGTTCAGGTCAGCACGCTGTGATGTGCGTGGAAGTCCGGAGCGGGTGAACCACGGGATGATGGTTTCATCGTAGTCCTGAGCATACATCATGACAGCAGTGCCGATTTGCTTAGCGTTGCTGATACAGGTGATGCTACGGGCCTTTTCACGAGCCTGCGCAAACACTGGGAACAGGATTGCAGCGAGAATTGCAATAATAGCAATAACGACAAGAAGCTCGATCAGCGTAAACGCTGACTGCTTGCGGGTATTTTGCATGGATATATCCTTTTGAGCCTTAGCGAACTCTATATAGAATCATTACACCCCGATGTCGTTTCACCGAACCGGGTACTGCTGGTGCCGTAGCCACATTAGTTTAGAATCATTGCACATTTATATGCGATTGTCAACCCGGAAAGACGTTCAGGTTTTCGAACACATCATAGGTCAGCCTACCCGTGACCCAGGTAGGCTTTCTGTACATCCGGATTCGACTTCAGCTCCGCGCCATTTCCGGATAATGTAATTGTTCCTGTCTCGAGAACATAGGCCCTGTGAGCAACGGCAAGCGCCTGATTTGCATTCTGTTCGACCAACAGAATACTGGTACCGCTTTCAGTATTGATGGTGACGATAATCCTGAAGATTTCCTGAACAAGCAAAGGTGCAAGACCAAGGGATGGTTCATCAAGCATCAATAACTTTGGCCGGCTTAGAAGTGATCGTCCTATAGCAAGCATTTGTTGCTCACCACCGGAGAGTGTCCCTGCACTTTGGGAAAGACGTTCACGCAATCTTGGGAAGTAGTTCAGGGCTCGTTCGTAGTCGTCCGCAATCCCTTGCTTGTCATTTCGCAAATATGCACCAAGCTCAAGATTTTCCTTCACCGTCATATTCGCAAAGATACGTCGTCCTTCAGGACAGTGAATCAATCCACGGCTGACAATTGATGCTATCGACAGGCGGGTAATGTCCTCACCCAGAAACTGAACACGACCGGCTTTCGCCTTGACCAAACCTGAAGCTGCACGCAAGAGCGTGCTCTTACCGGCACCATTTGCGCCAATCAGGGTCACTATCTCTCCTTGGTTGACAATGACATCCACACCCTTTAATGCCTGAATGGCACCGTAAGAAACATCGAGGTTTTCGAGGTGAAGTGCCACGCTCATTCCGCATCCTCCGATGTCGCTCCAAGATATGCCTCAATGACCTTCGGGTTTGCCTGTATCTCTGCTGGCGTTCCGTAGGCGATGGGTTGACCGTAGACGAGGACTGTAATCTTCTCACAAACCTGCATGACGACATTCATGTCATGTTCAATGAGCAAAATCGTTACACCAAACTCGTCACGAAGCCGCCGTATCAGGTGCAATAAGTCCGCAGATTCCTGCGGATTCATGCCCGCAGCAGGTTCATCGAGGAGAAGGAGTTTCGGGCGTGTTGCGAGTGCACGGGCTATCTCAAGACGACGCTGACGCCCATACGGCAAGCTGTTCGATTGCTCCGCAGCGACATCCGAGAGGTCAAGCAGGTCCAGTAATCTCTCTGCTTCCTGTGTTGTCGACTTTTCACGCTGTTCCCACTTAGGTGTACGCAGAAACGCATGCACCAACCCGGGATCATCACTTACAGACAATGCCGTCCGAACATTGTCAATCACTGAAAGCTCGCCGAACAAGCGGATGTTTTGAAAGGTGCGGCCGATGCCAGCACGGGAGATCCGGTACGGCTTCCAACCGGCAATGCTCGTTCCATTAAAACGAATATCGCCCTCTGTTGGCGCATAAACACCAGTTAGCAAGTTGAAGACGGTTGTCTTGCCGGCTCCATTAGGACCGATAAGCCCGCAAAGCGTCCCTTCCTCGATAGCAAGGTTGACATCGTTTACAGCAGTCAGACCCCCGAAACGCTTTACAACCTTGGTGAGTTCTAGTAGAGCCATGCAACCGTCCTAAAGGGAAAAATCCCCAAATCCGGGCCGGATTTTACCATGCATCGACATCTCAATCGCTAAATCACCGGGATGAACACAGCGATATAATCCGACAACATTAAACGTGTAGGGCTGATGGCTCTAGACCGAGATTCATGAGAGCAGGTCAAAATATGAGTTTGGTTCAATGGCGTCCGTGGTCGGATGCATCATTCGAGGACGCACGCGATCAGGACAAACCCGTCCTCCTGTCTATCGTGGCAAAATGGTGCCAGTTCTGCGCGCAACTTGATAGTGATGTCTATGCAAACGAAGCAATTGCCTCGTACATCAATGACAACTACATCCCTGTTCGTGTTGACTCCGATGTTCGGCCAGAGATAAATGCGCGCTATACCCAAGGTGGGTGGCCATCAACCTGTATCCTCACGGGTGAGGGTGATCTTCTTTGGGGAGGGAACGCACTGCCCCGCGAACACATGGCTCAGCTGCTCCCTCAGGTTTTGGGGCAGTACCGTGGTGACAAGAATGCACTCAATGCGCACATCACACAGCTTCGCCTGCAAGTACGGCAACAAAACACGCCACCGGCATTTGATCCAAGCGCGCCCCTGCAACCCCAACTTCCATTGCACATCCTGATGGCATCGAAATTTGAGTTCGACTTTGCGTTCGGCGGCTTTGGGCACTCAGGACAAAAGTTCCCACATGTGGACGTTCTTGACCTTGTTGCTGATGCTCTTGTCCGATCGTACCGCGAAGGGGCAGGGGATCCGGATTTGCGATTCATGCTGGATCGCACCCTGATGTCTCTAACGCGCGGTGAGCTGCATGACGGCGTGAACCACGGATTTTTCCGCTACTGCCAGACCGCTGACTGGCGTAATCCGATGATTGAGAAGCTACTCGATGACAACGCCAGCATCGCACGCACAGCGTCTCGTGTTTACCAAGCGACGACAAGTAGCGCCTGGCTGGAACTTGCCGCCAACACGCTTGGCTACCTCGATACGCAGCTGGCAATCGACGGGGGTGGTTATGGAGCAAGCCAATATGCCGATGATGAGTATTACTCACAACCTGAGGAAGAGCGCCGAGAATGGAACTACCCGGCCATAGATGAAACATTCGTTTCCGGTGCCAATGCACAAGCAGCACGTGCTTGGTATTCATATTGGCAGGCGACTGGTGATGCCGCGGCGCTTGATAAAGCCGTCGCCATCATGGACCGAGTTGCGAACCTCGTCGCGGAAGATGGTTGCCCGCGGCATTCTGAAGCAGATGGTTCGTCAGAAGGTCTGTTGGTAGATGCAGCGCGTATTTTGGCAGCCGCAGTAGATCTTTATGAAGCTGGTGTTGGTGACAAGTGGCTGATGCTGGCTGAACTGGTCGCAGTCTGGATGCAGAATCGCCTTACAGACCGCGCTGGCGGAGCCTTCCATGACCATCCGATTCGTGAGGATGCTCTCGGGCATCTGAAGTTCGGCACCAAGGATCTGCCAGATAACATGATTGCTGCAGATGCGTTCCTTAGACTCCTCCTTGCAACGGGTGAAGAAGAATACCGCACCACCGGTACGCAGAACATAACGGCTCTCCAAGTGGCTGCACCACAAATGGGCTTCCTCGCTGCTGGACTTGCTCTTGCAAGTATCAGAGCCCTTGCGATGCCTGTCATCGTTCACATCGTTGGTTCTCCGGATGATAAACGAACGAAGGACCTTGTAGTTGCAGCTCACCGGCCTGCACGGCTTGAGCGTTTTGTTCAGATTCTTGACCCAAACAATGAGGCCGACTGTGAGCATATCGAAAATCTCGAGTATGAAGTGACAGACATCCCAACGGCATATCCACGGATTGGCGAAAATCCGTTGGCGCCGACCATTGATGCAGAGACACTTCGCGAGACAGTTGATCAAGCATCAATCGCATAACAAAACCGAACGCTACTGGCGGGATTTGGTCTACGATTTTGTGGACCAGATACCGCCAGCTTCGGTTTGCACCTATGGTGAGATTGCTGAATATTTGGGGCTGACACCCAGAATGGTTGGTTTCGCGATGCGTAACTGCCCCACGGACCTTCCCTGGCATCGTGTTGTGGCAAGCGGTGGCCGAATAGCGATAGCACAACGGTCCCCGGAACTAGCACAGTTACAGCTTCAGAGGCTGACAGATGAAGGCGTGATCATCAAAAATCTACGGGTGATGATGCCGGAGCGAGTTTGAAATGAGTCGTGAACGAATGGTTAAGTTTACTCTAAAGAGCGCGGATGACCTCGCGAAAATGCGCGAAGCTGGCAAAGCGGTAGCTGCAGCGCTGAGAGCGATGAAAGATGCCGCGCAACCAGGTGTTAGTACGCTCGACTTGGATGGGCTAGCCGGTGAGATTCTCGCAGGCTTTGGAGCAGTTTCTGCGCTGAGAAACTATCAGCCACCGTTCTCAGACATCAAGTATCTGCACAACAGCTGCATTTCCATCAATAATGAAGTCCTTCATGGTGTGCCAAAAGCTGATCGGATTATCCGCGATGGTGATGTTGTCAAACTTGACATTGCGGCCACATTTGATGGCTGGTGCGCAGACTCTGCAATCACTACCATTGTTGGTACTCCAAAGTCTCCTAAGGCTGAAAAACTAGTCTCGGTTACCCGCGCGTCACTCTACAATGCAATCCGTAAGGCCATCGTGGGGAACACAATGGGTGATGTTTCGCATGCTATACAGTCCTATGTTGAAAAAAATGGCTTTGGTGTCGTTCGCGATCTGGTTGGACATGGTATCGGACAAACTCCTCATGAAGAAGGATTGGATGTTCCTTGCTATGGGCGTCCTAAGCTCGGACCAAAGCTTGTTGTTGGAATGACATTTTGCATTGAACCAATGGTCACGACAGGGCGCGGAACGGTGGCGCACACAGGGGATGACCCGTGGACTATTATATCGGCCGACCGGGCATTAGGAGCGCACTTCGAGCATACCGTTGCAATCCTCGAAGATGGACCGCTTATCCTAACCGCGGCTGAGAGACCAGACGATGCATCATTGGCTCAGAACGCATAAGTAGTCATCAGGACTACAGCTTGCCGATTTGTATGAGGTGCTTCAGCTGCTGACGACGTTCCACAATCGCCAGCCTGTCTGCTGGCGATTTTCCACGTAGTGCGAGGTAGTTCGTTGATAGCCGTGTCGAAGCCAATGCGGTTTTTTCGTGTCGCATGAGAAAATCCCAATACAGGGTCGTAAATGGACAGGCATGATCACCAGCAAATGACTTTGGCGAGTAAACACAGCCCTTGCAGTAATCACTCATCCGGTTAATGTATGCACCGCTCGCTGCGTACGGTTTACTTGCCGTGAGTCCGTTGTCAGCCGCTTGACTCATTCCGATCACGTTAGGAGTCACTACCCAGTCGTACGCATCAAGAAAAGCCGACCAGAACCAATCACGAATTTCGGTGGGCTTTACACCGAGGAGGAGAGCAAAGTTTCCTTGGACCATTAAACGGATGATGTGATGTGCATATCCGGTACGAAGCGTGTCAGTAATGGTTGTCCGCAAACAACGCATCGATGTGTGTCCATTCCAATAGAACTCGGGGAGCGGCTCATTGGCATTCAAAGCGTTTTGCTCATCCCAGGCAATGCTACCCAGCCAGTCATAGAGATGGAACATATACTCTCGCCAGCCTAGTATCTGACGTACGAATGCCTCCACGGATGCCAGCGGAGCCTTTCCATCTGTGTAGGCCAGGAGCGCCGCGTCTATACACTCAGCCGGCGAAAGCAATGACAGATTTAGTGAGGGAGACAGTAGGCTATGAAAGCCGAACATGTCACCAGCTGACATCGCATCCTCATATCGACCAAAGTCAGAGAGTGCTTCATCTACAAACCATGATAGTCGCGCAAGGGCATCATTCCGGGTCACAGGCTCGTTGAATCCTGTCAAGTCTCCCGTCAAATTAGGTATGTTGGAAACGGTTTCACAGACGCTTAGTGTGATGCAATCTGGCGGAAAGTCGGGTTGAAGGATTGCCTGATGATTCTTAGGGAATGGCTTCCGGTTTTCCTTGTCGAAGTTCCAGATGCCATCAGTAGGCTTTTCGCCATCCATTAGATACCCGGTTTGCTGCCGCATGAGTCGATAGTACTGTTCAAGGCGGGGTTGTGTTCGGGAAGACATCCAACGAGCAAAATCATCCTTGGTCATAAACCAGTAAGGATCTATTTTGAAGGTAACGCCTGCATCTTTTAGGAGGGAACGGATTCCGTGCTCTCTGGGTTCAACACATATGATGGGCGTATCGTACACCCGGATGTAATCGAGCAGCGATGCATTTATCTTGTAATCTACTTTGTAGCCAAGGTCAATCAGCCTGTCCCGGAAATGGCGCATCGCGCTCCATACAAGGGCTATTTTCTTTCGGTGATAGGGCTTCCGTTTTACAAATGCCCAGTCTTCGACCATCAGGATTGTGTCCTGATTATGAGCTGTCTCCAGCGTGGCGATGTAATCCAGCGAGAGTTGATCGCCGAGAATCAGGACTGTTTTTGCCACTGGTGCCTCTTGGTAAATCGTAATCGCCAGACCATCAGCATGGCTTCAAGGACGATTTTTTTGCTCATCTTTGAGACACCATCCACGCGGTCTGCGAAGATGATAGGTACCTCGTGAATTTGAAGTCCGAGACATGCAGTGCGGTATGTCATTTCGACTTGGAAGGAATATCCATTCGAACGAATCGTAGAGAGATTGACGAGCCGGAGGGTCTCTGCCTTCCATGCCTTGAATCCGCCCGTAACATCTCTGATTGGTAGCCCAAGAATCGTTCGCGCATACAAGCTGCCTCCCCGGGAGAGCAGCTGACGGCCCACACCCCAGTTGACCGTACCGCCATCTGGGACATAGCGACTACCTAAAACTAAATCTGCAGTTGTGAGCGTTTCCACGAGACGTGGTACATCAGAGGGGTTGTGACTGAGGTCGCCATCCATTTGGACTAACACATCGTATTTCTTCGCAAGACCCCACTGAAAACCGGCAACGTACGCGCGGCCGAGTCCATCTTTTTCTTTGCGGTGAAGCACATAGACAGCGGCATCGTTGAGAGCAAGCTTGTCTGCCAAGTCTCCCGTTCCGTCCGGTGATGTGTCATCAACAATCAATAAATGCGCCGAAGGCGCTTCCCTCCTGATGCGTTCTACGATGACGGGGAGGTTTGCCACCTCATTGTATGTGGGAATGACAATTAGGACAGACACGCGCACAGGGTATCACCTCGCTTAGGGATGTCGATGGTACGATATGGAAGTATGTCGATGCGAATATCCGGTGCATTTTCAAGTAGCCGGCCAACGGTGAGTTTTGAGTTTTTCCCACCGAAAACGGATGAAGGTGAAACGCTGCTTTGGCAAGCAGTCAAGCGTCTCCAAGATCTCAGGCCTGACTTTGTTTCGATAACCCGAACAGGTGAGGGGACCTCGGCAACATTGCGCCTGACAACGCGTATTCAGAGTGAGCTCGGGATACGGTCTATGTCTCACTTGACATGTGTTCATCACACAGAAGATGAAATGGCATCTCACCTCGATACCCTATGGGATGCGGGCATTGAAAATGTTCTTGCGCTGCGAGGAGATCAGGAACCGGGTCATACCACTGGTTCAGTCGGGAAATTTCCTTACGCTACCGACCTTGTTAGATTTGCTGCTGAAAGGCATCCATTTTGTATCGGTGTTGCCGGTTATCCAGAGGGTCATCCACAATGTCTCAACCTGACACGCGATATTGAGCACCTAAAGTCCAAGCTTGATGCTGGCGCATCATTTATCATCACCCAACTGTTTTTCGACAACGATGATCTTTTCCGCTGGCGAGAGATGCTTCAGAAGCATGCCATTGATGTACCAATCGTCGCCGGGATAATGCCGATCACCAATGTGTCACAGATCAAGCGTTTTGTGACACGGTGCGGTGCGAAGATTGCCCATCCTCTGCTGGTAAGCCTTGAGGCTGCGGAAGCGAATCCAGACGATGTCGTGAGGATAGGACAGGAGCATGCTCTGACTCAGGTTCAAGGACTGGTGGCGGGTGGAATCGCCGGCCTACACTTTTACACGCTAAACAAGAGCAAGGCAACCGCAGATGTCGTCCGCTCATGGAGTGCATCGAAGGGGTAGCCGATTTGCATTCCGAATTCTCCGGTTCGATGAGCCGGCTTAGCCAAACCGCCAGTTAATGTAGTCATCGGTTTGTAGTTTTTCCGTAGTGCCGAAGACGTGTTCGGATGGGCCGTACTCCACCACGTCGACTTTCAGGAAGAAACCGGTCATGTCCGAAATACGCTTAGCCTGTTGAAGATTGTGCGTCACAATCACGACGGTGTACTCAGTCTAGAGGCGTGCGATTAGTTCTTCAATACGATGCGTACTGTTAGGATCGAGCGCGCTACCTGGCTCATCCATTAGGAGTACTTGCGGTAAAATTGACAATGTTCTGCCGATACAAAGCCGCTGCTGCTGGCCACCGGAAAGTGCCATCGCCGATGACTTGAGCTCGTCCTTGAATTCATCCCAAAGTGCGGCATCCACTAAGCATTTCTCAACCGGGGCATCCAAGTCACGACCGTGCGCGATCGCATGCGTTCTGGGGCCAAAAGCTATTTTGTCGTAGATTGACATCGAAAAAGGCACGAGCTTTTGAAAGACCATTCCAA
>Ga0163212_1000639_pt1 | contig 15572 bp, 14 predicted proteins | sample Malawi_45m_30L_FD_113532 | JGI IMG/M metagenome (GOLD analysis project Ga0163212, IMG submission 113532) | Freshwater microbial communities from Lake Malawi, Central Region, Malawi to study Microbial Dark Matter (Phase II) - Malawi_45m_30L | ecosystem: Environmental > Aquatic > Freshwater > Lake...
CTTCAAAGGTTCGGGCCGCACGCCCTTTGCCCGTGGCGGGGACGGTAAGGCTGCCGTGGGGCCAATGCTGCGCGAGGTGTTGATTGGCGAGGCTTTGCACGCCTTAGGTATACCCAGCACGCGAGCCTTGGCGGTGGTGGCCACGGGCGAGTGGGTGCCGCGCGACCATGCCTTGCCGGGTGCCATCCTCACCCGGGTGGGGCACAGCCACCTGCGGATAGGCACCTTCCAGTACTTTGCAGCGCGAGGCGACCAGGCTGGGCTGCAGCGGTTATTGGACTACGCGGTGCAACGCCACCGGCCCGCCGCAGCGTGCTTCGAGCAAGCCCATGGTGATGCCGCCTTGGCCTTGCTGATGGCGGTGCTGCAGCGCCAGGCAAGGCTGGTGGCGCAGTGGATGGGCGTGGGTTTCATTCACGGGGTGATGAACACCGACAACATGAGCCTGTCGGGTCAAAGCATCGACTTTGGGCCTTGCGCTTTTATGGAAGTACACGACCCTTCCACGGTCTACAGCTCGATCGACCAACATGGGCGCTATGCCTATGGCCGCCAGCCGGCGATCGCCCAGTGGAACCTGGCCCGCTTGGCTGAGGCCCTGCTGCCGGTGATGCAGGGCTCCGAAGAACAGAGGCTGGAGGCGGCTAGCGGCGTGATCGATACCTTTGACGCGGTGTTTGATGAAGCGATGGCTGCGGTGTGGCGCCTCAAGCTGGGGTGGCCCGACCAGGCCGAGGGCCCAGCCGTTCGGCGCTGGGCGCAGGACTGGCAGGCGCTGTTGCAAGCCCACCGGGTGGACCATACCCAGGGCTGGCGGGGCTTGGTGGACGCCGCACAGGGCCGCCCACAGGGGCTGCTGCAGCACTTCGGTGAGGGTGCTGGCGCCGATGCAGCCCAACGATGGCTGGAAGGTTGGCAGGCGCATGCCACCAGCGCCGGGTGGTCCATCGACATCAATACGCTCAAGGCAGCCAACCCCGCGGTGATTCCGCGCAACCACCAGGTGGAGCTTGCCTTGCAGGCCGCCAGCGACAACGGGGACCTGCAAGCCTTCCATGCACTTTTGAATGCGGTGCGTCGGCCTTACAGCGAAGACCCGGCCTTGCTGCCATACACCCAAGCGGCGCCGCCCGAGGTGGCGGCCGCACACCGCACCTTCTGCGGGACCTGATTCGGGCGGTGTGCCCGGTGGTCTAAAAAGGTCTGGGTGCGGGCGGGCCAGATCTGCCGTGCTACCCAAGGCGCTGGGCCTGTAAGAATCGGGCGATGAGCATCGTCCGTTTGCAGCAAGCCCTCTGCCTGGCCTGCGCGGGCACCGCCCTGGCTATGTTGGCGCACACCGAAGCGGGGGTGCAGATGCAGCTGCTCGGTCCGTGTCTCATGCAGTTGGCCCTGGCCCTGGCCCTGGCCCATGCCCTGGTGCTCCTGGGCGACGTGTTGAGCCGCACCCAAAGCAGCCGAAGCGCCCACAGCTGATCGCTATAGTCAAGACCTCATGGCAAAGCTCTACTTTCGCTACGCCGCGATGAATGCCGGCAAGTCCACTGCGCTGCTGCAGGCCGCCTACAACTATGGCGAGCGCGGCATGCAAGTGGCGCTTTACACCGCAGCCCACGATAACCGCAGCGGCAGCGGTGTGATCGGCTCTCGCTTGGGGCTGCACAAGACGGTGAACACCTTTGGCCCTCATACCGTTTTCGGCCGCGACGGTCTTCCCGCCGACATTGCCTGTGTGCTGATCGACGAGGCTCAATTTCTCACGCAGGATCAGGTGCGGCAGTTACACCGCATGGCCCATCGTGACGATTTGCCGGTGCTGTGCTTCGGCTTGCGCAGTGACTTTCGTGGCGATGGCTTTGCCGGCGCGATTACCCTGCTGACGCTCGCGGACGATTTGGAAGAAATGAAGACCATCTGCGCCTGTGGGCGTAAGGCTTCAATGAATATGCGCATCGACAGCCAAGGCTGCCGGGTTTTGCAGGGCGAGCAGGTGGAGATCGGTGGCAACGAGCTCTACCGGGCAGTGTGTCCCACTTGCTTCTATGCCGACGACGGGGTGGGGCCCGAGCAGGCACCCGGACTCTTCGGCTGAATCGCTTCAGTTCAAGCCCAGAGCAACCCGGTCCACCGGGTGGTTCTGACCGCCGCGGTGGGCAATCTTGATGGCGCCGATGCGGTTGCCCAATTCCGCGCAGCGTTGCAACGGCCAGCCACGCTCCAAGCCGTAGAGCAAGGCTGCGCGGAACGCGTCGCCGCAGCCAGTGGGATCGACCACTTCGGTAGCCTGATGGCCCGGCACATCGGTGCACACCCCTTGCACCCAAACCTCGCAACCCGCGGCGCCCAGGGTGACCACCACACCCTGCAGGTGTGAACGAGAAAGAGCCTCGATGCTTTGCCCGGTACGCTCGGCCAGCATGCGCGCTTCATAGTCATTCACGGCCACCCAAGTGGCCTGCCGCACGAAGGCCTTGAGTTCGTCGCCGTTGAACATGGGCAAGCCTTGGCCCGGATCGAAGATGAAGGGAATGCCAGCGCTGTGCAGTTGTTGCGCATGCACCATCATTGCGTCGCGGCCGTCAGGGGCGATGATGGCCAAGCGGATGTCGCTGCGTTGGGTCGGTACCGGTGTCAGATGGGCCTCGCCCATGGCCCCGGGGTGGAAGGCTGTGATCTGGTTGTTCGACTCATCGGTGATGATGATGGCCTGGGCTGTGTACTTGTGTTCGATGCTGCGCACACAGCTCAGTTCCAAGCTCATCCCCCGCAGCCGTGCACGATAGTCTTGTCCATCAGAGCCCAGGGTGGCCATGATGATCGGCTCGCCGCCCAACGCTTTATGAGTGTATGCAATATTGCCCGCGCATCCACCATATTCGCGCCTCAGGGTCGGCACCAGAAACGACACATTCAGGATGTGTACCTGTTCGGGCAGGATCTGCTGTGCAAAGCGTCCCTGGAAGTTCGTGATGGTGTCGAAGGCCAGGGATCCGCAGATCAGTGCAGGCATGAGCAGGCTCCGTAGGGTTTTGGCAGGCTAGGCTAGAAGCCCCGCTCAGGGATAGAAGGTGGACACTCGAAAGCTCGCGATGTCCTCTGCGGCGAGTGCGCGCAGGTGCAGCACAGCCGAAACGGCAGCCTCGGAACCTGGCGCCACGGATGTCAGCGCCGGCTGCAGTTCGCTCGGGTCCAACATACGGCGTGCCAGCACCTGACCCTGGGCGTTGACGATGGACAAGTCGACCGCCGGCATGATCACCGGGGCGTCGCTGCTGTTGTGCCACTGCAGCCGAAGCCGGTGGTGGCCGCTGCTGTCGTCTTGCGAGAGGCTGCTGGCTTGCAGCACGAGCGCCTCCAGGCGGCGTTGGGCCGGCAGTTGGCAGCCCAACGTGGCACACCACTGAAGCACCATGGGGCGCAACTCGGGCCACTGCTGCACGATAGGCCCACGCGCCGTATACGCCAGCAAGGCCGACAAGCTGATCAACAGACCCACCACCACGAGCACACCAGGCCAAGCCGGTGCTGGTGGGGATGCTTGCGGGGCTGCGGCGGCCAGGGGTGCAGGAGGCAGCTTCTGCACTGCATCCAGGGTCGGCGCGCCTGCGAGGCTGCCGAGGGGCTCGGGTGTGGCCAGGGCACCCAGGTTGGGCAGTTCCAGGTCAATGTCGGGCATGGCCTGCAGGGCAGGCTTGACGCTCGGGCTTGGCTGCGGGGCCTGAACTTCGACTGTGGGCAACTCGACGAGCTCGCCCTGCGGTGTGGCCAGATGGGCGGTGGCATCAAAGACCGTGGAACAGCTACCGCAGCGCACCCAGCCCTGAGCGGCGCTCAGCTGTAAGCCGCTGATGCGAAACACCGTATGGCATTGGGGACAGCGCGCAGCCAGGCTCATTGATTCATCATGCCATGGGCTGCGGCTGGGTCTTGGCCCGATCGGCAGGCCGCTGGGCGGTCATCAATATCCAGCCATCCTCTTCATCGCTGACCGACAGAACCAACCACGGGGCATAGGCTGCTTTCAATTCATCGGCTTGTCGATTCAAGATGCCGGCCATCACCAGGTGGCCACCAGCCTGTACATGGCCGCACAGCAGCGGGGCCAGCAGCTTGAGCGGGGTTGCCAGAATATTGGCTAGGACCAAGGCGTAGTGGCCCTGGGCAGCATCAGGCAGCCCGGCCTTGAGTGTGACCGCGTTGGCCCGTGCGTTGTCTTGGGTGGCCTGTACCGCAGCTGGGTCTATGTCCACGGCATCGATGCTCAAAGCGCCGCACAGGGCCGCGCCGATGGCCAGAATGCCTGACCCGCACCCAAAGTCCAGCACGCGTGTCCATTGGGTGCGTTCCGCCGCGCTGCGGGTGGCGATCCAGCGCAGACACATGCGCGTGGTGGGGTGAGTGCCGGTGCCAAAGGCCATGCCGGGGTCCAAGCGAATCGCCTGTTGCGCCTGTGCGGGGGGCTCATGCCATGAGGGCACCACCCAAAAGTGTTCGGTGATGGACACCGGCTCAAACTGCGCTTGTGTGAGCTGTACCCAATCGGCTTCTGGAACGGCCTGAATGGCCAGCACCTGCAGCCCTTGGGCCCAGACTTGAGCCAGCACGACCGTCGCAGCCTGTGTGGCAGCTTCCTCAGTTTCGAATGCAGCCTTCAGCGTGGAGCGGTTCCAGCCCTGGGCAGGGGGGGGCAGATCTGGTTCCCCGAAGAGGGCCTGTTCGGCGTCGGTGTCGGCATCAGCATCTTCCACTGATACCGACACGGCATCAAGGTCATCGACCAATGCGTCTGATACTGCTTCCACCAGATGCGCCGGCGCACGCAGCACAAGTTCGGTTAAGGGCATGAGGGTGGGCGAGCGCTGCTTCAGCGCCGATGGCCGTTGAGCCAATGCTCCAGATAGTGGATGCTGGTGCCGCCCTCGGTGAACTTGGCATCGGCCATCAATTCCCGGTGTAGGGGAACGTTGGTCTGAATGCCCTCGACCAGGGTTTCGGACAGCGCGGTGCGCATGCGGGCCAAGGCCTGGTCGCGCGTGTCGCCGTGGCAAATCACCTTGCCGATCATCGAGTCGTAGTTCGGCGGCACGAAGTAGTTGGTGTAGACGTGGGAGTCCACCCGCACACCGGGGCCTCCCGGCGGGTGCCACATGGTGATGCGGCCCGGCGAGGGGGTGAACTTGTAGGGGTCTTCAGCGTTGATGCGGCACTCGATGGCGTGTCCGCGCATTTCGATGTTGCGCTGCGAAAAAGGCAGCTTCTCGCCGGCGGCCACGCGGATCTGCATTTGCACGATATCGATGCCGGTGACGAGTTCAGTCACCGGGTGCTCCACCTGCACCCGCGTGTTCATTTCAATGAAATAGAACTCACCGTTTTCGTACAGAAACTCAAAGGTACCCGCCCCGCGGTAGCCGATTTTCTTGCAGGCCGCTGCACAGCGATCACCGATCTTTTCAATCACGCGCCGCGAAATGCCCGGCGCCGGTGCTTCTTCGATGACCTTCTGGTGCCGGCGCTGCATCGAGCAATCCCGCTCGCCTAGCCACACCGCGTTGCGGTGCTCGTCAGCCAGCACCTGTATCTCGATGTGGCGCGGGTTCTCCAAAAACTTTTCCATGTACACCGCCGGGTTGCCAAAGGCCGCCGCGGCTTCGCTGCGGGTGGTCTGAACCGCATGCAGCAGGGCTGCTTCGGTGTGCACCACCCGCATGCCCCGACCACCACCGCCACCGGCGGCCTTGATGATCACGGGGTAGCCCACCGAGCGGGCAATGCGCACAATTTCCTTGGGGTCTTCTGGCAGCGCGCCGGGTGAGCCGGGCACACAGGGCACGCCGCTTTTGATCATCGCCTGCTTGGCCGAGACCTTATCGCCCATGACGCGGATGCTCTCGGGCGTGGGGCCGATGAAGACAAACCCGCTTTTTTCCACCCGTTCAGCGAAGTCGGCGTTTTCCGACAGGAAGCCGTAGCCAGGGTGGATGGCCTCGGCGTCGGTCACCTCCGCGGTGGAGATGATGGCCGGCATGTTGAGGTAGCTCTGGCTGGACGGCGCGGGGCCGATGCACACGGCCTCGTCGGCAAGCTTTACATACTTGGCCTCGCGGTCGGCCTCGGAATACACCACAACCGAGCGGATGCCCATCTCCTTGGATGCGCGTTGGATGCGAAGAGCGATTTCCCCTCGGTTGGCAATGAGAATTTTCTTGAACATGCCCCATGGAGCCGCTGCGGGCTCCGCCTCGCGGTTACTCGATGATGAACAGGGGCTGGCCGAATTCCACGGCTTGGCCGTTTTCGCACAGGATCTGCGTGATCGTGCCCGCCTTGTCGGCTTCGATCTCGTTCATGATCTTCATGGCTTCGATGATGCAGATGGCTTGGCCTTCCTTGACTTGCTGGCCGACCTCGACGAAAGGCTTGGCGCCCGGGCTGGCGGCGCGGTAGAAGGTGCCCACCATGGGCGACTTGACTGTGTGCCCAACGGGTTCAGATGCCGCTGCAGGGGCCGGCGCGGCCGTTCCGCTGGCCGCAGCGCCCGGTGCAGCGGGTACCGCGGCAGCCGGCACGGCGCTGACCAGTGGTGCTGCTGCCGCGGCTGGAATCGCCACGGCCGGAGCGCCCGCCTTGACGATCCGAACCTTGCCTTCGGCTTCGGTGATCTCGAGTTCCGAGACATTGGATTCCGACACCAGGTCGATCAGGGTCTTCAGTTTTCTCAGATCCATGCAGTGTCCCCTCGGCTCATCGCTTGTTGACGTCAACACCGTTCAACAGCCGACGATTTGTTTTCAACGGACGGTATCTCCGCGCGTTTGAAGGACCCGCAGTGTAAGCGCTTATCGAGCCTGGAAGCTGCCGACTCAAAGTATTTGCGCCCACTGGTCGAGTTGCGCCGGGTGCAACTCCCCCATTTGGCGGCGCACGACCGCCCCTTGCGCGTCGGCCAAAACGGTGTAGGGCAGGCCGCCAGCAACATTTCCCAGGGTTCGCGCCAGGCCGGAGCCGTCGGCGCCAGCCACGGCCACGGGGAAGGCCACGGGGCTGCGGGCTAGAAAGGCTTTAACTGGCGTAGGGCCATCTACTGCAATACCCAATAACTGCAGCTTTTTGTCGCTATTTTGTTTGTAAAAAACATCTAAAAGCGGCATTTCGCGAACACACGGGGGGCACCAGGTGGCCCAGAAATTGATCAGCAAAGGCCGCCCTCGAAGGCTGGACAGGATCAGATCGGTGCCCGAAGGCTGGGGCAGGCTCAGGGCCCAGAAGTCTTCGCCCAGCTGGTCGGGGCCAGTGGGCTTCAGACCTGCTCCACTGGCTATGGGAGCACCCGACGGCAGGCTGTTTGGTGCCTGTTGCCACCAAAAAGCGCCCGCACCGGCGCCTAGGCCCAGGGCAGCCACCCCAAGCCAGCGGCGGCGCGGTGTCCCGGCCGCCTCCGATGCCGAGGTGGGTGCACGGGCGGCCTTCACGGGCTCAGGCGTGTGAGGGGCAGGGCTTGAACTCATGGTGGCGGTGGATAAAGCAGGGTTGTCAGGGCTTGCAGTGTGCCGCGCCAGCGCAGGCCTCGGGCATCGGGCTTGAGGGCACCCTTTTGATCTTCGGGTGACCACACCGAGATCTCAATGGGCACGGTGTTGCCGATGGCGGCGCAGGAGACTTGCAGCCCAATGACCGGCACTGGTTCTCGCCCGCGGCCCGCGCGCTGCCCGGATTCAAAGGATACACGTTGATGGATTAGGGCCAGTTCGGGTCCGGTGGGGTCATCGGTGTAAAGGTCCAGCAGGATGGGGGAATGCTGTGTGGCCGTCCCGCGCCACACCGCGCCGCCCACATGGGGCTCGAACTCTTGCAAACGGCGCATCCACTGAGCCGCCAGTTCGCGCAGGGCGCGCAGGGCTGCTGGCTGTGTATCGGCGTGGAACAGCGCCAGGTGCTCGCGCACCGCATCTTCGACTTCTAGGTGGTCGGGCATCTGCAGCCCCCGCTGGCCTGCCATTCCCAGGTGCTGGGCGGCCTTACGGCATGCGGCGCTGTAGTCCAGGCCGTGCTCAACCACCCAGGTCGCCGCGCTAGCAGCCAGTTCTTCGCGCCCGCTCATGGCCGTATCCCGGGGGGTGCTTCACCGCCGGCATGCGTGCGGCAGTGGTTTCAAATTGCTTGGCTAGGTAGGTCGACTCGGGAAAACCTTCAAAGCGCCGTGGCGCGGGCAACATCACTGCATGGCGGGCAGCCTGCCAGGCTTGCAGCTGCTGGGGGGGTAGGCCGAAATGCAGCTTGCCAGCGGCCCTTGCACCGCACACCCCTTCGTTCCACTCGCCGGCGTTGAGGTAGATCTCCGGGATTCGGGACTTGCTTAGCCTGGGCTCCAACGCCCAGGCGATCAGCGCCTCTTGCCCTTTGTGCCAATAGGTGCGTTCTCCGCTGCGGAAGAGGTTTTTGGCCAACTGCTGGGTGACGGTAGAGCCGCCCAAGAGGCGTTCGGGTTCGCGAGCAGCGCACCCGGCCGCCGGTGTGGGGGCTTGGCCTGTTACCTGTGCCCTTGGGCGGTCGTTGCGGGTGCGCGCCTGCTGGATGGCCTGCCGACGTAGGCTCTGGTGATCGACAAACGTGGTGGATAAGGGGTCTAGGTGCGCCATGAAGGTGGTGCTCGCCAAAAAGTACAGCTGCAGCGCCACCAGGCAGATCAGCAGCAGGGCTAGCAGCCGGTCCAGCTGCTGCAGCAAGCCCTGAATCATGGGTGTGGGCCCGACGCCATGCGGCGCCGCAAGGCCGTCAGCACCGCAAGCGTGTCGGGTGGGCGCACCCCGCGCCAGAATTCAAAGGCCTGAGCGGCCTGCTCCACCAACATGCCCAGCCCATCACGGGCCTGCGCACCCTGGCTTTGTGCCCACAGCGTAAAGCCCTCAGATGCGGGCCCGTACATCAAATCCACAGCCAAGGCATTGGGGCGCAGGATACCGGTGGCCACCGGAGCACCCTCACCGGCCAGGCTGCTGGAGGTGCCGTTGATCAGTACCTGACACCCCTGACCACACAGGGCCGCAGCCTCGTGCAGCGCACCCCCCAGGACGATGCTGCCATGCTCGCGGGCCCAAGCAGCGTGCGAAGAGGCCAACGCCACTGCCTTGGCTGCAGTTCGGTTGACCACAACCACCCGGGCGGGATGTGCGGCCAACACGGGGCCCAGCACGCCCGCAGCGGCACCGCCTGCCCCCAGCAACAGCACCGTGCAGCCCTTGAGCCGAAGGCCCGCGTTCAGTTGAATATCCGCCACTAGCCCGAGCCCGTCGGTGTTCTCGGCCTGCCATCCCTGTTCATCAAACCGCACGGTATTGGCTGCTTGCGCCAAGCGCACGCGCGCGCTGCAATGGCTCACCCTGGCAGGCACCTCAAACTTGAAAGGCACCGTCACATTACAGCCACGCGCCCCGCTGTCGGCCCAGGCCTGCAAGGTTTGGGCAAAGCCATCCACGGGCGATTGCACCCGTTCATACTGCATGAGCTGCCCGGTTTGCCGGGCAAACTCGCTGTGAATGAAGGGCGATTGGCTGTGTGCCACGGGGTAACCGATGACGGCGTAACGGTCGTACGGTTCCGCGCGCATCCTCAGGCCACCGTGTTTGAAGAGATCGGCTTGGTGGCATCCGAACCGGTGTCTGAGGCCTCCTGTGATGGCGCGGCCTCGGAAATATCGATGGCCAAGGCCAGCGGCGCAGACGCCTGGCTCAGGTCCTCATCGTCTTCACTGGCGCCCTCCGCGGTGCCGGCGTCCCCATGCGTCTGCTCGTCAAGTCGCGCAGCCAGCGTGGCGTGTACGTCCAGTGTCAGCAGGTCTAGACCCTGCACGCGGGCCACCAGCCGCGCACCACGGAGCAAGGGCTCGGCCCCGGTTACCTTGAATACCAGGGGCAGTTCATCGGCGCGTACTAAACCGTCCTTGAGAACAGTGGCCGGCACTTCGCTGACCGCGTTTTGCTGCAGCCATCGCAAGGTCCAGTAGCGTTCGATGCCCCGCTGGAAATCGACATAGGCGGTGTAGGCCGCGTCGAATGACGACACCACCGAGAAGAGTTGGGCGTCTTTGAGCTTGAAGGGTGCAGCCAGTGCGGCGGTGCGGCCATGCCGAACGCAGGCGATGATTTGCCACTGGTTGACCAGGTCCACATACCGACGCAAGGGCGACGAGGCCCAGGTGTAGTGGCTGACCCCCATGCCCGCGTGTGGCGCAGGCTTGATGCCCATGCGTACTTTGATGCCCGGTGCCAGGCTGGCTTGGCTGCGGTAGATGCCCGGCACACCCATTTCAGCCAACCAGGCCCCCCAGCTGCTGTTAGCCAAGATCATCAACTCGGCCACCAGCAGGTCTAAGGGCGAACCGCGACGGCGCTGGGCAATATGCACTGTCTCAGCCCCGTGCGGAGCCTCATCCTGGGTGCCATCGCGGCCTTCCAGCTTGAAGCTGAAATCCGGCCGGTTGAAGCTTTCAGGCTTACCCCGCGCCAGTTCACGCTGTGCCTTGAGATGGCGCGCCAGACGAAAGCTGAAGGCCAGCTCGCGGTGAAAGGGAATGGGTGCGCTGGCCGTAGCTGCGCCGGGGTTCTCGGCGAGTACCGCCTCCAGGGTCTCTTCGCTGATGTGCGCTTCTAGGCGGTCGTGGCGGAGATTGGCAGCCACATGCACTTGCTCCAGCAGGGTCACACGGTCGCGCACTTCCAAGCTCGCTTCGTCCAGGGTCACATATAGGCTCACTGCTGGACTGGCCCGCCCTTCCACGAGGGTGCAGGCCTGCACCACTTCGTTGGGTAGCATCGTCAGCTTGTGCCCGGGCATGTAAACCGTGGACAGGCGCTGCGAAGCCAAACGGTCCACCGCCGTGCCGGGGGCGATGACCAAGGCTGGCGCGGCGATGTGTATTCCCAGCACCACCGTGCCGCTGCCCAAACCCCGCACCGATATGGCGTCGTCGATCTCCGTGGTGCTGGAATCATCAATAGAAAAGGCTTGTACGCCCTGCGCCAGGGGCAGGGATTCCCGCACCTGCGGTGCAGCTACGGCGGGAAAATCGGTGCCCTTGGGGAAGTGTTCGAACAGAAACCGCTTCCAGTGGAACTGATAGGGGCTGTCGATTGCCCCAGCGCCTTTGAGCAGATCCAAGGGCGACCGCTGGCTCAACCTCGCAGCCTCGACCACCGCCTTGTATTCTGGCGCGTTCTTGTCGGGCTTGAACAGGATGCGGTAGAGCTGTTCACGCACCGCATCCGGACAATAGCCCTGTGTCAGTTCATGCGACCACTTCTCAATTTGCGCGGCGATCTGCTTCTTGCGCTCAACACCCAAAAGAGCGGCCTTGAGCGTGTCCTCCGAGGCCTTGCGAAAGAGCCCCCTGCCCATGCGGCGGAAGTAGTGCGGCGCCTCAAAAAGGCGGATCAGCGCTGCTGCCTGGTGCACCGCATCGGCCGTGGGATCAAAGTACTCGCGGGCCAGATCAGCAAAGCCAAAGTCGCCCTCCGGGGCAAACTCCCAGGCCAGGTTCAGGTCAATGTCTTCAGCTAGCGTGCGCGCGCGGCTGAGCAGCTCAGCTGGCGCGGGCTGGGCAAAGCGCAGCAACACGTGTGCAGCCTTGATCTTCACACGCTTGCCAGAGTCGAGCTCAATTTGCATCGAACTCTCGGCCTCAGACATCACACGGCCGGCCAAGAGCTTGCTGGCCTCATCAAACAGGGCGTAATTCACTGTTGAATTGTCGGCGGTTTTCGATGTCAAACGCCTCCAATCGGGCTTGCGGGCAGCGCGGTTGCAGGCACATCGGGTACCCCGGCCCCTTTGACTCGAGGGCTCAAATGGTCAAGCCACCAGCCACCTCAATGACCGCGCCATTGACGTAGCTGGCGTCGTCACTGGCCAAGAAGGCGTAGACACTGGCGATTTCCTCAGGCTTGCCAATTCGGCGCAGGGGCACCTCTTGGGTCATTTCGGCCAGCACCTTTTTCGGGATCGTATCCAGGATATGGGTGGCCACAAAGCCGGGGGCCACGGCATTGACCCGAACGCCCTTGGGGCCGAGTTCGCGGCTCCAGGTCTTTGTGAAGCCGATCACGCCGAACTTGCTGGCGGCGTAGTTGGTTTGGCCAAAGTTGCCGTACAGGCCGACGATGGAACTGACGTTGAGGATCACGCCAGCGCCTTGCATCACCATATGGTCGGCCACGGCTTGGCTGCAGTGAAAGACGCCACGGAGGTTGACGTCGATCACACGATCGAACTGTTCCAGGGTCATCTTTTGCAGCCTGGCGTCCTGCGTGATGCCGGCATTGTTCACGAGCACATCAATGCGTCCGAATGTGGCCTTGACCGCCGCCGTCATGGCATCGACCTGAGCACGATCGGTGACGCTCAGGACGAAGCCGACCGAGCGTTCGGCTGCACCCCCGAAGCGGCGGCAGTCGGCCACCGCTGCATCCACATCGGCTTGGCGCAGGTCGCACACCACCACCACCGCACCTTCGGCAGCGAAGCGGCGCACGCTGGCCAGGCCGATGCCCTGACCAGCGCCGGTAATGATGCAAACCTTATCCTTGAGCTTCATCGAGGTGCGTCAAACACCTTGTTTGTTCAGCGGGGCCTTCAGGGCTTCGCTGATCAGCGCCAGGCTGTCTTCCAAGTGCGCGCGTGCCATGCTCGACCAACCGCCACCATTCAATGCGCTGCGCAGACCGGATTCAAGCTGGCGGGCCACCATGCGGTTGACTGCTGGCGCGTCGGCGTTGCCGCTTGGGGCGGCAGGCCGCAGCAGACCATTGGCCAGTCGCTTGATGTGTTCACGCTGCAGGTTACGGCGCAGGCTATCCACATCGCGGCCACCGGTCTTGCCGTCGCGCAACTCCGACCAAATCGCCCCGCTCAAGCGAATTTGTACGTCGGCAAAACTCATCAAGGCCTTGGGGTCGTCGACCTTATGCTCGGCGTCGGCCATACGAGAGGCCAAGCCGTCGCTCATCAGTGCATCCAGCGCATTGCGTTGCACGCCCAGTACCGACTGTGCCAAGCTGTAGTCGGTTGAGGTTTGTGCTCGGGCTGAAGTACGGTCGAGCTGGTCAATGCCTAAGCGGCTCAGGATCTTTGGGTCAAACTTGAAGCTCTGAGTGGTGAACAGTTCGTTGACCACAAAGTTCAGCGCCTCACGCTGGCGTGCAGCCGGCACCGGCGAGATCAGGGGTTCGTTCTTTCCAGCCAGGGCACGCGAGTGTATGGAGCCGCCCACGTAGCGGGTGGCCAGCGGCACGGTGGCATTGATGCCGGCGAACACCCGCTGCAGCACGCGGCGGTATATCGTCATGTCATCGGTCGGTGCCAGTGTGCGCGCTTGCGTGCGGGTCCACAGCTCACGCGAAAGCTTCATCTGCTTTTGCGCATAGGCCAAGGGGTCATCGCCCAAGTCGTAGCGGTTGACCATCGGGTCGGGCGTGGAAGCGTCTTCGTCGGTGGCGTAAGCCAGCGAGATATCGCTGTCGCTGCGCTGGGCGATGCTGGCCAGGCCGGCGGCCTCGCGGTCGGCCGGGAAATCTCGGTAACCATACTCAATAGCCCAAATGTCGTAGGCCCCCAACGTCCCCATCTGCAGATCTGCATCCACCTCATCAGCTAGAGGCAGGTTCAGGGCGTTGTAGTCCATCACGGAGTTGGACACACCGCGCAGGGCGGTGAATGCCTTGTCACGCAGCTGACTGCGTGTGATGCCGGTGGAGGCCTTGAAGTTGTGGCGCAGGCCCAAGGCGTGACCGATCTCATGCATCGTCACGTCTTTGAGGCTAGCGGCGATGAAGCGGTCGGCTTCAGGGCCTTGGGGATCGATCTGACCGCGGGCCACCAGCAGTTCGAAGGCCATTTCGGCCTGCTCGAGCGCCTCGTGGCCCATGGTGCACAGCGTGTGGTCATGGGCGCCAGCCGCGGCATAGGGCTGAGCAAAACTCGGGCCGTTGGAGCCGCCTCCTAATTCTGCCGGCTGGCTGCCCAGGCGCGGCTGGGTGTCGGTGATGCGGTTACGACCAACGCGCACCCAGTTTTCGGGAATGATGGACGCACCACGCAGGATTTCACCGGTGCGGGGATCAGCTTGGCTGGGGCCAACGGCCGTGGCGCCCGGGCCCTCGATGGCAAACCAGCGCACGGCCAGCATCCGGGTGCCTTCCAAGGTGCTCCAGTCGGCGTTGTCGGCTTGCTGTTCCACCACGACGGCGTTGCGCCAACCGGCCTTCTCGAAGGCCTTATTCCATTCCAAGATGCCGGCCTTGATGGGTTCGCGCCACTTCATGGGAATGTTGCGGTCCATCACCACGCGGATGGGCTCTTTGGGTTCGGAGACCTCTGCGTTCGGATCTTTCTTCTCCAGGCGCCAGCGCTTAATGTGATGGGTGCGGCGGTCGCCGCCGGCGTCCTTACCGAAGTCCATGAAGGACTCGGTGAAGTAGCCCACGCGTTGATCTGCCGCGCGCGCCTTCATTGGGATGACCGGCAATGGCGCCATGGTGTAGGTGTGCGCAAGGAACAGGCTGCGCGGGTCGGGCACCACGGTGGGCGGTGAGGGCAAGGCTGCCGGGTTGGGTGTGGCCCCGCCAGGGCCGCCGGTCGGTAGCGAAGGCAGCTTGGGAATGGCGAAATGCTGCCGCACCGTCAAGCTGGTGCCTTGCGCATTGGCCGAACTCTTGACGATGCCCGAATTCGCACGGTCGAGCGCGTAGGACAGCCGATAGGAGCCCTCAAGTCGCGTCTGCGCTCCTGTGAGGTCTCCGCCGACCAGGACATTGGCGTCCACCAGAATCGACTTGCGCTCCGGGTGCGGCGCTGATGCGGCGGGGGCTGTGGCCAACAGGCTGTCGGAATAACTTTCTTCCAGGGCCTTGGCCAGAGGCGTGTTGGCCGGTGTGCGCACCTTCAGGTTCTTCGCGACCAACTGCACGATATTGCCCACCTTGCGCAGCTCCACCACTTGGCTGCCGCCCATCAGGCCCGGCCAGAAGAAGCGCTCGCCCAGACCGTTGGCCACCGAGGCTGCGAAGAAGAAGGGTTTGTCCATCACGGCGGTGGGAATCTCCAGCCACACCTTGTCGTCCTTGGTCCAAACCGGCAGGAAGCCGTCGCTGCGCTTGGCGTCGCGGCTCACATCGGCAAAGGCTGGAGGGCTGCCAGCCGCTGCTGAGCCGCGTGAGGCCATGGCGGCTGCCGCCATGGCCGCTGCATTAGGCGCACCCGCAGCAGCTGGTGCGCCAGCCGGCGTAGTGGTCCCGGCTGCGGTTGCCGGGCGGGTGGGCGCCGGCGATGCTGGTGCCTTGGGCGCCGGAGTTGGTGCGGATGCCGGCGCAGCGGCTGGCGCAGCAGCGGACGAGCCTGAGGCCGCGCTGGCTGCAGCAGCCGACTTGTCAGCGGCCTGTGGGGCTCTCGGATTCTGAGCGCAGGCCACCAGCAGGGTGGCCAGCGCCGCAGCGATCCAAGGATTACGGGCTCGCTCAAGTTGCTGGGGCAAGTCTGGCGAGAGCGCGCCCGTCTGCGAGCGTGCGCGGTGCAGATTTTTC
>Ga0163212_1000646_pt1 | contig 15516 bp, 9 predicted proteins | sample Malawi_45m_30L_FD_113532 | JGI IMG/M metagenome (GOLD analysis project Ga0163212, IMG submission 113532) | Freshwater microbial communities from Lake Malawi, Central Region, Malawi to study Microbial Dark Matter (Phase II) - Malawi_45m_30L | ecosystem: Environmental > Aquatic > Freshwater > Lake ...
ACGCAAGGCTGCCCACAGATTTTTTTCGACCGATCGAGTTTGCTGGCAAACCGTTGGGTGGCGGCGCCGTCCCGGCGATCTGTATCTCGCTGGTAGCCCGCGAAGCAGTCGCGTTGCAAAGCGAGTTACACGCGGTGCTTGCGCTCGCGCCCGACATCATCGAGTGGCGAGTTGATTATTTTTTGATCGCTAATAAAGTCGAGCTCGTGCCTGATGTACTTCGGCAACTGCGCGCTGCACTCATGGTCTTGATGCCCGCTGCGCGACCACCGCTGATCTTCACTCTGCGCTCGGAGGCCGAGGGCGGGGAGGCCCGCGAACTCGATGCGAGCCGTGCGGCGGGCGTCATCCGCAGTGCTATAGCGAGCGGTACGATCGATTTTGTCGATCTTGAATTGTCGGCCCCTGCGGCGTTACTCTCCGCCGCTTTGAGTGCCGCGCGAGAGACGGGGATACGGACCATCGTTTCGTCGCACGACTTTTCGGGTACACCACCGACTGCCGAAATCTTTGCTCGGCTGCAGCGTGCAGTCGAGGCGGGCGCTGATGTCGCCAAAGTGGCGGTGATGCCGCGATCGATGACAGATGTCCTGCGGCTGCTCGAAGCCTCGGAGCGAGGCTATCGTGAGCTCGAAAGACCGCTCATCACGATGGCGATGGGTCCGCTCGGCGGGGTCAGCCGGGTGTTCTGCGGCATGTTCGGCTCTGCCCTGAGTTTCGCCGGCGGAGCTGCGACCTCCGCACCCGGGCAGTGGCCCGCAGAATCCCTGCGGGCCGCCTTCGAGTTGATCAGATCGAGAAGCCTTCCGCGCTGATCGGCAGTGAGCGGATACGTTGACCGCAGGCGCTGAATACCGCATTACAGATCGCCGGTGCGACCGGTGGCAGCACCGGCTCACCGAGACCGCTGGGTGGAAAGTCACTTTGTCGAAAATGGATGTCAATGCGCGGCTCGCTGCCGATCCGCCGTAGCACATAACGGTCAAAGTTTTTCTCGTCGATGATGCCGTTGCGATAGGTGAGTTGCTGAGCAGCCATCGCGCTTAAGCCGTCGATCACCGATCCTTGGCACTGGGACTCGGCGCCATTAAGGTTGACGACCGGGCCGACATCGACGGCCACCGTCACCGCGTGCACGCTAATGTGCTTTGCTGCGTCGACGCTGACCTCGGCGACTTCGGCGACATGCGCCGTGTGGCTGAAGTAGAAAGCGATCCCGAGCGCGCGGCCTTTTGGCAGCCGTTTGCCCCAGCCGGCTCTCTCGGCGGCGAGGCGCAGCACTCCAGCTGCACGCGCCGTGTTGAGCGCGCCGGCATTGGCGGGCGGCAACCAGCGCGGTTCACCCAAAAGCTCGAGCAAAAAATCCAAGTGATCGCGTCCCGCGGCGACCGACATTTCATGCAGAAAACTTTGCAGCGGGAACGCGAAGGCACTTGCTCCAGGTGCACGCCAAAAGCCGCAGGGCGAGCTCCACGGCAGCACGGAGCGGGTGATGCGCACTGCAGGCAGCAGCGGTGCGAAATCCTCTTCGGCTCGCAACGTACCGCCGGAGACGATTCGCTTGCCATCTGGTGAAAAAGTAATCTGATGATTGCGCCAGCCCGTGAGCCGCCCACGCGCATCGAGCGCGCCCTGTAACGCCATCAAACCGCCGGCGCGTACGATATCGTTGGTCATGTCGTCTTCGCGGATCCACTGTAACTTGATCGGCGCTTGGGCGCGGGCTGCGATCGCTGCTGCCTCACAGGCGACGTCGTTGTTGAGGCGTCTACCAAAGCCGCCACCCAGGCGTTGCGGATGGATGGTGACGTTAGATTCGGCGACACCCAGAAGTTTGGCGACAACCGTTTGCGCGCGTTGCGGTGTCTGGCTCGGTGGCCAAAGTTCCATGGCGCCTCCCGCGAGGGGCCGCGCCACGCAGATTTGCGGCTCGAGTTGCGCATGCGACAAGAACGCGTAGCTGTAGGTCGATTGCAGCGTTTTCTTTGCTGAGGCGAACGCGGTCGCGACATCACCGCGCTCGGCGATGAGATCACTGCCTGTCGCGCCATCACCACCGGCTTGCGCGAGCTCACGCGCCTTAGCGAGGGTGCTTGGCCAGTCGTCGCTTGCCGCGCTGTCCTCATCCCACTCGATGCGCAGCGCCTGCCGGGCGCTCAAGGCGGACCAGGTATCGCGCGCCAGGAGCGCGACCCCGGGCTTCAGTTCGGTGAGATCGCCATTACCCTCAAGTACAAATATATCCACTATCCCGGGCAGCGAGCGGATTGCGTCGAGGTTAGCGACGCGCACCTTGCCTCCGATGCGCGGGCATTTGACGTACATCGCGTATAGCATGCCTGGAATGCGCACATCGCTGGCGTACGTCGGTCGTCCGCTGACGAGATCGCGGCCATCAGTGGTGCGTACTCGTGAGTTGAGGAGTCGATATTCGTCGCGGGTCTTTAGCTGGAGGGTATCCGCATCGGGTACGGGCAGCGTTGCTGCGGCCTCGGCAAGATCGCGGTAGTGCATGCGTCGCCCTGAAGCGGCATGCATGACCTCGCTGTCGCGCGTGCGGCATTCGCTGGCCGACACGTTCCAAGTGCGCGCAGCGGCTTCTATTAGCATGGCGCGCGCCACGGCGCCCGCCCGTCGCATCGGATTCCAACTGCGAGGTATTGCGGTTGAGCCGCCGGCGGCCTGTGCACCATAGCGTGTAGCGTCGATGCTCGCGGTGCGGATTTCGACATCCTTCCAAGCCACATCGAGCTCTTCCGCCAAAATCATCGGGATCGAGGTGCGCACGCCCTGACCGATCTCGGGCTGCGTGGCGTAGATCACAATGCCATCGCGTGAAACTTGCAAAAACGCACTTGGTGCTAGGGTACTTGGTACGCGCGTTTCGGCAGCGGCGTGCGCAGTGTCTGAGTGGGTAACGGAAACGCCGAGCAACAAGCCGCTGCCAGTGAGACCTGAGAGCTGCAAAAAACGGCGCCGATCAAATTTTTGAATATGGAGCACGCTCATATGCGCATTCGCAGAGCCGCGGCTGCTGAGCGGATCGCTTTGCGAATTCGCACATAGGTTCCGCAGCGACAAATATTTCCGGCCATGGCAGCATCGATATCCGCATCACTCGGTGTGATATTAGTAGCAAGTAGGGCGGCTGCGCTCATGATCTGGCCCGATTGACAGTAGCCGCATTGCGCAACGTCGTGTTCCAGCCAAGCCTCCTGCACAGCATGAAGTGTGCCATCGGGGGCAGCGAGTCCCTCGATGGTGGTGATGCGGCTGCCGACCGCCGCGCTCGCAGGCACCGAGCAGGAGCGCACGGGATTGCCCTCAATATGTACCGTGCAGGCGCCGCACTGCGCTATCCCGCAACCGAAGCGCGTGCCCGTGAGACCCAGTCGGTCACGCAGCACCCAAAGCAATGGCATATCGGCGGGAACATCTTCCACCGTCTGCTGTTGACCGTTCACGATGAATTCAAATGTTTGCATGCGTCCTCTCAGTTCGAGAAATAAACATATTCTTCACCTATACGCGGTGGGTCTGTGACCGTGCGATCAAGCGGCACTGCGACCGCCGCCAGCGATTGCCAGATTGGCGCAGCCTGCTCGCGATCGAACGCCATAATACGGGATCTCATGGCGACGACTCGCGCGGTCTCGTTGGTGACGAGATTTTTTCTCTCGCTTGGATCGAGCGCGAGATTATAGAGCCACTCTTTACGTGGCATCTCGGTTAGCTGCAATTTCCACTCGCCATCGAGTAGCGTGAGATAGCGATCGGTACGCCAAAAGAGCGAGTTGTGGGGTCGGCCTGTGATGTCGCCGCGTGCATAGGGTAGTAAATTGACGCCGTCGATGACGCGGTCGGTTGGGCCCGTTGCGCCGGTGGCGGCCACGATGGTCGAGAAAATATCAAAGTGTGCAGCAGGACCTGTGCGGCGTACATTTTGCGGCAAGGCCGCCGGCCATTTTAGAAAGAGTGGCACGCGGATACCACCTTCGAAGTAAGTGGCTTTCCAACCGCGTAGCGGGGCATTGCGTGCACCCAAGGCTGTGTAATGCGGTGCGCCGTTATCACTTGTAAAGATTACGAGCGTGTTGGTATCAAGATTGCGTTCGCGCAGCGCAGCGAGTACACGGCCGATGTTGCGATCGAGCGAGCGCAGCATCGCGGCGTAGACGCGCAAAACGCGATCTTCGATGAACGGCAGTGTATCATAATCTTCGCGCATCGCCTGTAACGGTGTATGTGGCGCGTTATAGGCGAGGAACAAAAAAAATGGTCGATGCTGGTTGGCATTGATGAAACGGATCGCTTGATCAGTGAAGTAATCGGTGAGGTAGCGATCGGGCTTAAACACTTCGCCGTCATTGAAGCGTACGCCCCAAGGCTGACTGGCAAGAATGAATTTGTCGATGATGTTGTGCTCAGGTTCGATGGTCACAACGCGCGGATCTGCGCTCGGCAAATACATTGAGGCGCCGTGCTGCAGGCTGAGCGACTCGTCGAAGCCGTGTGCATACGAGCGGAATTTCTGGCTGTCGCCGAGATGCCACTTGCCGATGTGCGCTGTGTGGTAACCCGCGCTTTGTAATACTTTGGCGATGGTGATTTCCGAGGTTGGCAGTCCCATATCCTCGTAAGCGGGTTGTCCGATCTCGCGGTCCGCGAAATAAACGGGCGGAGCCTCAGCGCTATGTCGCGCGCCCGCGCGGGCGATCAGCTTCATGAACAGCGACGGTGTCGGTGTGAACTCGAAGCCGAACCGGGTCGGGTAGCGTCCGGTCATGATCGCGGCGCGCGAGGGCGCGCAGGTCGGATTACCTGCGTACGCTGTATCAAAACTCACACCGCGCTGCGCGAGACTGTCGATGTTAGGCGTCGTCACCCGGCCCTCGGCCACGCCGCCACCGAAGGTGCTGAGGTCGGCATACCCGAGATCATCGACGACGATCAGCAGCACGTTCGGGCGACCGGTCGCTGAGGATTGCGCAGTCGAGAAACTCTTGGAGGGTCCTTGTTGCCAACGGATTTCTCTGAAAGGGGCGCTTTCTTTACTCATGACATGGCGCACGTAACGCAGGGCGAGACCCGTCCAACCGCCGAACAGCTGAACGCCCACGGCGAGCGTAGCGGTTGTGGCGATGATCGCGGCAGAGATCTTCAGAAATTTTTTGTTCATGCGGCTCATGAGGCGCTCAAGGCGCGCAAATCTTGCTCGATCATCCACAGCCTATCCTGTCCCCAGAGAGCGGGTAAACCGGCGACCCGAAACGATGGCACACCCCAAAGTCCCGAGGCCAACAACTCCTCGCGATGGGCGTCGGCAACCGCGCGCCACGAGTGATCGGCGAGCGCATCGTGGATATTTGCGCGGCTCAGTCCGGCGCGTATTGCGATGCACTCAAGACCACGCCGGCTGCCCGCATCGATACCCTCGGCAAAGACGCCGCGCAGGAACGATTCGAGAAATTCTTCGCCGTAGCCCTCCTGAACAGCATGATGTAGGAGCGCAAGACCGCGTTCCGTCGGTAAGCCGATCGGATCGGCCACATCGCCAAAAGGCAAGCCGAGTCGCAGCGCCTCACGCTTGGCATCTTTGAGAATGTAGAGTCGCTTAACGAGCGGTACCGGTAGACCACGCATCACCATCGGCAATACGAAACGCAAACGCAGTGAGGCCCCGTAATGCTTGGCGAGCGTGCGTACTCGCGGGGTCGCGAGCCAGGTGTAGGGACTGCGCAGCGAACAAAAAAAATCGAGGACTGGTGTCTCTACCGCGGGGGTCGTAGGCGCGAGTTGCAGTGCGGGTGGTAAAAAAAGGGGTGCCGGTGCGGCCTCGTGCTTCATTTCAGTGGCAAGGCGCGACTCCAGATAATGCAATCGATCGAGACCCCAGTACCATTCACCCTCGCAATAAAACATGCCGCCAAGATAGTGACCGAGCCGGCGTCGTAGGGCGGCACCGTCTTCGAGCGCGCGTGGGGAAGCGCGGCGCGCGAGCGCTAGCTGGTCGGGGTGCAGAAGCGGCTCAGGAAGCGCGAGTCCGAAGTGCTGCGCCCAACGAGCGGCGTCACGCTGCGACCACCGCTGCAGTGCCTCGGCCTGCGGCGCCGCAGCGCGATCCGGTGGGGGCACAGCGTAAGTCTCGAGACGAAGTGGATAACGCGCGCAAAATTCATCGAGTTGGCTCGCCGCCAACTGACTGTACGGATCGTCTGCCTGATGAAAATAGTGGACGGCCGTGAGCCGCCGAGCGGCGCGGCGCCAAATTCGTCGCCAGCTGCGCGTAAGACACTGGCGTCGCTCGGATGTGACCCAGCGGGCAAACAAACTTCCGAGGGCAACTCGAGGCCAGCGAGCGGCGTCCGACTCCATCGACGCAGACTAACTGATCCCGCGCCGCGCTGTGCGGCTCCGGTGTTCGGGCCTCGGGCGGACTCGTCAGTGGCGGCTATACGCGAGTCGGGTGTCGACGCGGGCATCGATCGACTTGTCGACCGAATCCAGGTCTATCTAGGTTAGGCGCTTTTGATCGGCGCACAAACCGCCTGCGCGGGTTTGGCGTCGACCCTGTCACCGCTGTGCAGCGTCTCGCATAGTAAATGTACCACTCCGCGGATGCACAGCGCCGATTGATGCATGGTCATGAGTTAGTTTTCGACCGCGATCGCCGAGGCCGGACGAGCAGTGATCAGAGATTTTCCGACTTCTCGACGCCCGCGAAATTTACTTCACGTTTCGCGAGCACCTCGGTCGGCCGCCCACTGAAAAACGTCAGGACCGCGCGCCCGCTATCTTGAAGCGCCCTTCAGCTAAATCAGCAGCGGTGCCGCTGCGCCGATCGTCAGCAGCCGCGCTGTTTCGAAGTGCCTTGAAAACGAGCGCCCCTCGAGCAGCCAGCCCAGACTCATGGCTGTGGCCGCGATGGCGGCCGCAAAGAGCACCTTGGCGGTCATCGCGAAGTTACCGTGATTAGCTAAAAAATAGAGCGTTGCGAAAGAGAGAAGTACGTACTGCAGCAGCACATAATTTTTGATCGTGGAGCTCGGTGTCGGCGAGTAGCGTTGAACAGTCGCGGGGTCGAGATGGGCGAGGGTAGCGCCACGCCCCGAAGGCGGATCGATCCACGTTCGCAGTGCGGTGCCAAAGGTCGTTACCGTGAGTGATTTACGCAGCAAATCTGCATAGATGTTCAAATTGCCCCACACCACGTTATAGCTCGCGAGCGGCTTGCGGATGCCATACACCACGGGCTCATCGTCACGCTCCTCGGCGTAGCTGCCGAAGAGGCGATCCCAGATGATGAAAATGCCGCCGTAATTACGATCGATGCAGTAATCGTTCTGGCCGTGATGCACGCGATGGTTTGAAGGCGTGACAAATACCCGATCGATCCAGCCGAGTTTACGTACGAGCTCGGTGTGTACCCAGTACTGATACAGCAGATCGATAAGCGCCACCATGCCGAACACGATCGGCGGCACGCCGACGATTGCCATCGGCAGATAGAACGGAGACCCTAAAAATGCGCCCGTGGAGGTTTGGCGCAATGCCGTCGACAAGTTGAACCATTCGGAGGAGTGGTGTACCTGATGCGCGGCCCACATTGCATTCAGTTCATGGCCGCAGCGATGCACCCAGTAATAGGTGAAGTCATAGATGATGAGCGCTGCGACCCACACCCAGAGTTGATCTTGCGGGAGGGTGTAGAGACGCAGATTTTCGAATACGTAAACATAAATGCCAAAGGTGAATACGCGCACAAAGACGCCAGACACCTGACTCAGCGTGCCGAAGTTGAGGCTGGTGATGGCATCAGGCAGGTTATAAACCTGCAGACCGCGCCGGCGCGCGACCCATGCCTCGAGCAGAATCGTGATCATGAAGACCGGAATGGCGTAGATAATCGGGTTCACAGATCGTAATGATAGGGCAAGAGATGTCCCTTTCGACCCCGGACCCCGGATGTTAGTATCACGGTGCTCGTGTGGGGCGGTAGCTCAGCTGGGAGAGCGTCGCGTTCGCAATGCGAAGGTCGGGAGTTCGATCCTCCTCCGCTCCACCATCCTTATCGAGTTCGGGCTGCAGCAGCACGCAGAGTAAGTTGGTTTCGAGGACGATCATCGCGGTTTAACGACGATTGCCGGTGGCACGGCGACGCATTCGCGCGAGGGCGTTCCGGCGTAAACTAGCCCACGTTCGCTGCCGGCATACCTCGCCCCCGTAGCTCAGTGGATAGAGCGACCGCCTCCTAAGCGGTAGGTCGTCGGTTCAACTCCGGCCGGGGGCGCCATACCTAGCCTAGGCGCCACACCTCGCCCTTATCCACTCGCGGCACGGCCGCAAAGTCCTTCGGGTAGAATATCGGGCTTTCGACGGGTAGTCGGGGGTTTGGATTTACATGGGCGCAACGCGCAGCGAGCAGCTTTCTACTTCTCCGCTCTACGGCAGTAATGCCGATTACGTCGAGTCACTCTACGAGCAGTATCTGAACGACCCTGCGGGGCTGTCCCCGGCGTGGCGTGAATATTTTGCCAAGCTGCCGCGGCCGGCGGCGCCCGAGCCTTCGCACCGCTCCATTCAGGACGCTATCGCGGCCCGCGCGCAGGTGGCGCACCAAGCGGGTCGTGCGGTGGCCGCCTCGCTCGACGGCGACGCCAGCGCCAAGCAGGGCGCGGTCTCGCGCCTCGTGCAGATTTATGCCAACCGCGGGCACCTCGTGGCCAAACTCGATCCGCTTGGCCTCGCTCGTCGCGAGCGCCCGCGCGTGCTCGACCTCGATTATTTTGGGCTCACCGAAGCCGATCTCGATACGCAGTATTTCACGGGCAGTCGTTCAGACAAGGTACCTGCCCGCGCTTCTCTGCGCGAGATCATCGCTACGCTCGAGCATACTTATTGCGGTTCGGTCGGTGCCGAGTTCGCGCACGTGTCGAACACCGAAGAGCGTCTGTGGTTGCAGGACGAGTTTCAGGCCGGCCGCATGCATCACCGGTTCACGGCCGATGAGCGTAAGAATATTCTTTGGGAGTTGACTGCAGCCGAGGGACTCGAGCGTTACCTACACACCAAATATGTAGGTCAAAAGCGCTTCTCGCTCGAGGGTGGCGATGCGCTTATCCCTTTGCTCGATGAGCTCATTCAATCGGCGGGCAGTGTCGGCGTCGAAGAATTCGTGATCGGTATGGCGCATCGCGGACGACTTAACGTGCTCGTCAATGTGCTTGGTAAGGCGCCGTCGGCGCTCTTTAGCGAGTTCGAAGGCAAGTACGACATCGCTCAGATCAAAGGATCCGGCGACGTGAAGTACCACAAGGGCTACTCGGCTGACCTGCATACGCCGGGCGGTAACGTCCACGTGGGTCTCGCGTTCAATCCTTCGCATCTCGAAGTGGTGAACCCTGTTGTGGAAGGGTCGGTACGCGCTCGTCAGGAGCGTCGCAACGATGTGCTCGGTGAGCGCGTGGTGCCCTGCCTGATTCACGGTGACTCGGCCTTTGGCGGTCAGGGTGTCGTCATGGAGACAATGCAGTTGTCGCAGGCGCGCGGGTATTACACCGGCGGCACCATGCATATCGTCGTAAATAATCAGGTGGGCTTCACGACGTCGAACCCGCAGGACATGCGGTCGACGATGTATTGCTCGGACGTTGCCAAGATGCTTGAGGCGCCGATTTTCCATGTCAACGGTGATGACCCGGAGGCGGTGGTGTTCGTGGCGCGGCTGGCGATGCGGTATCGGCAGCGTTTCCGCAAAGATGTAGTCATCGATCTCGTGTGTTATCGGCGGCTCGGCCACAACGAGGCCGATGAGCCAGCGGCGACGCAGCCCGTGATGTATACCGTGATTCGCAAGCATCCAACCACGCGCAAGCTCTACGCGGATCGCTTGATTGCCGATGGCGTGCTGACGCAATTCGAGGCGGATGGGTTGATCGAGCAGTACCGCGCGGGTCTCGATGGGGGCCGGCCGCAGGCTAAAGCCTCGCTCGGGATGATCGGCAATCAGCACACCGTCGACTGGAGTGCGTACATGCGCAACGTCGACTGGGCGGCACCAGTTCGTTCCGGTGTCGAGAAGAAGCGTTTGCAGGCGCTCGGTGCGCGACTGGTCGCGGTGCCCGAGGGTCATGTGCTACATCCGCGTGTCCAACAGGTTATCAACAATCGCGTAAAGATGGTGGCGGGTCAGTTGCCGCTCGACTGGGGGTGTGCGGAGTCACTCGCCTACGCGGCGCTGCTCGAGGATGGTTACGGGATTCGCATCTCGGGTCAGGACTCCGGGCGCGGCACCTTCTTCCATCGTCACGCCGTGCTGCATGATCAACAGACGGGTGCGACCTATGTGCCGCTCGAGCACGTCGCCGAGCGCCAGCGTCGATTCACGGTGATCGATTCGGTGCTCTCGGAGGAGGCTGTGCTCGCATTCGAGTACGGCTATTCGCAGACCGACCCGGAAGTACTCGTGATCTGGGAAGCGCAGTTCGGTGATTTTGCGAACGGTGCCCAGGTGATAATTGATCAGTTCATAAGCTCCGGCGAATCGAAGTGGAGTCGCTTCTGCGGGCTGACGTTGTTCCTGCCTCACGGCTACGAGGGGCAGGGGCCGGAGCATTCTTCCGCGCGGCTCGAGCGCTTTTTGCAACTTTGTGCCGAGGCCAACATGTCGGTGTGCGTACCGTCGACACCCGCGCAGATGTTTCACATGCTGCGCCGGCAGATGCTGCGTCAATTCCGTAAGCCCTTGGTAGTGATGACGCCGAAGAGTCTGCTGCGTCACGAGATGTCGGTCTCGACGCTGGCCGATCTCGAGACGGGTTCGTTCCGCCATGTCATCGATGAGGTCGACGAGCTCGAGCCGAGTCAGGTGCGACGCATCGTATTCTCTAGCGGCAAGGTTTATTTTGATCTGCTGAAGATGCGGCGCGCCGCGGGACAAACCGACGTCGCGCTGGTTCGTCTGGAGCAGATTTATCCGTTTCCGGTCGAAGATTATGCAGCCGTGATCAATCGCTATCCCAACGCCTGCGAAGTCGTCTGGTGTCAGGAGGAGCCGCAGAATCAGGGTGCCTGGTACCCGATTCGTCATCGACTCGAACGTACGCTCGCGGGCAAGCGATCGCTGCTCTATGCAGGACGCCCGCCCGCCGCAGCGCCAGCGACCGGCATCGGTAAGCTGCACGACATCGAGCAGGCGAATCTCGTGAGCGCCGCATTGACCTCGATTGCCCGCGAAGACGACACCCGCATCACCAAGCGTCTATCCGAAGAGGCCTCCGAGCCTGCACGTGTCGCCGCCGGCGCTCGTCGCAAGCGTTGATCACGAAAACTTTGAGCAACACCATGGAAATTCGCGTTCCTCAGCTTCCTGAATCCGTTGCCGATGCGACGCTTGTTGCCTGGCGCAAGCAGCCCGGTGAACCCGTTGGTCGCGACGAGAATCTTGCCGACCTCGAAACCGACAAGGTCGTGCTTGAAGTTCCGGCGCCCGCTGCAGGCGTTGTCAAAGAAATAAAGATTCAGTCGGGCGCGACGGTCAAGAGCGGCGATCTGCTCGCAATTTTCGAGATTGGCGTCGCGGCTACGGCGGCGTCTGCTGCGAAGGCGGCGCCGAGTGTGGTCGTCGCGTCTGCGCCGGCCGCCAAGGCCTCAGGGGATAAACTCGGCCCTGCCGCGCGGCGCGTGGTCGAAGAAACCGGTGTCGACCCGGCGGCCGTCAGTGGTACGGGTCGCGATGGTCGGGTGACCAAGCGCGATGTCGTGGCGCATGCTGCTAAGCAGGCGGCAGTACCCGCGGCCGTGGCTGTAGCCCCGAAGCCCCAGCCCATAGCCGTGAGCGCCGCGTCCCCGGGACCGCGTGCAGAACAGCGCGTGCCCATGACGCGGCTAAGACAGCGCATTGCCGAGCGCCTGGTGCAGGCGCAGCAGACGGCGGCGCTGCTTACCACGTTCAATGAAATCGATCTGATGGCTGTCAATGAATTGCGGGCGCGTCACAAGGATCGTTTCGAAAAGCAGTACGGGGTGAAGCTCGGCTTCATGTCGTTCTTCGTCAAGGCGAGTATCGAGGCGCTGCGCAAGTTTCCGGTGATGAATGCTGCCGTCGACGGCGACGACATCATTTATCATGAGTACTATGACGTCGGTGTGGCAGTTTCGACAGATCGCGGGCTCGTGGTCCCGGTGCTGCGCAACGCAGAGACCATGGGCTTTGCCGAGATCGAGCGCCAGATCGTCGACTACGGTAATCGAGCGCGGTTGGGTGGACTTGCGCTCGAAGATTTACAGGGCGGCACTTTTACGATCACTAATGGCGGAGTGTTCGGTTCATTGCTGTCGACGCCGATCGTTAATGCACCGCAGAGCGCCATCCTCGGCATGCACAAGATCCAGGATCGCCCAGTGGTGGTAAGCGGACAGATCGTCGTGAGACCCATGATGTATCTTGCCGTCAGCTATGACCATCGCATCATCGATGGTCGCGAGGCCGTGCAGTTTCTGGTGGCGATCAAAGATAGCCTCGAGGATCCGGGTCGTATGCTGCTCGGACTTTGAATCCGATGAGTGGTTTTGACGTTATTGTTATTGGCGGCGGCCCCGCCGGATATCCGACCGCCATCCGCGCTGGGCAAAATGGCTTGCGGGTCGCCTGCATCGACGAATGGAGGAACTACGACGGCAGCACGGCTTTCGGTGGTACCTGTCTCAATGCGGGCTGCATTCCCTCGAAGGCGCTGCTCGAGTCTTCCGAGCTCTTTCATCGGGCACAGTCCGAGTTCGCGACACACGGCATCAGTACCGGGTCGGTGGCAATCGATATCGAGGCTATGCAAAAGCGAAAGTCCGGTATCGTCAAGACCATGACCAGCGGTATCGTGCAACTGCTCAACGCAGCGGGCGTGACGGCGCTGCAAGGACACGGCAAGTTGCTCGCGGGGCGGCAGGTCGAGTTCACGGCGCACGACGGCAGCGTCAAAGTTTTTACCGCCAAGTATGTGGTGCTGGCGAGTGGTTCACAGCCCATGCCGCTTAAGACGGCGCCATTCGACTGCAAGTACATCGTCGATAGCTGGGGTGCGCTCGAGTTCGCGAGCGTGCCGAAACGTCTGGGCGTGATTGGTGCGGGGGTGATTGGGCTCGAGCTCGGCAGCGTTTGGCGACGGCTCGGTGCCGACGTGGTGGTTCTCGAGGCGATGCCCACTTTTCTGGCGATGGCGGATCAGCAGCTCGCTAAAGAAGCGCTTAAGCATTTCAAGAAACAGGGTCTCGATATGCGACTCGGCGCCAAAGTCACTGCGGCAGCCGTGAAAGGCGATGCCGTTGAGGTCAGCTACACTGATGTAGCGGGCGCAGTGCAATCTTTGACGGTCGACCGACTGATCGTCTGCATTGGTCGTCGTCCCTACACCGATAATTTGCTAGGTGCCGACACGGGTGTCGCCGTCGATGATCGCGGTTTCATCCAAGTGGATGATTATTGCCGCACCGGCGCCGAAAATATCTGGGCGGTCGGTGACTGTGTGCGTGGCCCGATGCTCGCGCATAAGGGGAAAGAAGAGGGAGTTGCAGTGGCCGATCGTATCGCTGGGCTCTATGCGCACGTGAACTATGACGCCATACCGTCGGTGGTCTATACCGCGCCGGAGATCGCCTGGGTCGGTGCGACCGAAGAACAGGTGAAAGCAAGCGGCCGCGAATACAAAGTGGGCAGCTTTCCGTTTCTGGCGAGCGGTCGAGCGCGAGCCATGGAGTCAGGGCAGGGTTTTGCCAAGGTCATCGTCGCGAAAGACGACGATCAAATTTTGGGCGTGCACATTATCGGGCCGATGGCGGGCGAGTTGATCGCGGAAGCCGTACTCGCGATGGAGTACTCAGCCAGCGCCGAAGATTTGCAGCGTACTATCCACGCACATCCTACGCTGTCCGAGGCCTTGCACGAAGCCGCGCTCGCCGCGGATAAACGTGCGATTGATATGCCGAACCGCTGATCGTCGTTCAGGCGCCGCGCCTGACCGAGATCACGTTGTCGACCGCGGCCAGGCGACGCGAGAGATCAGCCAGTTGTATGAAATCGCGCGTGCGGGTGCGCAGTATCGTGGTTGCCGTGCCGCGCGCCCGATCGGTGGTCGTCTGTAGGCTCTCTAAGCTGAGATTGGCGGCGGCGACGAAATCCGAAGGATTACGCACTAGCCCGCGGCGATCTCAGGCCACGATTGACAGCTCCACAGGGATTGTCGCTGACTTATCCTCGCTTCAGTTGACGTGCAGGCAACGCGCCGGATGGGTGGCGCGCATGCGCACCAAGCTCGCGCGGCGTGCAGCATGCACCGTAACGCCGCGACCCAAGGTCAAATAGCCAAGCACCACCTCTGGCGGCACCGGTGCGCAGCATTTGGCAAAGGTCATCGTCAGACCGCTGACGCCCTCAATCTCGACCGGACTCCGTACTTGAGCGGTGCTCGAAGCCTTACGCGGTCGTCGGGTTTTGGCGGGTGCTGACGGCCGAGTGTGCAGCGCATCGGTCGGCGTACGTGCGGGCCCGACGCGAGCAGCGTTGCCGCTTGCAGCAGCTGCGTCCCCGAGATCTCGCCTTCAACCAGTTAGCGAAAAAGCTGCGCCGAATCATTGGTCTTCAGTTCGTTGACGAGCGTGGGGACGTACTCGAGGGTAATGCCGAGTCGCGATAACTCGTGCTCTACCAGGGCATGACCGGCCGCCTCGTTTTCGCTGGCATCGACTCGCCTGAACCAGCTGCGCAGCTTGGCGCTACTGCGCGGCGAGGCGAGAAAGTCCCCCTGAATCAACCAATCGCGACTCGGTGATTCGTGTTTACCCGTGATGATTTCTATGACTTATCCGTTCTCTGGCGGTTACGTCAACTGTACGATGCGGCCGTTCACTTTAGCGCCGCGACAGCGATGGCCGAGGCTGGTGTGTACCTGATAGGCGAAATCAAGCGGGGTCGCGCTGCATGGCAGGTCGATCACTTCGCCGAGGGGCGTGAGTGCGTAGACGCGATTCTCATAAAGATCGAAACGAAGGCAATCAATGAAATCAGCGTCGTTGGCAGTAGCGCTGGGCTTGGTGGGCTCGAGCAGTTAGCACACCCACTGGATCTTACGCTCATAGCTCGCGTTAAGCGGACCGTCTTCCTTGTAACGCCAGCGCGCCGCCACTCTGAATTCCGTCTGTTTGTTCATCTCGTACGTGCGGATCTGGATTTCTACCGACTTCCCGCCAGGACCGATCATGGTGGTATGAATCGAGCGATAGAAATCATCTTTGGACGTGGCGATATAGTCGTCAAACTCACCCGGTATATACCTCCAGCGCCCGTGCACGACGCCAAGTGCGGCGTAGCTATCGGGCACGCTCGCGCGGACGATGCGCACGTTACGCGCGTCAAATAGCTGCTCGAAGAAGAGGCCCTTATGTCGTGTCTTGCGATGGATGCTGAAGATGTTTTTCGGTCGGCCATAGACCTTGGCACTGATACCCGCCCGAGCGAGTAAATCA
>Ga0163212_1000648_pt1 | contig 15506 bp, 14 predicted proteins | sample Malawi_45m_30L_FD_113532 | JGI IMG/M metagenome (GOLD analysis project Ga0163212, IMG submission 113532) | Freshwater microbial communities from Lake Malawi, Central Region, Malawi to study Microbial Dark Matter (Phase II) - Malawi_45m_30L | ecosystem: Environmental > Aquatic > Freshwater > Lake...
CGACGAAGACCGGCAGCGCCAGCACCAGGGTCACCGAACCCACCAACGCCGACCAGGCGAAAAGAGGAGTGCGCAGGAGACCCATGCCGGGTGCGCGAGCGGTGAGGACCGAGGTGGCCAGCGACGTCGCGGTCATGATGAGACCCGTCGACATGACGATGGTTCCGAGCAGGTACAAGTCGACCATCTCGGCCGACCCACCACCGGGTCCACCATTGGCGATGATCGACGCCACGGCGAGACCGAGACCGGTGAGCCACATCCAGAATCCGCCGGCGGCCAAACGGGGCAAAGCCAACGAGCGAGCACCGAGTTGTAACGGCACCACGGCCACCGCAAGACCGATCAAGAGGGGAGCGACCGCGCCGAAGGTCAGCAGGAGGCGCGCGGCGGCCAGGACTTGTGTGGCCGAGTCGGTGTCCAGCAACTGATAGCCCTCGGCGTCGATGCGTTCGAACGCGACGAGCATCGCCAACACGAGGCCCATCAACAAGCCGACGAGTCCGGTCCCGGCGAACATCCGACCGACCTGCTTGTGGTCGGCCGACGTGATCCATACGACGACCGCGGGAGGACCAACGGCGGTGCTGGCGACGCGCTGTGAATCAATTGATGTCATTGGAAACAACTCGCTTCACACGCGCCGGAAGGGACGCAGCTTTTCCACGTACCTCGAAGTTTTCACCACGTTTTTCAGAGATCAACTTTACCCACTTTGCCCTGCTCAGCCCGAATTCCCGTCCGATCGTCACGGGTCACACGTCGTGCCCTTGTGATCACAGGCCGTGCTCGACCATGACGTCGACAGCCATGGCCACGAAGAGGGCCGTCACGTAGGAGATCGAGAACCCGAACACCCGCATCGACCGCGCCGGAGTGGGATGACGACCGAGATCGACGGCACTCACGATGAACCCCAACCCGAGGACCGCGGCCGACACCATGTAGATCGGTCCCAGACTCGCCACCGGCCCCAACACGAGGCTGACGGCGGTCAAAAGCACCGTGTAGACGAGCATCGACACAATGGTCTGACGCAGGGGAACAACGGTGGGCAACATGGGCACCCGAGCGGCTTTGTAGTCGTCGGCATGCCTGATGGCCAGAGCCCAAAAGTGGGGCGGAGTCCACAAGAAAATGGCTGTGAACAGGATAAATGGCTCCCAAGCCAGGGAATCCTGAACCGCCGACCAGCCCACCAACACCGGAACCGCCCCGGCGATTCCCCCGATGACGATGTTTTGACGGCTCGTTCGTTTCAACCACATGGTGTAGACGAACACGTAGAAAAGGGTGGCCGACACGGTCAGCACCGCCGAGAGCAGGTTGGCCCCGACCCAAAGCACCGTAAAAGCCACGACCTGAAGGGCGAGTGCGAAAATCAGCGCACTTTTGGGGGCGATCAGCCCGGTCACCAGCGGTCGGTTTTTGGTCCGCTCCATGAGGGCGTCGATGTCGCGGTCCACGACCATGTTGATGGCATTGGCCCCACCCGCGGCCAACGTCCCCCCGATCAGGGTCACGACCACCAACGTCCAGGACGGCCAGCCCTTGTCGGCCAGCACCATGGTCGGAACGGTGGTGATGAGAAGCAGTTCGACCACCCGCAACTTCATCAGCGCCAGGTACCCCCCGAGCACGGTGGTGGGCGCGCGCCGTAAACCATGCGCGGACACTCCGCCGGGAGCCAGCCGAGACGGCACGAGAGGGCGGGATCCCACAGACATCATCCGTGAGCGTACGGGGGTGCGAAACGCACTACCAACCGCGACAATGAGCCCGTGCAAGGAGATGGCGTGACTCTCGTCGCCGCGGCTCCGTCGACCGTCGTGCGGCCCGAGGTCGATGAGTCGACCGCGCTCGACAAACCGTGGATCGTCCTGGTCTGGAACGACCCCATCAACTTGATGAGCTACGTCACTTTCGTGTTCCAAAAGCTCTTCGGATACAGCCTGGAAAAGGCCACCGAGCTGATGCTCGACGTGCACGAGAAGGGCAAAGCCGTGGTGTCTTCGGGCAATCGAGAGAAGGCCGAAATGGACGTTTATCGGTTACACGAACACGGCCTGTGGGCCACCATGCAAAAGGACGGCGACGACTGAGATGGTGCGTCGTCGACCACCTTTCGAAGCCCGACGATCCGGGTACGCCATCAACCTCGATGAGGAGGAGAGGTACTTCGTTCGCCGATTGGTGGGCGAGGTGCGCGAACTGCTGACTTCGTTGCCGGCCAACGATCCGAAGCTGGAGCGGCTGTTTCCGCCGGCCTACACGAACGCCGACGGCGAGGACGTCGACGCCGAGGCCGAATACCAACGCCTCATGCGCGACGAACTGGTGGCCAGTCGACTCGACGCGATCGGACGAATCGACGAGTTGCTGGCCGACGCGACCATGATCACCTTGACCACCGACCAGTTGAACGCCTTCGTCATCTCACTGAACTCGGTGCGTTTGATCCTGGGCACGATCCTCGGAATCACCGACGAAGACGACGATGGCGACCCGAACTCACCTCTCGCCAACGAGACGGCGATGTACAACTATTTGTCGTGGTTACTCGACAGTGCGGTCACTGCCCTCATGCAGGTCTGACGAGCCGGGTGTCAACGGGCGGGAAGGCTGTTAGAGTTTCGATGCTCTCAACGGACGAGTACCTGGCCCCCATCGTCTAGTGGCCTAGGACACCACCCTTTCAAGGTGGCGGCACGGGTTCGAATCCCGTTGGGGGTGCAAACCGGACATCCGGTGATAGCAATGTCCGTGGAGCAGCAAATCCCAAGCAATGCGCAGGCAACGTTTGGTCTCGTGGTGAAGTTGGAGTTCACGCCGGCCTGTCAAGCCGGAGGTCGCGGGTTCGAGTCCCGTCGGGACCGCAAGTGCGTTTCGATATGGAGCGCACGAGGTCGAGTAGCTCAGTCGGCAGAGCATACGCCTGAAAAGCGTAGGGTCACCGGATCGACGCCGGTCTCGACCACCAACAGAAACGGACGCCCGTCGGGCGTCCGTTTTTTGTTCACGCGTCGTTACGTCATGCGTCGCGACGAACGTTCACTGACGCCAGTCGCGGATGAGGGCCTCTTGGGCCACGGTGGCCACGTGCATCCCGTCCTCGCTGAAGATGTGACCGAGTGCGAGCCCGCGACTGTTACCCAATGAGTGACACGTGAAGTCGTGCAGATGCCAGCGATCGCTCTCGATGGGGCGATGGAACCAAATGGTGTGATCGAGACTCGCGCCATAGAAATTTCGGGCGTTCTCTGGTCGCACACCGATCATCGGATGCGTGCGCACCACGGCGTCGGTAGGTAGATCGTCGCTGAGAAAGGCGAACGCGCAGCGGTGCAGTAATTGAGCATCATGGGTCGACGGATCACCGAGAGCATCGGTGACTCGAAACCAAGCCATCGCGCGACCACCGCCCTCGCGACCGTCAGCGGGCAGGTTTTCCCCGGCCACCCAACGTCGATCGAAGCCGTCGCTCCACGCCGAGTTCTCCGCGGATTCCGGCTGGGGCACCCCGCGGGGGAATCGGATCGGCTGGGCATCGGCGGATTCCTCGAAAATCTGGAACGAGGCCTCGAGGTTCAGGATCGCGCCGAAACTCTGACGAGCGACCACGCGACGAGTACAGAAACTCTTACCGTTGCGAATGCGATCCACTTCGTAACGCACCGGCTCACCGTTGTCTCCACGCCGGATGAAGTAGGCCCGCAACGAATGCACCTCCATCGACGAATGGACGGTGTCGGCCGAGGCCCGTAGCGCTTGGGCGATGACATGCCCCCCGTACAGACCACCCCAGGGATACTGACGACCGACACCCACGAAGGTGTCCACACCATGGGACTCAAGTGCGAACAGGTCCTGGATCGTCACATGATCAGGTTAGGGAGGCGCGGACGGATGTCAATGAACGACGGTGATGGTCCGGCATCAGGTCCCGTAAGCGAACCCGAGATCGGGGGCCGTCAGCATCGGAACGAAGGGAATACCACGCTCGGTAGCCATGGCCGCACAGGTGCCTCCCCGATCGACGATCACCGTGATCAGAATGGGCTCGGCACCGAAAGCAACCACCGCATCGACCGCCTCCATGATGGATGTTCCTCGCGTGACGGTGTCCTCGGTGATGATCACCTTGTCACCGGGTCGCAAGGCGCCGGCGAGACGACCGGTGACACCATGGTCCTTGGCCTCCTTGCGCACGCTGAAACTTCGCAGATCACGCCCTCGGGTGGCGCCGACGGCGGCGATTCCGAACGCCACCGGATCGGCCCCCATCGTGAGTCCACCGATCGCGGTCGCACTCGAGGGAATGATCGACAACGCCACGTCGGCGACGAGAACGATGCCATCAGGACGACAGGCCGTTTGCTTGGTGTCGAGAAACCACGAACTCTTCGCACCGGACTTCAACGTGAAGTCACCGGTCTTCAACGAATGCTCGAGCACGTGTCGCCGTAACGCGTCGCGCGCCGAATCGAGCGGAGGCAGTGTCGACGAACGAACCATTGGTGGGCAGAGTAGTGCCCTCGTGTCGGAGACGTGTCGCGATACAACGGACCAAAGCCGACGAGCGGGCTCTCGTTGCCGGGCCCGCCGACGAGAAGATCGATCGCGGCGGACGCGAGGCCTGCGGCACCCAACCGCCAGCACCGCGAACTCGGTTGTTCGCCGGAGCGCGTGATACGGGTCCCTTCGCCCGTGCCAGCCGGCACCACGCGCCGACTCTCGATCACACGTCGATGCGCTCGAGGGCGTCGAACACCACCCCGATCCGGCCCAGGGAACGCGGCAGCTCGAAGGCATCGTCGAGAACCTTCGGACCCAGCCGTTTCACCCGATCGTCTTCCTCGAGGACCGAGCGGAAATCACGCGATCGAGCCCACGAAACCGACGCCGCCTCCTGCACGATTCGATAGGCCTCGTCGCGCGGCAGGCCACTCTGAACGAGGGCCAGCAGGACCGGCTGACTGAAAACCAGTCCGTGGCTCGACATGAGGTTCGCACGCATGCGTTCCGACGACACCTGCAACCCCTCGAGCAGGCGGCGCAGACGGTGCAGCATGTAGTGCGCCAGCATCGATGAGTCCGGGAGCACGATACGCTCGACCGAGCTGTGCGAGATATCGCGCTCGTGCCACAGAGCCACGTCTTGGAGTGCGGCTTGCAGATTGCCGCGAAGAACACGTGAAAGACCGCTGATGGTCTCGGCCGAGATGGGATTGCGCTTGTGGGGCATCGCCGACGAGCCCTTCTGGCCCGACTTGAAACCCTCCTCGACCTCACGAACCTCGGTGCGTTGCAAGTGTCGAAGTTCGACCGCGATCATCTCGCACGTTGCCCCCACCGCCGCGCACGCCCACATGTACTCGGCATGACGATCCCGACTGATGACCTGCGTCGCGGGCACCGGCTCGAGACCCAGCGACTTGCCCACGGCGGCCTCCACGCGGGGGTCGATGTTGGAATAGGTGCCCACAGCGCCCGACAACTTGCACACGGCGATCGTGCGTCGGGCCTCGATCAGGCGACCACGGTCGCGCTCCACTTGCAGTGCCCACAGGGCCACCTTGGCCCCGAAGGTGGTGGGCTCAGCGTGGACGCCGTGAGTGCGTCCGATCATCACCGTGTCACGGTGGGCCTTGGCCATGTTGATGAGAGCCCGTAACAACTTGTTCGACGCATCGACCAGCAGATCGGCGGCATCGCGCAGGGCCCAACACAATGCCGTGTCGACCACGTCGGTGGATGTGAGGCCGTAGTGGATCCACCCGGCTTCGGACCCCCCGATACGGGACTGCAAGACGTCCACGAAGGCCGCCACGTCGTGATCGGTCACCTTTTCGCGCTCGGCCACCGCGTCGACGAACGACGCATCCACCACCGGAGTCCGGTCACGACACGCCCGTGCGTCGTCACTCGGGACACTGCCGATTGCGGCGTGCGCCTCGGTGGCCAGCAACTCGATCTCCACCCAACGGGAAAGTCGGGTCTCGTCGGAAAAAACGGACTCCATTTCGGGGAGTGAATATCGCGAGATCATGCCACGCCTCCTGCGCTGGTCGAGGGCCATTCGAAAACGTCGTCGCGTTCCGGACCGACACCGACGATGCGCACCGGCACACCGACTTCGCGCTCGATCGTGGCGATGAATTCCCGCGCACTCGCGGGCAGGTCGGCGGCGGAGCGACACCTCCCCAGGCTCTGCTTCCCACCCGTAATGGTCACGTACATGGGTGTCACGCGGGCCAGTTCGTCGCTGAGATCCGGGTAGCCGCGCACCGGACGACCGTCGATCGTGTAGCCCGTACACACGCGCACTTCATCGAAGGTGTCGAGAACGTCGAGTTTCGTCAGCGCCAACTCGGTGAGCGAATTGACCCGAACCGCATGTCGCAACATCACGCAGTCGACCCAACCCGTTCGACGACGACGACCGGTGACGGTGCCGAACTCGCAGCCGATGTCGACCAGTTTCTCGCCGACCTCGTCGGTCAGCTCGGTGGGGAAGGGTCCCGAGCCGACACGGGTGGTGTAGGCCTTGGTGATGCCGATGATGCGCTCGAGCCGACGTGGTCCGAGCCCGCTACCCACGCTGGCACCACCGGCCGTGGGGTTCGACGACGTTACGTAGGGGTAGGTGCCGTGATCGAGGTCGAGGAAGGTGGCCTGGGCCCCCTCGAGCAGAACCCGACGTCCGGAGTCCACGGCGTCGTGAAGCAGTCCGACGGTGTCGGCCACGTAAGGCCGCAATCGCTCCGCCAACAACACGTATCGCGCGACGATTTCGTCGACGTCGAGCGCGTCCCCACCCAACGAGGTGATGCTCACGTTGGCGGCGACGCCGGCCGCGCGCACCAGGTTGGCGAACGCCGTGGTGTCGAGTGACCGACCCACCCGAACTCCGGTGCGGTTCGCCTTGTCCGCATAGGCGGGTCCGATGCCTTTCAAGGTGGTGCCGATCTTGTTGTCGCCCAGACTTCCCTCGCTCAAGGCGTCGAGGGTCTGGTGCCACGGGAAGATGAGATGGGCCTGACTGGAGACCCGCAGTCGAGAGCACGACACCCCACGGGCCTCGAGGCGATCGATCTCGGAGAACAACGTGGGCAGATCGACGACGACACCGTTGCCGATGACCGGTGTGATGTGTTCGTACAGCACGCCCGAGGGGATGAGTTGCAGGGCGTACTTCTCGGTGCCCACCACCACGGTGTGACCAGCGTTGTGTCCACCCTGGTAGCGCACGACGATGTCGTTCTCGCGCGCCAGCAGATCGATGACCTTGGCTTTTCCTTCGTCGCCCCACTGGGCGCCGACGACAACGGTCACGGACATGGCAACGCTCCTAACACGAGGGCCCAACACGAGGGGAACGTGACGAAACCCTACCCGTTGATGCGCCGGTCGGCTTTCGTGAATTGACCGGTTGTTCAGATTCGGGTCGCGTCGAGGTCACGTGTCCGCAAGGAAACCGGCGGAGACGTACGACGTCAGACCAACTTCTCCAAAAGTGGCTGTCCCCCACCAACGTGAACAGAAAAGGATGAACATGCGAATTCCCCCCGTCGAAGCCGCGCTCCTCGGACTGACATTGGTTGCCGGTCTGGCGTTCAACGCCTGCGGTGGCGACGACTCCACCAGCGAATCGACCGAGGCTCCGGCGACCACCGAGGCCGACGGCGATGCGACCACCACCGAACCGACCGCTGACGACCCGTTGGCCGCGCTCTACGAGGAGTGCCTCGCCGAGGCAGGTCAGGTCAACCTGATCGCTCTTCCCGACGAATGGGCCAATTACAAGGGCATCCTCGCCGCTCTCGGAGAGAAGTACCCCGACGTGAAGTACCCCGTGGCCAACCCCGACGCCTCATCCAAGGAGGAGATGGAAGCCGTCGAGACCCTGGTCGGACAGGCTGACATGCCCGACAACGTCGACGTCAGCCCGGCCATCGCCCAGGAAATGGTCGACAAGGGGTTGTTCGAGCCCTACGTGCTCACCACCGACGCCGAGATTCCTGCGGGCCTGAAGGGTGCCGACAACAACTGGACGGCCGCCTACTACGGAATCATGGCCATCGCCACCAGCACCAAGATTGTGTCGACCGCACTACGTATTGCCACGGGTTTCGAAAGGGCCGACCTCGGAACGGTGACGCTCGGCGGGTCGACGAGATGTGGGAAATCGTTCAGCTCACCGGTCTCGGTGATCGTTACCCGCATCAGTTGTCGGGCGGACAGCGACAGCGTGTCGCCTTGGCTCGCGCGTTGGCGGTCCAACCCGAGGTACTGCTCCTCGACGAGCCGCTCTCGGCTTTGGACGCGCGAGTCAGATCGGATCTACGCGACGAGATCGAACGGATCCAACGCGAAACCGGCGTGACGACGCTATTCGTCACCCACGATCAGCACGAGGCCCTCGCAATGAGCGCCCGAGTCGGCGTCATGTCGAACGGCCGACTCGAACAGATCGGCTCGCCGCACGAGGTGTACCAATCGCCGGCCTCACCGTTCGTCGCCCGATTCGTCGGATCGATCAACGAGATACCCTCCCCGGCCGGCACGATCCTCGTTCGTCCGGAGGCATCGGAGATTCACGAAGACGGCGACGGCCAACGGTGGGCGGGAAGCGTGGTGGCCTCGACGTTCCAAGGGCCCAACACGCTCGTCGACGTGTGTCTCGACGTGGTCGACTCACTCGTGCGAGTTCACATCGCGACCGGCCAACTTCGTTGCTCTCCCGATGACCGTGTGTCCCTCTTTTGAGATCCGAAAGGTTCAGGAGCCGACGACGATCTGGCCGTCCCGGGCGTCGACCGTGATGAAACCGTCCTCGGCCACCTTGCCCTCGAGGATGAGCACCGAGGCCCGGTCGCCGATCTCGCGTTGGATCACCCGCTTCAGCGGACGTGCCCCGAACGACGGGTCGAAGCCCTCGGCCGCCAGCAGACTCATCGCCGCCGGGGTCACCTCGAGCGTGATGCGACGGGCCGCCAATCGCTCGCGGAGTTTGGCCAGTTGGATCGCGACGATGTGGGTGAGATCGGCCTCGCTGAGCGATCGGAAGCGGATGATCTCGTCGATGCGGTTGACGAATTCGGGCTTGAAGTACTCCACCGGGTCCACCGGGAGATTCGAGGTCATGACGATCACCGTGTTGGTGAAGTCCACGGTGCGACCTTGGCCGTCGGTCAGACGGCCGTCATCGAGGACCTGCAAGAGAATGTTGAACACGTCCGGGTGGGCCTTCTCGATCTCGTCGAGGAGCACCACGCTGTAACTGCGGCGACGGACCGCTTCGGTGAGTTGACCACCCTCGTCGTACCCCACATACCCCGGAGGAGCACCGACCAACCGCGAGACCGAGTGCTTCTCCATGTACTCGCCCATGTCGATGCGAACCATCGCCCGTTCGTCGTCGAAGAGGAACTCGGCGACCGCCCGCGCGAGTTCGGTCTTGCCCACGCCGGTGGGGCCGAGGAACAGGAACGAGCCGATGGGACGATCAGGGTCGCTCAAGCCGGCGCGACTGCGCCGGATCGCGTTGGAAACAGCCGTCACCGCCTCGTGCTGGCCGATCACCCGACTGTGCAGGAGATCCTCGAGATGAACCAACTTGGTCATCTCCCCCTCCATCAGACGCGTCACGGGGACTCCGGTGGCCTTGCTCACGACCTCGGCGATGTCCTCGGCATCGACCTCCTCTTTCAGCATGCGATTGCCGGTCTGTAGTTCGTCGAGGTGCGTGGTGGCCTCGGAAATGCGCCGCTCCAATTCGGGAATCCGTCCATAGCGGATTTCGGCGGCCACGTTCAGGTCCGTCTCGCGTTCCACCGCGTTTCGGAGTTGCTCCAACTCCTCTTTCAGGTTCCGAATGGCGGTGATCGCCTCCTTTTCCTGCTGCCAGTGCTCACGCATGTCGGTGCTCTGGATCCTCAACAAGGCCAATTCGTCGGCGAGCGAGCCGAGGCGTTCCACCGACGCCGCGTCAGTCTCCTTGTCGAGCGCCAGCTTCTCGATCTCCAACTGCAACATCCGCCGTTCGACGACGTCGATGTCGGTGGGAAGCGAGTCGATCTCGATGCGCAACTTGCTGGCGGCCTCGTCGACCAGATCGATGGCCTTGTCGGGGAGGAATCGACTGGTGATGTAACGGTCCGACAGAACCGTGGCACTCACGAGGGCGGAGTCCTGGATGCGTACGCCGTGATGAACCTCGTAGCGCTCCTTCAGGCCACGCAGGATCGCGATGGTGTCTTCCACGGTGGGCTCTCCCACATACACCTGTTGGAAGCGACGCTCCAACGCCGGATCCTTTTCGACGTACTTGCGATACTCGTCGAGTGTGGTGGCCCCGATCATGCGCAGTTCGCCCCGTGCCAACATCGGCTTGATCATGTTGCCGGCGTCCATGGCCCCCTCGGCGCCACCCGCTCCGACGATGGTGTGCAGTTCGTCCACGAACGTGATCACCTCGCCGGCGGCGTCGGTGATCTCCTTGAGCACGGCCTTCAGTCGCTCCTCGAACTCACCGCGATACTTTGCTCCGGCCAAAAGACTGGCGATGTCGAGGGCGATCAACCGTTTGTTCTTCAGCCCCTCGGGAACGTCGCCATCGGCGATTCGCCGCGCCAGACCCTCGACGATGGCCGTCTTGCCCACACCGGGCTCGCCGATGAGTACGGGGTTGTTCTTCGTACGCCGACTGAGCACTTGGATCACCCGTCGGATCTCGGAATCACGACCAATGACCGGATCGATCTTGCCCTCGCGGGCGCGCTTGGTGAGATCCTGGCCGTACTTCTCGAGAGCCCGGAACTTTTCCTCCGGATTCTGATCGGTGACGCGATGACTTCCGCGCACGTCTCGCAGTGCCTGAAGCAGTTCCTCACTGCCCACACCGAGACGTTGGTTCATGGCCAACAAGAGGTGCTCGACGCTGAGGTAATCGTCCTTCAGGTCCCTCTGGTATCTCTCGGCCATCTCGAAGATGTTGTTGAGCTCACGATTCATGCGCGGCTCGTCGCCGCCGTAGGCCTTGGGCAACTTGGCCACCCGTTCGTCAGCTTGGTTGCGGATCATCAACGGGGCCAGGCCCAGCTTGGCCAACACCGCCGGTGTGATCGTGTCCTCTTGACGCATGAGGGCGGCCATCACGTGATCACCGGTGAGTTCGGGGTTCGACAACGCTTTGGCTTGGTCGATAGCGACCGACACCGCCTCCTGCGTCTTGAGGGTCCAGTTCTTCGGGTTGAGCGACATGTCAGCAACCCCCAGGAGAACGTGCTTGCTTGCCGGCCACTTCGCACAACCAGTGCACCGCCGCGTCAGTGAGTTCGGTGGTCCGCTTGTAGTCCCGAACATCGTCGGGAATATGGCTCAATGCGTCAGCCAGTCGGCCGGCGTCCTCGGGACGCTCGACGAGATGCGCCAGAGGACGGATGTACGTGCGGATCGTGAACAGAACACAATCCGTCTCGGAGAATCGACGCAATGTCTCGCGTTCGACCCGCAGGAACAATCGGTCGCCGGTGGTCGGATCACCCACGGCGGGCAACGGTGGGGAGGCCGCGGCGGTTCCGTCCATCGGCTGATACGGGTCAGCGGTGTCGAGTACACCCCATCCCAGGCGCCAGAACGGCTTGTCCGCCGTGAGTCGTGTGAAAAAGGAGTCGATCGGATCCTGCAGTTGCTCGTTCAAGCGATCGACCGGAGCATGCACCTCGGTCATGGTGAGGCCTAGTTTCGAGGACAGATCCCATCGATTCGGAAAACACACCGATCCTCCGCCGAACACCATGCGTCCGTCGCGGTTCACCAAAAGCGCCAAGTCCTCTTGCACCAGACGACCGGCGATGTCGAGGGGGTGCACGGCCCAACGCCCGTCAGCGGACGGGGCGAGGGGCCATCGCTCGTTGCGGTGAATGTTCACGATCTCGTCACCCTCACGCACGAACCACTCCGGGCGTGTGGCACACAGGTGGTCGGTCAGTCGATGCAGCACCTCGGTCGCCTCGGCGTCAACGCCATCGATGACCGCCACCACGGTGTGGTGATGTTCGCGCAACACCAACGACTTGGCGTCCATCTCATGGTCGTAGTCGTCACCGATCTGAATCCAGTCCGACAGGTCGAGCGGACGCAACGCCAGACGCCAACGGAATGGCCCGGCCACGTACGGCTGATAGTCGGGGGTGGTCGTCATGTCAGTTCCGGGGATCCCGACGCAGTACCGGAGGCACCTGCCCGAACACCGCCACTCCCTGTCGGAGCGGGACGATCTCACCGTGGGCGCGACGTTCGTGTTCGTTGATCGCGTGGGCGGCCAGCAATCGAAGTCGGTCGACTTCGTCACGTAGTCGATCTACTTCGGCTTCGAGGGCCATCACGCGACGGATACCCTCGACGTTCATCCCCTCCGCGGTAAGTTCGGCGATGCGCTTCAATCGTGCGATGTCGATGTCGCTGTAGCGCCGGTTCCCACCCTGGGTACGCGCCGGATGCAAAAGCCCGCGTCGTTCGTAGATACGCAGCGTCTGCGGATGCATACCGGCCAACTGAGCAGCAACCGAGATCACGTAAACGGCGTGGTCGTTGGAGTTGTTCATGATCTCTCCCCCGAAAAAAGGTGATCGCGTGGTGATGCGGTGGTGGCCGAGGCCAGGGCCTCGATGGCCGCGCGCTGGTGGTCGGTCAGATCCGCCGGCACCACCACATCGACCGTCACGATCAGATCTCCATGATACTTGGCGGTCTCGATGCCCCGACCCTTCACGCGATGACGGGTTCCGGATTGGGTTCCGGGCTTGACGCGCAAGGTGACGCGCTCACCCGTCAAAGTCGGGACCTGGATGTCGGCGCCCAGAGCAGCTTCGGTGAACGTGATCGGCACCTTCACCGTGAGATTCTCGCCGTCACGTCCGAAAACGCCGTGCGGGGCGACACGACACACGATGAACAGGTCACCGGGCGGACCACCATTACGGCCGGGGGTTCCCTTGCCGGGCAACCGAATACGTTGACCGTCGGCGACACCGGCGGGCATGCGCACCTTCACCTCACGGTTGCGCTTCTCGATCCCGGAACCTCGACACACTCCACACGGTGTCTCGATGATGTTTCCCGTGCCAGCGCATCGAGTGCACGGAGAAGCGAAGGAGAAGAAACCTTGGTTGTCGTCCACCTGGCCCCGACCACCACAATGCCCGCACGTCTTGGCCGTCGTTCCAGGTCGAGCCCCACTTCCACCGCATGTTTCGCATCGGGCATCACTGGTCAGATGCACGGATGTGGTCACACCGTGTACTGCTTCGGTGAACTCCAGTCCCAACGTGGCCTCGAGGTCACTGCCTCGTCGGGGTCCGACTCCGCCACTGGCGCGACCACGACCCCCTCCGAACATCCGAAACAGGTCGTCGAACGAGCCGTCACCGGTGTTGAACCGCATACCCCCCATGCCACCGGCCATGGGCCCGAGACGGCGAACCTCGTCGTACTCCTTGCGCTTTGTTTCGTCGCTGAGAACGTCATAGGCGGTGGAGATCTCCTTGAAGCGCTCCTCGGCCACCGCGTCACCGGGTTTGGCGTCAGGGTGATTTTCACGGGCCAATTTGCGATAGGCCTTCGTGATCTCCTTGGCTCCCGCATCCTGAGCAACACCGAGCACCGCGTAATAGTCCTTCTCGTACCATTCGCGTTGCGCGGTCATGACGTCGCGCTCCTCAGCCCTTGACCTTCACCAACGCCGCCCGCAATACGCGACCCTTCCAGGTGTACCCGCTTCGCATGACGTCGACGACAGTCGTCGTTCCATCACCTTCGCCATCAGCAGGCTCTTGCAACACCGCCTCTGACAATGCCGGATCGAAGGGCTGACCGTGAAGGTTCATGACCTCGAGACCTTGTTTCTTCAGTTCACCGAGCAACAGGTTGAGCAGCGGTTCGATCTCAGCAGGATGCGCAACGAAGGCGGCCTCACAAGCATCGAGTACCGGTAGCAGCGCCTCGGCGATGCGCCCGGTGGCCCGGTCGACGTCATCGGCGATCTGGGTACTCACGCGCTTGCGATAGTTCTCGAAGTCGGCCTGCACGCGCTGAGCGAGTTCGAGATATTGGTTCCGCTCCGCGGTGAGGAGTTCGATTTCCGATGGCTCCTCGTATGCGGTGACGGCAATGTCATCGTTCCCGCTCTCGTCACCGGAGGCTCCGGTCGACCCCTCGCTCGTCTCCTGCGACATGACGGGCTCAGCGGTCGCCATCGACGATCTCGGCGTCGACGATCTCGTCATCGTTGGGCACACTCTGACCCGACGCCGAGGTGCCTGCGGCACCGGCGTCGCGCGCCGCTGCCTCGTACAACTTCTGACTGAACGCCTGGCTGGCTGACATCAGGGCGTCAGTGGCACCCTTGATACTCGGGGTGTCGTTGCTCTCGAGCGCCTTCTTCAACGTGGCCAGGGGCTCCTCGACGGCGGACTTCTCCTCGGCGGAAACCTTGTCTCCTTGCTCGCGCAACACCTTCTCCGTTTGGTACACCAATGAGTCCGCGTTGTTGCGAACCTCGGCCTCTTCGCGGCGCTGACGGTCCTCCTCGGCGTGGGCCTCGGCGTCTTTCACCATCTGATTGATGTCATCCTTGGAGAGCGTGCTCTGACCGCTGATGGTCATCGACTGCTCTTTGTTGGTGGCACGATCCTTGGCTGAGACATGAACGATGCCGTTGGCGTCGATGTCGAAGGTGACCTCGATCTGCGGCACACCGCGAGGAGCCGGGGGCAGCTCCACCAACTGGAACTTGCCCAAAGTCTTGTTGTACGACGCCATTTCGCGTTCGCCTTGCAACACGTGGATCTCGACCGAGGGTTGCATGTCCTCGGCGGTGGTGAACACCTCGGTGCGCTTGGTGGGAATGGTGGTGTTGCGCTCGATGAGCCTGGTCATGACACCGCCCTTGGTCTCGATACCGAGCGACAGCGGCGTGACGTCGAGCAACAACACGTCCTTCACATCGCCCTTCAACACACCGGCCTGAACCGCGGCGCCGATGGCGACCACCTCGTCGGGGTTCACGCTCTTGTTGGGCTCCTTGCCCGTGAGCGACTGCACCAGATCCTGCACGGCGGGCATACGGGTGGAACCACCCACGAGGATGACGTGGTTGATCTGTCCCTTGGTGAGTCCGGCGTCCTTGATGGCCTGCTCGAAGGGGATGCGGCAGCGCTCGATGAGGTCGGCGGTCATCTCCTGGAACTTCGAACGGCTGAGCGTCTCGTCGAGGTGCAGCGGTCCCTCGGGGGTGGCGGTAATGAAAGGCAGGTTGATCTGCGTCTGCTGCACCTGGCTGAGTTCGATCTTGGCCTTCTCGGCGGCCTCCTTGAGACGCTGAGTGGCCATGCGGTCGTTCGCTAGATCGACACCGTGCGCGCTCTTGAACTGCGCGACGAGCCAATCGATGATGCGCTGATCCCAATCGTCACCACCGAGAACGGTGTCGCCGTGGGTGC
>Ga0163212_1000655_pt1 | contig 15481 bp, 16 predicted proteins | sample Malawi_45m_30L_FD_113532 | JGI IMG/M metagenome (GOLD analysis project Ga0163212, IMG submission 113532) | Freshwater microbial communities from Lake Malawi, Central Region, Malawi to study Microbial Dark Matter (Phase II) - Malawi_45m_30L | ecosystem: Environmental > Aquatic > Freshwater > Lake...
AGAGCGTGTCGCCCTTGACGACGGTGCGCTTGCCGCCGGGACCGACGGGACCGTTCGCGGAGAGCTTGGTCGGCGCCGGGGTCGGCAGGCGGCCCGAAGGCCCGGCGGCGGGCGCACCGGCCGCCGGGACCGGGGCGACGGGACGGGAGCCGCCGGAAAAGGCGGCGGTGTCGCCGGGCTGCTCGAAGCCGCTGGTGCTGCGGCAGCCGTTGACGCCGACGAGGACGGCGATGACGCAGAGGTGCACGAGCACGACGGCGGAGACGGTGATGATGGGACGCATGGTGGTGTGGGTGGGTGGGTTTGGTGTGAGAAGATCAGGGACGCTGCGCGAGGGCCGTGGCCGCGCGTTCAAAGACGAGCCCGCGCTCCGCGTAGCCGCGGAACTGGTCGAAGCTGGAGAACCCCGGGCTGAGCAGGATCACCGCAGGCCCGTGCGCGTCCTTGGCCGCGCCGACGACGGCGTCCTGCAGCGAAGGGTAGCGACGGGCGGGCTTTCCGAGCTCGTCGAAATGACGCTTCAGTTCCTCGGCGGTCTCGCCGATCAGGCAGGCGGATTCGACGAGCGGGGCGATGCGGCGCACGAAACGGCCGAGGTCCCCGCCCTTCCACTTGCCGCCGCCGATCCAGCGGACCGGGACGCTGAACTGCGAGAGCGCGGCTTCGACCGCGTGGAAATTGGTGCCCTTGGAGTCGTTCCAGAACTCGACGCCCTTGCTCTCCGCGACCTTGCGCAGACGGTGCGGGGGGAGACGGAAGAGGCGGGCGGCCTCCTCGAGCTGGCGGAGCGGCAGGCCGCGGGCCTGCCAGTACTTCACGAGCAGCGCCCAGTTCTCGCGCTGCGGCCAGCTGTCGAACACCGAACCGGCCGGCACGCCCTCCGCCACCTCGGCGCGCGTGGCGACGAGGGTCTCGGCGGGCAGTTCGATGCCGAAGGCGCGCGCGGCGGCGACGACGGATTCGCCGACGACGAGGATGCCGCCCGGCATCATGCGCTCCATCAGGCGGTACTTCGCCCGGAAATAGCTCTCGAGCTCGCCGTGACGGTCGAGATGGTCCTCGTCGAAGTTGGACCAGAGCAAGGCCTCGGGCGTGAAGTGGCGCAGGTCCTCCGCCTGGAAGGAGCTGACCTCGACGACCGCGAGGAAGGAGCCGTTCGACACGGTGCGATGCAACGAGGTGAGCGGCAGGCCCACGTTGCCGCAGGCGATGGCGTCGAGGCCGGCACGCTTGAACGCGAAGGACAGGAATTCGGTGATGGTCGTCTTGCCGTTGGTGCCGGTCACGGCCACGGCCGGACCCGTCCAGAGGATCGCGCCGAAGTCCAGCTCGGTGAGGCAGTGCAGGCCCGCGCGACGCGCGGCGAGCAGCCACGGGTGCGTCTGCGCGAAGCCGGGGCTGTAGACGAGCAGGTCATGGCGCGCGGCCTCCTCCGGTCCGAAGACGCGGTTCTCGCCGCGCTCGTCGTAGACGACCGAGGCGAATCCGCCCGCGGCGAGCGAGTCGGCGACGGAACGTCCGCTGACGCCTTCGCCGAAGACGGCGGCGGGCCGGGCGAGCCGGCGGCGGAGGGATTCGGGGAACTCGCTCATCGCAGCTTGAGGGAAAGCAGCCCGAGCAGGCCGCAGAGGAGCGAGAGGATCCAGAAGCGCGCCACGACCTTGGTCGCGGGCCAGCCCTTCTTCTGGAAGTGGTGGTGGATGGGCGTCATCAGGAACAGACGTTTGCCGCCCGTGCGCCTGAAGTAGGCGACCTGCAGGATGACCGAGACGGCCTCGACGACGAACACCCCGCCGACGATGGCCAGGAGGAAGGGCTGGCGCATCAGGCACGCGACCGCGCCGAGCGCGCCGCCGAGGCCGAGCGCGCCCACGTCACCCATGTAGATCTCCGCCGGCGCGGCGTTATGCCAGAGGAACACGAGGCTGCCGCCGAAGAGCGCGGCGCAGAAGACCGCGAGCTCACCGGCGCCCGAGACGTGGCGGATGCGCAGGTAGGCGGCGAACTCCGCGTGGCCCGCGAGGTAGGCCGCCACGCCGAGGATGGCCGTGGTGATGAGCACGCAGCCGATGGCGAGGCCGTCCAGGCCGTCGGTGAGGTTGACGGCGTTCGAGCTCCCGACGCAGACGAGGACGAAGAACCCGCCCGCGACGGCGAGGCACGCGGCGAGGGGCCAGCCCAGCGAACCGGCGGACCACAGCGGCTCCTTGAGCACGGGCAGCCACACCTCGGCGAGGCCTTCGCGGTAGGCCGGGTCGAGCAGCACGAGGCCGAAGGCGGTCAGCGCCACGAAGCACTGGCCCGCGAGCTTGAGGCTGGCGGAGATGCCGTCGGAGCTGCCATGCCTCACCTTGAGCCAGTCGTCGAAGAGCCCGACGAGACCCATGCCGACGAGGCACCAGAGCGAGGCGAAGACGAGGACGCCCGGACGCGCCCAGAGGAACACGGCGGGGATCGTCGCCGCGGCGATGATCAGTCCGCCCATGGTGGGCACCCTGCACCCTTCCTTGGCGAGATCGCCCATGAGGGCCTTGGAACGCTCGGGCTGGCGCAGGCGCGCGAGCATGCCGATCAGCCGGCCGGAGAAGAGCATGCCCAGCAGGAGCGCCGTGACGCCGGCGAGGATCGCGCGGACGGTGATGTAGTCGAAGAGGCGGAAAGGCCCCCAGGCGTGGACGAGTTCGCTGAGGCGGTGAAGCATCCTAGTGGAAAGAAAGCGCGGCGCGCAGATGAGGCGGCAGGCAGCGTTCGAGCGCGAACGACCGGCTGCCCTTGAGGAAGACGTGCCCGCGATGGGCGGCCACGCGGGCGGCGGCCTCCTCGATCGTGGCGGCGAAGAACCCCGCCTCCGGATGCGCGACTCCCTGCAGGAACGCCGCCGCATCACCGCCGAAGACGACCACTTGGTCGCCCGCACGGAGAGGGAGCTGCGCGCCGCAGTCGCGGTGGAGTCGCGCGGAGGCGGGGCCGAGCTCGGCCATGCCGCCGAGCACGAAAAGACGGGGTTCCGCCGAGGAGCGGCTGCGCCGGTCGAAGGCCTGCGCGGCGTCGAGCAACGAAGCCGGGCTGGAATTGTAGCAGTCGACGGTGAAGGTACGCGGTCCGTCGACGTGGACGCTGCCGCGTCCGGGCGGGGGAGCCCAGGCCGCGAGCGCGGCGGCGAACTCGCCTGGGGGGCGCCCGGCGAGCCGCGCGGCGACGACGGCGAGCGCGGCGTTACGCGCGAGGCCGTCGGAGAGCGGACCGAGCGGGAAGGTCTCGCCGTCGAGGACGAGCGTGCGGCCGCCGCCGGCGACGCCGATGGAGGCCCGGACGAGGCGCGCGGGCGCGACCGCCGGGGGCGGCTCGTCGCCGAAGGCCACCGCGACGGCGCGGGCGGCATGGACGGCGAAATCCGGCCAGGCGAGCAAGGCGGCGGGCAGCACGGCCCTGCCGCCGGGAGCGAGCGCGCCGACGAGCGAGGCCTTCTCGCGGGCGACGCCGGCGAGCGAACCGACGCCTTCAAGATGCACGGAAGCGACGGCGGTGACGATCGCGACGTCGGGGCGGACGACCGCGGCCGAGACGCCGAGCTCGCCCGGCAGGCTCATGCCCGCCTCGATCACGGCGTAACGGTGGCGGGCCGGGTCGGCGCGCAGCAACATCAGCGGCACGCCGATGGTGTTGTTGAGGTTGGCCTCGGTCGCGAACGCTTCGGCGCCGAGCAAGGCGGCGAGCAGCTCCTTGGTCGAGGTCTTGCCGACGCTGCCCGTGATGCCGATGACGACGCCGGGGAAGGCCGCGCGGGCGCGGGCCGCGATGCGACGGAGGGCGGCGAGGGGGTCGGCGACCACGAGCTGCGGCAACGGGTCGGCGACGGGACGCCCCACCAAGGCGCCCGCGGCGCCGGCCACGCGGGCCGCGGCGAGGAAGTCATGGCCGTCGCGACGCTCCGTGCGGACGGCGACGAACATCTCGCCGGAGCGCAGGGCGCGCGTGTCGATGCCGAAGCCCGCGACGGAGGCGGCGGGCGCGGCGGTCCAACGTCCCTCGGCGCAGGCGGCGAGGTCGGCGGCGGCGAAGGCGACGCTCATGCGGACAGGCCCCTCCGGAGTTCGAGGATCTCGCGCACGACCTGCCGGTCGTCGAACGGGACCACGGTTTCGGCGAATTCCTGGGTCGTCTCATGGCCCTTGCCCGCGATCAGCAAGCAGTCGCCGGCCTTGGCGGCGGCGAGGGCGCGCCCGATGGCCTCGCGACGGTCGGCGACGAACTCGACGGCCGGGAGCGGGCCGAGCCCTTCGCGCATGTCGGCGAAGATCCGTTCAAGCGGCTCCTTGCGCGGGTTGTCGGCGGTCGCCCAAGCGAGGTGCGCGCCCTCGGCGACGGCGCGGGTCATCGCGGGACGCTTGCCGCGATCGCGGTCGCCGCCGCAGCCGAAGACGCAGAGCACGCGCCCCGGCGTGATGTCCCGGAGCATGCGCAGGGCGTTGCGGAGCGCGTCGTCGGTGTGCGCGTAGTCGACGAAGACGGGGAAAGGCTGGCCGGCGTCGACGCGCTCCATGCGACCGGCGACGCCGGGAAAGGCGGCCAGCGCCGGCGCGAGCGCGAACGGATCGCGGCCGAGCGCGGCGGCCATCGCCAGGGCGCAGAGGACGTTGGCGACGTTGTAGTCGCCCGGCAGCGCGGACTTGAAGACGGCGGACCGGGCGCCGTGGCGTAAGGTGAAGACCGCGCCGCCGGTGTCGAGGGCGAGGTCCGTCGCACGGAAGTCGGCGTCGGGCGAAAGGCCGAAGGTGAGCGCCGCGCCCCGGCGGCGGCAGGCCTCGGCGAGGACGCGCCCGGCCGGGTCGTCGACGTTGATCACGGCGACGTCGGGCACGGCGCCATTGCGGCCGTCGAAGAGCATCGTCTTGACGTCGAGGTAGGCGGCGAGGTCGCCGTGGTAGTCGATGTGATCGCGGGTCAGGTTCGTGAAGGCCGCCACCCGGAAGCGGAAGCCGTGGACGCGCTCCTGATGGAGCGCGTGCGAGCTCACCTCGAGGCAGGCGCCGGCGCAGCCCGCGTCGGCCATCTGGCGGAAGAAAGCGGCGAGGTCGGCCGCATCGGGCGTCGTCTTGTAGGAGGGAATCGAGCGCCGGCCCAGGTGATAACGGACCGTGCCGACCAGGCCCCACTGCGAACCGTCGGTCTGGAGCAGGTGACGGAGCAGCGTGGAGACCGTGGTCTTGCCGTTGGTACCGGTGACGCCCGCGAGCGTCAGGGCTTCCTCCGGATGGCCGTAGAAACGGCGGGCGACCTCGGCGAGCACCCGCCGCGGATCGGCGACCTGCGCGGCGGCGACGGCGGGAAGGCCGGCGACGGGCTCGGCGGAGACGACCGCGGCGGCGCCGCTGGCGATGACATCGTCGAGGAACGCGTGCCCGTTGGCCCGCAACCCCGGAAGGGCGAAGAAGAGCGCGCCCGGGACCACGCGGCGGCTGTCCGTCACGATCGTGGTCACGCGCACCGAGCCGTCCCCCGTGCGACCGAGGACGGGCAGCCCCAGGAGCAGCGCGTTGAAGGTCGGACGTTCCGTCGAGGCGGGCATCATCGCGGGCGGAGGCGTCATCGGCCGAGGTCGGCCACGGGGCCGCGCGGGAAGGTGGAGACAGGCGGCAGGTCGAGCCAGCGGATGCATTTCTCGGCGACCTCGCGGAAGATCGGGGCGGAGACCTTGCCGCCGTAGCCGACGCCCTCGCCCTGCGGCTCGTCGATGATCACGGTGATGGCGAGCCTCGGGTCGCCGACGGGGAAGAAGCCGACGAACGAGGCGACGTGGTGGGCGGAGGAATAGCGGCCGTTGACGATCTTCTGCGTCGTGCCCGTCTTGCCGGCGACCTCGTAGCCGGGGATGTCGGCGACGGGGGCCGTGCCGCCCTTGCCGCAGACGGCGCGCAGCAGCGTGGCGAGCTGGGTCGCGGTCGCGGAGGTGATCGCGCGGCCGCGCGAACGCGGGGCGTAGTCGAGCACGATGGCCTTGGTCTTCGGGTCCTCGACGCGGAGCACCAGCTGCGGCTGCATCAGCAGCCCGTCGGCGGCGACGGCCGACATCGCCAGGTGCATCTGCATCGCGGTGACGCTGACGGAGTGCCCCATCGGCACGCGGGAGATGGTGAGACCGTCCCAGCGCTTGGGCGGGATGAGCAGGCCCGGCACCTCGGCGCCGGTGATGAGCCCCGTGGGGGCGCCGAAGCCGAAGGACTTGATGAGCGCGAAGAAGCGGTCTTCGCCGAAGCGTTCGGCGTAATGCATCCCGACCTGGACGGTGCCGCGGTTGGAGGACTCGCGCACGATCTGTCGGACGTCGGCCGAGCCGAGGGCGTGGGCGTCGGCGGGGAGCGAGACCATGCGGCCGCGGTAGGGCACGCTCGTCGCGCCGCAATCGTAGACCGAGTTGGGCGTGATGAGGCGCTCCTCGAGCGCCCCGGCCACGGCCACGATCTTGAAGACGGAGCCGGGCTCGTAGACGTCCGAGACCGCGCGGTTGCGCTGGCTGTCCATCGGCGCGGCCTTCGGGTCGAAAAACCGGTTGAGGTCGAACGTCGGCCAGTTCGCGAGGCCGAGGATGCGGCCGGTGCGCGGCTCGCTGACGATGATGACGCCCCCCTTGGGATTATGACGGGCCGCGGCCGCGGCGAGCGCCTCCTCGCAGGTCTTCTGCACCAGGCTGTTGATCGTGAGGACGACGGTGCTCCCGTCGACCGGGGCGACCTCGCGCAGGCGGATGCTCGCGAGCTCGCGGTGCCGGCCGTCGCGCTCGGACTCGATCCAGCCCTTCTGTCCTTCGAGGAGCGGGTTCATCACGCTCTCGATGCCGGCGGCGGCGACGCCCTCCTTGTTGACGTAACCGAGCACGTGCGCGGCGAGCTGGCCCTTGGGGTAGCTGCGGCGGTACTTGAGCTCGGCGCGGAGGGCCTTGATGCCGAGCGCCTTGACGCGTTTCACGGCGTCCTCGCCGACCTCGCGCGCGAGCACGGCCCAGCGGATGCGGTGCTCCTCGCCGGCGGCGTCGGTACGCACGGTGGTGTCGAAGGCCAGGCGGACCTTGACGGCGGGGAGGCCGAGCGCGACCGCCACCTCGGAGACGCGCGCGCGGTCGGCCTTGGTGAGGACGTCGGGATCCACGCCGATGTCCCAGACGTCCTCGGATAAGGCGAGCAGGTTATCCTGCGCATCACGGATGTCGCCGCGGCGGCACGGCTTCTCCTGGAGCACGCGACGGGCCTGCAAGGCCTCCGCGCGCAGACGGGGGGCGTCGACCCAATGCAACCAGACCAGCCGGGTGACCACGACCAAGAAGCAGGAGGGGACGACCCATGCCAGCAAACGGTAGCGCGTTCGCCTGGCTTGGGGCAGGCTCATCGCGCGCCGGGTCCTCCCTGCCCTCCCGCACCGAGGAAGGCGATTTCGCGGGCCGTCATCCGGGGGCTCGCGGAGAAAAGGACGGTCGGGGTCGTGGCCGAAGGGGTGAAACGGATCCAGACGACCTGCTCGGGGACCGGCGGCTTGAGGGCGTCGCCGACGCGCTGCTGCAGGTAAAGGATGTCCATGGCCTGCTGGACGTGCCGGCGGGCGACGTCGTATTCCTTCTTGGAAAGGGAGGTGTCGCGTTCGAGGCGCTGGATGCGGCTGCCGATCGTGTCGGCCTCGACGCGCAGGCGCATGATGTTGATCGTGCCGACGGCGAAAGCCGCCACGGTGGCGAGGAGGCAGGCCCAAGTGAGGAGGCGCGGGCTCATGGGGCGAGGCGGCGGACGGCGCGGAGGCGCGCCGAGCGGCTGCGGGGGTTGCGAAGCTGCTCCGCTTCGGAAGGCCGGACGGCCTTGCGGGTGAGGAGGTCGGCCCGCTGGACGCGGTCGTCCTGGTTGCGGGCGTCGTCGCGGTCCACGGGGCGGCCGGCGACCTCGTTCATGTAACGCTTCACCATCCGGTCCTCGAGGGAGTGGAAGGAGATGACGGCGAGCACGCCGCCGGCGTTGAGTTTGCCGAAGGCGAGCGGGAGGGCGTCGGCGAGGGCGCCGAGCTCGTCGTTCACCGCGATGCGGACGCCTTGGAAGGTGCGCGTGGCCGGATGCGGGCCGCGGGGACCGGGCGCGGTCGGGGCGGCCTCGGCCACGAGTTCGGCGAAGCTGGCGGTGCGGGCGAGGCGGCCGGTGCCGCGGGCGGCGACGATCGCGTTGACCACGCGGAACCAGCGCGGCTCCTCGCCGTAGTCACGGACGGCGCGCTCGAGCTCGGCGCGCTCGCCGCGCTCGAGGAACTCGGCGGCGCTGCGGCCCGCGCGCGTGTCCATGCGCATGTCGTTCGGCGCGTCGTGTCGGAAGGAGAAACCGCGTTCCGGGACATCCAACTGGTACGAGGACACCCCAATGTCCATCAGTACGCCGTCGAATCGCCCCGGAACGCGGTCAAGGTGGCGGAAATTCTCGGAATGGAAGCGCAGCCGTCCCGGATGGGCGGCGAGCAGCGGCGCGGCGCGCTCCGCGGCGGCGGGGTCGCGGTCCATCGCGTCGACCGAGCATCCCGGCGCCCGCGCGAGGACCGCCGCGGCGTGGCCGCCCCCGCCGAAGGTGCAATCCAGGTAGGCGCGCCCGCCCTGCGGGGCGAGGAGCGTCAGGCACTCCTCGAGCAGGACTGGGACGTGGCTGGTCATGCGGCGGTCTGTGAATAAGGTGTGAGCAGTGTAAGTAATTTTCGGATACACATCACAGGCCGAGTTCGCGGAGCGCGCGGAGGATGGCCTTGGCGGACTCGGAATCACGGTCGGCCCTGGGCGGCGTCGGCGAGGCGAGCTGGAACGTGGTGAAGCCGCCGCGGAAGATCACCTCGCGCTCGAGGCGGGCTTCCCTGACGATGTGGTCGTTGAGCGTGATGCGGCCGGCCTTGTCGCACGTGACCTGGATGCTGTTCGCGCCGAGCAGGCTGAGCGCGTCCATCTTCACCGGGTCGCTCACGGTGACCTGCAGCGCGGCGTCATGGATGCGCGCGGCCATCGACGGCGGGAACACCACGATCGTGGCGAGCGCGGGATGATACATCGCGAGGAAGGTCGCTTCCGCGTCGAAACGCCAGGCCGCCGGGATGGTGACACGGTTCTTCTCATCCAATTTCCCGTTGTGGATGCCGGTGAAGAGACCGTGGTTGGCGCCAATAGACATTGAGTATGGGGGAGTACCCCCAGTTCACCCACATTCCCCCACTGCTCCCCACTGGTCAAGAATTTAGCCCCCCGATCCTCCCTTTTTTTGTTCACAGCGCGGCCCGAGCGATTAAACGAACGATTTATTTCTTTAAATTGCGTAAAGCGTTCTCTCACAAGGCTTTAAACTAGTCATCACGTCGCTGAGGCCTTTTTCTACCCGCAAGCCCACCGGCCCGCGCCGGAACGATCCGGCTCCCGCGGGCGGCGGCGGATGTTTGTAATGAGAATAACACTACAATTTCAATCCGGCGCGGGGCCGCGGCAGGAGGTCGAAACTGTTTGCCAACGGTCGCCGGCTGTGCTTTGTCTGCAAGCACTCTAACACGTCCCTTGCCTATGAAAACCGCCCTCTCGCTCCTCGCCGCCCTCCTCCTCGCCGGATGCGCCACCCAAATCGGCGTGGACAACTCGCAGAACCGCGAGGCCTCCTACTCCAACATCACCGGCGTCCTGACCGCCCGCTACACTTCCGACACCGAGGCCGTCTTCAACGCCGTCAAGCGCACCATCGACGCCATGCCGGGCACCCTTCGCACCGGCGAGACCGATGACCGCGGCCCGAACAAGGAGCTGAACAGCGTCGTCGTCTTCGCCCGCACCATCGGCGACCTGGAGATCAAGATCACCATCGAGAAGGCCGAAGATCCGGAGACCAAGGCGGCCTTCACCCAGGTCCGCGTCAAGTACGGCACCTTCGGCAACCTGCCGGAGAGCCAGCAGATCGTCTCGAAGATCAGCTCCAACCTGCGCTAAGCCCCGGGGCGGAACCGCCAAACGGACGCCGCCCAGCCTCCCGGCTCGGCGGCGTTCATTTTTTAACACCTTCCTCACATGGGCAACATCCACGGACACAGCTTCCGCATCACCACCTTCGGCGAGAGCCATGGTCCCGCCCTCGGCGTCGTCATCGACGGCTGCCCGCCCCGCGTGCCCTTCGACGCCGCTTTCCTGCGCAGCGAACTCGACCGCCGCCGGCCGGGCCAGAGCGCGCTCACGACGCAGCGCAAGGAAGCGGACGCCCCCGAGGTGCTCTCGGGCGTCTCGCCGGACGGCCTCACCCTCGGCTCGCCCATCGCCATCGTCATCCGGAACGGCGACCAGCGTCCGCAGGCCTACGCCGAGATGAAGGCCGCCTACCGCCCTTCGCACGCCGACTACACCTACGACGCCAAATACGGCATCCGCGCCGTCGAAGGCGGGGGCCGGTCCTCCGCTCGTGAGACCGCCGCGCGCGTCGCCGCCGGGGCCGTCGCCAAGACGGTGCTGAAGCACGCCTGCGGCGCCCGCATCATCGCCTGGGTCGAGAGCGTCGGTGACGTCCGCATGCCCGCCGCGGCCAAGGCGCCCACGCTGAGGCAGGTCGAGGCCACGCCCACGCGCTGCCCGCACCCCGCCACCGCCGCGAAGATCGACGCGCTCATCCGCGCCGCCCGGGCCGACGGCGATTCCGTCGGCGGCGTGATCTGCTGCGTCATCGAGAATCTTCCCGCGGGCCTCGGCTCGCCGGTCTTCGACCGCTTCGAGGCCGACCTCGCCAAGGCCATGCTCTCGCTGCCCGCCACCAAGGGCTTCGAGATCGGCAGCGGTTTCGCCGGCACCGCCCTGCGCGGCAGCGCGCACAATGACGAGTTCGTCCGCAAGGGCGGCCGCATCCGCACGGCGACCAACCGTTCCGGCGGCACGCAAGGCGGCATCACCAACGGCGAGGACGTCGTCTTCCGCATCGCCTTCAAGCCCACCGCGACCGTGCTCCGGCCGCAACGGACCGTCGGTCCTGACGGCCGCGCCACCGAGCTCAGCGCGAAAGGACGCCACGACCCGTGCGTGCTCCCGCGGGCCGTCCCCATCGTCGAGGCCATGGCGGCCTTGGTCGCCGTCGACCACTGGATCCGCGACCGCGGCCAGAACGCCCCCTTCGGCCGCTGCGGGCGCAAGGCATGACGCCGCTCGTCGTGATCCTCGGACCCGTCGGCGCCGGCCGCGCCGCCGTGACGGCCGAACTCGTCGCGCACGCCTGGCCCGAAGGCCGCAAGGTGCGCGTCCTCCGCGAGGTCCGCGAAGGCGGCCGCGCCCCCGACGCCTGGGAGTTCAAAGACGGCCAAGCGCTCGTGCCCGCCCCCGGCGACGAGGACGCCGCCATCCTCGTGACGCACGGCGCGCTCCACGTCATCGACCAGATGGAGGCCCTCCATCGTGCCGTCCGCCCGACGCAGCCCGACGCGGTCTGGCGCGTGGCCCGCATCCTCACGATCGTCGACTGCCCGCTCGCGATGAGGCACCAGGTCGTCGAGGAATGGTACCGCCCCTGCGTGCACTTCTCCGACGCGGTCATCATCAACCGCCGCTGGGAGGTCCCCGGCCAGTGGGTGAGCAGGTTCCTCGAACCGTACGAGAAAGGGTTCTATCCCTGCCTCTTCTTCAACCTGACGAAGATCGGGGCGATCAACAACCCGCCCGCGGTCATCGACGGCGAGCCGCTGCGTCTGTCGCACATCTTCGACGACATCGACGCCGTGGACGAGATGGAATTCGACGAGGACGACCTCCCCGACGAACCGTTCGACCTGGTGCGCCAGGTCGACAGGTATTTCGCACGCGACGAACTAGGTCGGCGCCGCATCGTCGTGCCGGAAATCGCCGACGTGCTCCGGCAGGAAAGGCGCGCCTGAACAGGCGCGGGGTCGAGCTTACCGCTGCGGGCCGGGGCCGGGTGCCTCGCCGTTCGCGGGCTTGTGGCGCTTGGGCGGACCGTCCTTGGGTTCTCCGCCTTTCGCGCGCTCCTTGGCGAGCTCGGGACCGTACTTCTGATCGAGCCAGCGGATGTGCTCCAGCCGCTGCTCGGGCGTGAGCGCGTGGATGCGCGCGCGCTCGGCCTTGGCCTCGTCCGGGGTGAGCCGCTTGAAATGGTATTCGAGCACGCGCGGGCCGAAGCCGCCGCGCTCGCGAAGATCCCTGATGATCTTGTGGCGCTCCTCGGGCATGGCCGACTCGTAGCGAACGAGGCTGGCGGCGAACTCGCGCCGCGACTCGGGCGACATGCGCTCGATCTTCTCGATGGCCGAACGCATGCGCAGCAGCCGCTCCGGCGGAAGCTCGAGGATCTTGCGGATGGTCTGGATCTCCTCGAAGGTCGGCTCGCCTTCCGGCGGGCGCGGCGCGGGCTGCTGGGCGCGGCCGGCGACGACGGCGGCGAGGAAGAGCAGCAGACTGAGGCAGGTGCGGACCATGGTCAGGAGCCCGGGGCGACGAAGGTCTCCACGACGGCCGGACGCTCCGCCACGGGGGCGAGCAGCGAAAGGTCGGCGGCGGCGCCGAAGAGGTCGGCGAGCTGGGCGGATTCATCCTGGGCGACGAGCGCGAAGGTCTGGCGGTTCAGCGCCTCCTCGGAGCTGGCGGGCAGCGTGAGCAGCGCCACGAAGACGGCGGCCGCGGCGGCGATGGCCGAGCTCCAACGGACGACGACGCGGCGACGGCGGTCGGCGCGGGCGGCGACGACGACGCGTTCCGCGAACCCGGCGACGGACACGGAACGTCCACGACGGAGCATCTTGGCGAGTTCCTGGTCGAAAGGCGTCAGTTCCGGATCATTCATGGCGGGTTGCGTCTCTTAAACACCGAACGGGGGGGGAAGTTGCGGGATTCACGCCTGGTCGTGGAAATCCTTGAGGAGCTCGCGGAGGCGGGCCCGGGCGCGATGGATCCAGGTCTTCACCGAGGAGACGGGGGCGTCCATGATCTCGGCGATGTCCTCGTAGGAGAGCTCCTGCTGCACCACCAGTAGGATGGCGGTGCGCTGCTCCGGGGCCAGCTGGAGGATGGCGCGCCGGAAGGCCTCGTCGAGTTCGGCGACCCGCCTGGCCGACCCTTGGGAGACGTCGCCGGGCTCGGGGGCGAACTCCAGCGCGGTGGTGGGCTTGCGCCCGCGGCGCCGCCACTCGTTGAGGACGAGGTTGTGGGCGATGTGAATCAGGTAGGTGCTCAGCTTGGCCTCGGGCCGCCAACGGGCCGCCGCGCGGTGCAGGCGGATGAAGACCTCCATGGCGAGCTCCTCGGCCGTCGCCTGCGAACCGACCTCGCCCCGGAGAAAGCCGACGAGCCGGGCATGGTGCCGGTGGACGAGCAGGCGCAAGGCGTCGTCATCCCCGCCGGCCACGAGGCCCATGAGACGCTTGTCATCCTCGTCGTCGGGGAGCATCGGCTCTTCCTGGGACATCGGCATGGAAAACCGGAGAAGAACAGGAGTTACGCTTCCCGGGGACGCAGGGCGAAGGTGCGGAGCGTCCGCAGCAGGAATTGCTCAAAGGAGGCCAGCACCTGGTAGTTGAGTTCCATGCGACGGCGGGCGTCCTCGAGATGCCCGACCGCCTCGGCGACCTGGGCCGCGCAGCCAGGGTGGGCCCGGCCGACGAGCCGGAGCTTCTCCTCGACCGAGACGAGCATGCGGGCGCGGACGCCGCGGCGGACGGACTCCTCGTAGGCCTCCTCGGCGTCATCCTCATCCTCGTCGGTCGGCGGGGGCGGCGGGGCGGCCTCGAGGGCCTCTTCGACGAAGAGTTCGAGCAGCACCTCGAAGCGGGCGCACAGGGCGTAGAGCGGGATGAAGACCTCGGAGACGCGCGCCTGCGGCGAGGCCGGCCCTTTCACCATGCGCGCGAGCAGGCGCTCCATCTCGCGGAGCCAGTCCTGCCAGGAGGAATCGGCGATCACCGGGGCCTCACCGCCGACGTGGAAACGCAGGCAACGGGAGAGGATCGTCGGCAGGACGCGGTAATAGTGCGTCGTCTGCAGGATGATGAGCGTGCCGGGCGGGGGCTCCTCCAACGTCTTGAGGAAGGCGTTGGCTGATTCGGACAGGAAGCGGTCGGGCTCGTTGACGATGACGATCCGTCGCGGCGTCAGCGAGGAGAGGCGCAGCGCGGCGACGACCTCTGTGACGTTCTCGATCACGATGCGGCGGGACTTCTTCGCGGGACGCAGGACGCGGCAGTCGGGGTGCGCCAGCGGGTCAGCCTCGCCGAGGTGCATGGCCGCGAGCTGTTCGGCCGCGCGGGCGAGAACGCCGCCGTCGGCCCCCGTCAGGAGCACCGCGTGCGGCATGCGGCCCTCGGCGCGGGCGCGCGCCAGCACCTTGAGCACCGGCAGGTCGGCGATGTCAGCGGAAGCGGCGGATGACTTCATGCCAGATCTCCTCCTCGATGGCCCCGGGCGGCCGCGCGGCGTCCACGACAAAGAAGCGCCCGGCCTCCTCGCGGGCGAGCGTGTGGTAGAGTTCGCGGACGCGAAGATGGAAGGCGTCGCCGAGCAGTTCGAAACGGTCCGGCCGGCCTTGATCCCGGACGGCGGCGCGGCCGAGCCCCCGGGAGGAATCCATGTCGAGCAGCACGGTCAGGTCCGGGCGCACCGGACCGCAGGCGAGGCGGTTGGCGCCTTCGATCAAGGCGCGTTCCAGGCCGCGGCCGCCGGCCTGGTAGGCGACGGTCGAATCGGCGAACCGGTCGCAGAGGACGACCTGCCCGGCGGCCAGGGCCGGGGCGATGACGTCCGCGACGAGCTGGGCCCGGCAGGACGCGAAGAGCAGCGCCTCCGCGGCCGGCGCCAGCGAGGCGCCCGGCTGCTTGAGCACGTCACGCATGCGTTCCCCGTAAGGGGTGCCGCCCGGCTCGCGTAGGCCGAGCACGGTCGCTCCGTCCGCGCGGAGACGCCCGGCGAGACGGGCGAGCTGCGTGGATTTGCCCGCTCCTTCCCCGCCTTCAAACGTGATGAATCTGCCCGCGATCGGCATCCGCGTAAAGATGCCTTCCGCAGGCCTCAAAGCGAGCGAGTAATGACATGCAAGGAAGGTCCGGCGGAAGCCAGTCCTCAGGTCCGACGGCGGCGCCCGCCGTTCAGCCGCCGGTGCCGGAGGGATCGAGCTGCTTCTGCTCGACCGAGCGGTTCACGTTGTCGGTGATCTTCTTGAGGTTGTCGTCCATGGTGGTACCGCCGCCGCCGTTGCTGCTGGAAAGCGGAGCGCCCGGGGCGCCGACCTTGCTCTCGGCCACCTTCTGCTGAGTGTCGGATCGGTCGGTGATGACCTGACCGAAGGCCTTGGCCGGCTCGGCGGCGCCGTTCGGGAAGATGGCGGCGCGGGTGGGCGCGGTCTGCGCCATCGCGTTGGTGGTCGTGGAGACTTCGGCCGGCAACGTGGACGCGGCGGCGAGGGTGGCGGAGATCTCCGCGAGTTCCTCGGCCGGGATAGGGAAGAGGAGAACCTTGACG
>Ga0163212_1000670_pt1 | contig 15248 bp, 13 predicted proteins | sample Malawi_45m_30L_FD_113532 | JGI IMG/M metagenome (GOLD analysis project Ga0163212, IMG submission 113532) | Freshwater microbial communities from Lake Malawi, Central Region, Malawi to study Microbial Dark Matter (Phase II) - Malawi_45m_30L | ecosystem: Environmental > Aquatic > Freshwater > Lake...
ATTTCTGTGATTGCCCTATATAACGACTCAATCGTTCTGTTACGTACTTATTTTCGGCCTCGCTTGCCGAATTTCCTTTTCCGAGATAGACGATATATTCATTCAAGGACCAATCACGTATTTCCTGCAAGGTTTTTTCTTGATCTGCTCTGAGTGTGGTATCAAGTTTTCCATGATACATGGCTGTTGCTGCATAGGTGGGAAGGAATAATGCACATGGCAAATCATTGGACGAACTGAATCGTAGTGTTTGAAAATCAAGCACCATTGAAATGAGCAATATGCCATTGACATACATGCCATGTCTATCAGCCAAATGATCAGCAAGATATGCTGCTCTCGTCGTGCCATAACTTTCACCTGCCAGAAATTTCGGTGAAAGCCAGCGCTTGTTTTGTGTGGTGTATAATCGTATGAATGTACCCACGGATGTTACATCTTCATCGAGACCATGAAATTGCTCTTTCTTTTCATCTTTGGCCGGACGACTATATCCTGTTCCAATGGGGTCGATGAAGACAAGATCGGTAAACTCCAACCATGAATATTCATTATCGACCATTGAGCCCGGTGGTTTTGTCATATCGCCTTTATCTGTCATCACCACTCTTTTGGGTCCGAGCGCACCCATATGCAACCATACCGAAGAAGAACCGGGGCCGCCATTAAATGCAAATGTCATGGGTCTTTTTTCTGAAGAAGCATCTGTTCGAACATATGACACATAAAACATCGTGCCCTTTACCACTCCATTATCATCTGTAATGTTCATGTATCCCGTGGTGGCTGTATAAGGAATTGATTTACCCTTGATGGTCACTGTACCTTTTGTGATCACGGGAGTCTGAGAATATTCTTGTGCTTGTTTCTCAGGGGTGGTTTTTTTATCGGTTTGCGCTTCGATGTCAGCCATAGAGATGATTCCAAATAAAAAACAAATTGCGAAAATGCGTCCAATCATGATAAACTCTTCTGAATATAAATGCTTGATTATGATTCTCTGTATACTGTTGTTGTATTTGCTTGCGCTGTTGGAAGTATCAACACATCGCCAATCGTTACATGTGGCGGTCTATTCACCGAAAACAGAATGATTTCAGCAATGTCATTTGCAGTCAATGGTTGCATTCCTTTATACACTTGTTTGGCTCTATCCGCATCGCCATGAAAACGCACAAGTGAAAATTCAGTTTCAACCATACCGGGGTCGATATTCATCACACGGATATTTGTGCCACTCACATCAATCCGCATGGCTTCAGACAATGTTCTCGCAGCGGATTTCGTTGCACAATACACATTTCCCGAGGGATATATTTCTCTTCCTGCGATGGATGCGATATTCACGATATTTCCTTTTTTTCTTTGCACCATTCCGGGGAGCACGGCTCTTGAGACATAGAGCAATCCTTTGATATTGGTATCGATCATTTCTTCCCAATTTTCAATGATGCCATCTTGAACTTTTTCCAGTCCTCTGGACAAACCGGCATTATTGATGAGTGTATCTATATTCTTCCACTCTTCAGGTAAAGAATGAATGGCGGTTTCCACGGATTCTCTTATGCGGATATCGCATGTGATGGACAGTATGCGAATATCAGGATGAAGTTTCAATAATGATTGTTCGAGTGCTGTTAATGCTTCTTTTCTTCTTGCCATCAGAATCAGATTAGATCCCAATTCTGCAAAATGTCGAGCACATGCTTCGCCTATACCGCTTGAAGCGCCGGTTATGAGGGTGATTGTATGTTGTATTCTATTCATGAATCTATGAAATGTTGCATGGCCTCTTCGGTCAATCGAAATGGATACCATTCCTTCATGTGAATCGCGCCAATGCCATGATAAAATTCTTGTGCCGATGTATTCCAATCAAGAACAACCCATTCCATTCTTCCACATCCATCACTCAGCGCTTTTGTTGCAAGTAGTTTCATGATGCTAGTGCCAATTCCTTGCTTTCGATGATGTGGTTGAATATATATGTCTTCCAGATATAAAGTGGGCTTGGCAAGAAAACTTGAATATGAATATAATGTGATCACATATCCGCATTCCTGCTCTCCACTCTTAATCAAATATGCCTGAATTCGTGGGTGTTCTCCGCAAGCATCTTTGAATAACCGGGCTTTTGCTTCTTTATTAGGTCTAGCAAGTTCTTCAAAATCAGCCAATTCCTCAATCAATGAGAAGAATGTCTCAAATTCTGCATGTGTGACGGAAATAAGGGAAGGATTGGCCATAAGTGGTATTCAGATGAGAAAAACATTTTGTCGAATATAATCAAATGCAGTATTTTTGTTGTCCATCGAGTTCCGACTTAGCTCAGCTGGTTAGAGCATCTGACTGTTAATCAGAGGGTCCGCGGTTCAAGTCCGCGAGTCGGAGCCACAAGCCTCACAGAAATGTGGGGCTTTTTTATTCCCTCCAAAAGAACAAGTTTTTCGTATGTTGTTGCACCACATAATCTTCGGTTCATATCATGTGTTTTTCGGCAATAGTAAGTTTTAGCGCCTCCGGTGTGATCGGTGCCATTGGTGCCGGGACAATCCGCAAAGCAGACCCTGCAGACAGATTATTTGCAATCATACTTCTCCCCTTTGCCATTCAGCAGGTGTTTGAGGGAATTATTTGGCTCGGATTTGCAATGCCTGCCTTCGAGAACTTGAGAACAATATCCACCATGATGTTCCTAATCTTCGCTTGGGCAATTTGGCCTGCATATATTCCAATTGCCATTGCATCACTCGAGACCGATGAAAAGAGAAAAGGCATTCTGAATTCACTCAGAATCTCCGGATTGATTGCCGGGATCGGTGCAATCATTCCTATCTTCATCAGTGGTCCGCAACCACATATCATTGATTTTCACATTGATTATACATTGCAAAAAGAAATTCCACATCAATATGTACTGCAAGCATATAATGCCATATACTTGCTATGTACAATTGTCCCGATGTTCATTTCATCTCGCAAAGGTATGACAGGATATGGATTGGCAAATCTCTTGGGACTCATCATTGCAGGAATTTTCTATCAACGTTCTGTTCCCAGCACTTGGTACTTTTTCTCTGCACTATTCAGCATCATGATTTTTCATATCATCAAACAATCACCGGCCACTGATCAATGAGACAAGTATTATCGATCTTCCTATTGCTCTTCTGTCTTTTTGGATGTACAGAAAGAGAACAAATACTCCAACCCGACTTACCATGTGGAACCTGGACGGGTCATCCTGCAATTGATGATGTCGTGATGTATGAGGTGAATCTTCGCGCATTCAGCAATGATGGTAATATCAATGGATTGATTGCAAGACTGGACTCAATCAAAATGCTCGGAGTGAACATGATCTGGGTGATGCCGATACATCCTGTTGGAGTTCTCAAGGGAATAAATTCGCCGTATTGCATCAAAGACTATACTGCAATCGGTTCGGAATATGGAACGCTCTCCGACTTCAAAAGACTCGTTGATTCGGCGCATGCAAAAGGAATGGGAATCATCATGGATTGGGTTGCTAATCACACTGCTTGGGATCATCCTTGGACAAAAATTCCCGGTTTTCATACTGTTAATTCATCTGGTGCCATCGTCCATCCACCCGGAACAACTTGGACCGATGTTGCAGATCTTAATTTTGATAATCGCATCATGCGTGATTCTATGATTGCAGCAATGAAATGGTGGATCACGGAATGCCAAATCGATGGATTTCGTTGTGATTATGCTGATGGCGTACCCGCAGATTTTTGGTCAGAGGCAATTCGACAACTTGATTCAGTATCTCATACATCGCTTCTCATGCTCGCCGAAGGTACTCGCGGAGATCATTTCTCATCCGGATTTGATCTCATATTTTCATGGAATTATTACTCAACATTGAAGAGCATATTCTCAGGTGGAAATGCTTCCTCGATAATTTCAACACATACTTCTGAATACAATTCTGTACCCGCAGGAAAACACAGATTACGCTTTACGACAAATCATGATGAATCCGCATGGGATAATTCACCGATTGCAATATTCAAAGGAGTTCAAGGTGCTTTGTCTGCATCAGTCATCACGATATTTCTTGAAGGCGTACCGCTCTTTTATTCCGGACAAGAAGTTGGCAGAGCAAGCAAAACTCCTTTCTTTTCAAAATCACCAATCAATTGGAATGAAAATCCTACAATGCTCAAAGCATATCAGGAGATGATGTCTGTCTACTCAAACAATGCTGTTGCAAAAAGAGGCAGTAATGAATTCTATTCATATCAAAATGCCGTTTGCTTCAAGAAATCCTATCAAGGAAAAGAAATGTTGATCATGGCCAATGTGAGAAATCAGCAGACAACTGTTTCTTTTCCGCTGATATTACAGAACACTGTCTGGAAAGATGCTCTTAAAGGAAATGCAGACTCACTTAGAACCTCTGTTGTTCTTGCCCCATATGAATATCGCATATTGATGCATTAATTCTGTTTCTCTTCGGTGCTGATCTCTTTGATGAAAAAAACATTCGTATCCAGCGATTGAATATATCGCCTGCTCATAAATGCAGCAAGCCAAACTCCCCGTTTATTGCGAATCGCATAAGCTCCATACATCTTCTTGAATCGATCTTCTCTCTGAATATTGTGAAAGATATTCGCATTGAAGTATGGTATATTCAAGATCATGGGCTCTGATTGAGAAAATCCTCCCGCCATCCAAAACACATCCGGATATTGACGATAAAAAATATGAGGTACAAATGATGCATGGTTTTTCATGATACCTTGTTTCTTGACAGACTCTGCATGCGCCATTTCAACATTATTCAAACCAAGTAGATCAATCGTTGTTCCCTCATATATATATGCAGTTGCGCCGGCAGTGAGCACGCCTTGAATTGGCAAGGATATTTCTTCAAAGAATGCATTCATTTCATGTGAATGCTTCCTCCCTTCCAATGCAATGCTCCATTCATGTTTCAGTGGTGATTCACTGAATGCATACACAATCCATCGTGAGGAAGTCATGGCGATGATGATAAGCAGAATGGCGAATGATCGTTGTGCATAGCGAGCAAACAATGCTGATAAGCAAAACCCCAGAATGTAAAAAGGTAAGATTGGTTGGAAAAATCTTGATAATTGGAAATGATCACCGCCTGTATATACAGGAATGAACAATGATACCGCAATGATGGTGATAAATAACACATCTTTCTCTGAGATTGTACGAAGTGAACATTCTCTCAACCGTCTGATTGCTTCATAGAATGTGATACCCATCAATGCAGGAATGATTGGAAACTGTACAAAGAACTTTGCAATGTATTTCAAACCAATGAATCCATTTGAAATAATATCGGAAGACACTTTGGCATAATAGGTATTGGGAAGTGGAAAACCAAAATAGGATAAGCGCCATGAAATGAGAAGTCCTGTAGTAAGGAGCACCACAAATAGTGGCAGATACATCTTTATCCCTGTCACACCTTCATTCTTTGAACTCAGTACATACACAAATGAAAGGGCCATTCCCCATAGCATGGCTTCGGGTCTGCACAGAATGAGTAAGGCAAACAATCCGCACATTTTCCATGCAGTTTCATGCTTGAGAATACCAAGAATGATAAAGCCCAGAAGCATAGTCCATAAGCCTGTTTCAAGTTGCGACAATACAGTCCACTCAAAGAAACCAGGCATCACAAAGAGCAATGAAAAGAACATGATTGAACGGAGCGACCATACTTGTGAATTGCCATCTATATATTTCCATATTCTCGATAGGAGCAATGCAATCAATATGACATTCAGCATCATCAATGTCAATTCCAAGGGAAGAGACATATAATGAATTCCGCCACCAATGAGCGTCCATAACAATGATGTGAATCCCTCCACCCTTTCACCCCCGATGGAGTACACAAAGCCATGTCCCTCGGATACATGTTTCATGTACACATGGTAGATTTCCGCATCATCCACTCCAATCAAAGACCTCCCATTGGCATTCCATGCAATCAATGAGCCGATCAAAACAATCAGCAAAGAAATCAGAAAGCGGATCATGCCTTTGGGCATTGTCTTATTTCTTATTGTCGAGTGAATAAGCACCCGGACCGGTGAGGAATATCATCAGAAATGAGAGGAAATAAAAGAGTGCCAATTCCTTTTCATCGAGTGGGTCACCGCCATGAACCACAAATGCTGCAACACCCATTGTGAAAAATGCGGGGAATGCTGCATATCGCGTTTTGAATCCAATGATGATCAATAATGGAGCAATCAATTCGCCGATCACGGCCAAGCCCAAGGAAATTTCCGGACCCAATCCCATAAAATTGAAGAATTTAATTTCTCCTCCATTCATCAATTTCATGAGTTTTGCCCAACCATGAGTGATCATCAATAGAGACACACAAATACGAAATATCGGTAGACCGAGATGAGAATAGCGTGAAAAGATGGAATCCATATACTTTCCTGTAGAATTTAGAACCAAGTATTATTCGTAAAAATAGCAATCTGCAATTGATTCTGTGTAGTCTGAGAAGTCATTTGTGACATATAGCCCAATTCAGTACGAATATATGGCGACCATTGATAGCCAATTGCACCATAGATTCGATCTCTGTCAAAAGCAGTACCCGCCATATTCACAAAAATCTCATTGAATCCCGATGCATAGATGGCGCCGGTATTCATCGCATGCATATTCAAGGGATAGGTGGCGCCAAGAAAATAGCGAAAGCGAACCGACATGTCTTTCTCTTCAACAAATCGTTCTTCGAGTCTCACTCTATGCTGAATTCCAAGCGAGGAAATTACATGTCTATGTATTCCTTGCTGAAACAAGCGATGTTCATGATATGAAGATTCTGCGGGATCGGCAAAGATATATGCATAACCAAGCAATACCTGAGATTCATTGCTCAAGGAATAATTCAAACCCGTGCGCACAATCAATTGAGTAAAGTCTCCAAATACCCTTCGATCACGATATTGTATCTCATTCCAAAGTGAATACTTTTCTGAAATCGGATTATTTCCTATATACATTATCCAATTACCGATGGACTCTGCATGCATCATCAAAGGAAAGCACAACACTATGAAAAGTACATATTTCATTTCTTGAGAATCTTCCTTGTATCATCAAAAAACACTTGGGCCTTTTTGGCTTCGGATGCAGGAAGAACATATTTTTGGGACTCAGGGACAATATAAAATCCATAAATTCCCTTCACTTCTTTTGATGAACCTTTCCACACCCAGAATGGGATATCATTGAAGGAAGTGATGCGAGGAGTATCATTCACCATTGTGATGGTGAGTTGAATCAATATTCCACCATCTTTATATCTGTCGCGCATATTGGCAACAACATTTCCCAAACTATAAGCAACCGGTATTGAATCATTTTTTGTCTTGATGTATTTATTTGGTTGCACCACATGCGGATGCATGCCGATGATGGCATCTACTCCTTTGGAAGCAAGAAACTCTGCCGTCTTCACTTGAGATGGATGTTCATATGTTTGATATTCAACTCCCCAATGAATGACAGGAATAACCAAATCAGCGGAGTCTTTTCTGGCTTTGATGATATCTTGTTCCATGCGAGCATGATCTATCAAATTCACCACATTGGGTTTAGGAACAGAAATGCCATTCGTTCCATATGTATAACTTAGGATGGCTATCTTTACTCCTTTGATCTTGAGCATGAGCGGGGTTGACGCCTCTCTTTCTTGTTCATTTCGAAAAGAGCCCGTATGCTTTATCTTTAGTGAGTCCAATACGGTCAATGTTCTTTCGAGTCCCATTCTTCCCTTATCCACGGTATGATTATTTGCTGTGACCAACACATCAAATCCGACTTTTTTCAAGTCTTCAGCGAATGAATCAGGAGCGGAAAACATTGGATAACCCGAATATGGCTCACCTCCCAGAGGTGTTTCCAGATTTGCGATGGCAAAGTCAGCCGAAACGATGGTGTCTTTCAGAAATTGAAACCAATGTTCATATTCATGTCTTTTGCTTTGCGGATTATATGCTGCTTTCACTTGAGGCATATGTGACATCATGTCTCCTGCAAATACCAAAGTGATGGTTGAGTCTACAGACACAGAGTCTGTCATTTGTTCATGTTGTGAATCATCCCCTTTGCAAGAATGAAACATGATCACGCATAGCATGAACACAGGAAATAGTAAGCGCATAGAGCACCCCGTTTATGAATCAAATAGTTGATTGCGCAGAATATCATCAAGACTTTCCCTTTTCCTGATGAGTTCGGCTTTGCCATTGTGTACAAAGACTTCAGCAGGACGAAATCTGCTATTATAATTGCTCGACATAGTCATCCCATAAGCACCTGCATTGCAGAATGCAAGAATATCACATTCTCTGACTTCGTTCAATTTTCTGTCCCAACCGAATGTATCCGTTTCACAGATATACCCTACAACTGTATACAAACGCAATGCTCCTTCCGGATTGCTCACATTTGTGATATGATGATATCCATTGTACAGCATTGGTCGAATCAAATGATTAAGACCGCTATCCACACCTGCAAACATCGCTGAAGTGGTTTGTTTCAACACATTCACCTTCACCAAGAATGTTCCGGCCTCACTTACCAAGAATTTGCCCGGTTCGAACCATAATTCCAATTCTCTTCCATATTCCTGACAGAAAGCTTTGAATCGCGCAGTCAATTTTTCACCCAATTCCTCTATGTCTGTTGAATAATCATCGGGCTTATATGGAACTTTGAATCCACTTCCAAAATCAATGAATGATAAATCACGAAATCCTTCTGCTTGTTCAAAGAGAATATCTGCCGCACGAAGGAAGATGTCCACATCCACGATATCGCTACCTGTATGCATGTGAAGGCCGATCACTTTAAGATGAGTGTTCTCGACAATTCTGTGTACATGTCTCATTTGATAGATGGATATACCGAATTTCGAATCAATATGCCCGGTTGAAATATTGATATTCCCTCCAGCCATCACATGTGGATTGATGCGGATGCAGATTGGAACGGTATTTCCATATTTCACCCCGAATTGTTCAAGGATGGAGATATTGTCGATATTGATCATCACGCCTTCTTTCACAGCCATATCAATTTCTTCCATTGACACGCAATTTGGAGTATAGATGATTTCATGTGGGGCATATCCTGCCTTGAGTCCGAGCCATACTTCTTGGATGGACACTGTATCAAGACAAGCTCCCAAATCGTGAAGATGTCTCATCACCTTAATTGTATTCAGCGCTTTGCAAGCAAAGTTTATGCGAGTTTTGCAAGACGAGAATGCCTTACTCAAACGGTTGAATTGACGCTCCATGATCATTGCGTCATAAACATAGAGGGGAGTGCCAAAGTTCTCAGCGAGTTCAAGCACAGGCAATCCGCCAATGGTATATGTTCCGTCTTGATTGTGTATCATAAAAATCTGATTTTTTGGTTGTCAGGTTCAAATAATGGGTTTATTTTAATAGAAGTACGAAGTTCGTGAATTTTTGGGACATTTCAGGGATATAGCATGTCATCGATTACATTGAAGTCATCGCTCATAAAAGGTTTAATTGCAGGAATTCCATCCGCGATCATCAATAGCATGTTGTTTTTTGCATTTAAAAATCTTGGAGCGATCAATGATATTGTCATGATACAAGGTGGTCCTCTTGGAGTATCTCAAGTGATATTTTCATCAATTGTCTTTTCGCTTGTTGCCGGATTTGTGTATTTCATCATTTCCATATTTGCACATGAAGCATTCCGCATGTTTCAGCGCATTGCTTGGCTCTTACTCTTGATTTCATTTTTGAATCCATTTTTGTTCATACCCGATGTACCCGTCGGATTTGCCATTTCACTCAATATCATGCATATCGTGGTTGCAGCCGCAGTCATCTATGTCATGAAAAAGCACATACCCTTTCTGACATGAAATTTCTCTTCGCTTTTCTCCTTTTACTTTCAATATGTTCATTTCAACTTATTGCCAAACCTGATACAGTTCATATTGGAATGTACCTGACTTCTCTTCATGATTTGGACCTCTCGGCACATTCATTCAAATATGATGCATATTATTGGTGTAGATATAGCAATCCATCATTTGACTTCGCGAATGAATTTGAAGTGATGAATTCAAATGATGTCACACTGGAATCACCCTATATTGAAACAGTAGGAAAAGATTTTCTATTTTCCACAAAAACAAAAGCAACTGTCAGACAACTCTGGAAGACGAAGGATTATCCTTTTGACAAGCAGACATTGGTCATTTCGGTTGAATCTTCAAAAAACGATACAACAAAGATGGTTTTTGTTTGCGATCGAAAAAATTCGCGATATCAAGACTCTCTTGAAAATCTACTACCTGAATGGAATATCAAGAACACCAAGTTCTCAGTGACTTCTTCAAAATATTCAACAAACTTCGGATCTGAAAATCTTGGAAATACTTCCTATAATTCATCATTCAATATGGTGATTGAATTAGAAAGAAAAGAATCATTTCTCGTCCTCTTCAAATTGATCACAGGTGTATTGGTTGCCTTCGTGATTTCTTGTTGCGTCTTTTTTATCAAACCCTTCAATATCGATCCCCGCTTTGGATTATGCGTAGGTGGTTTATTCGCAACAATCGGTAATAAATACATCATCGAAGGTATGGTTCCATCAACCAATGAAGTAGCCATGCTTGATGATATTCATAATGTTACTCTTGTATTTATTTTCCTCATCATCACAATCTCTGTGATTTCCTTGCATCTGTATGAGAAGGTATCCACCAAGTCTCTGAAGCTGTCACGATTGATTGATAAACTCTCTTTTTATATCGTTGCTATTTCCTATTCAGGATTACTCATCGGTATCATCATGAGTCATATTTATTGATGGATTTTTTTGGATATAATAAATCCGATTCCTAAAACCATAAAAAACAGCAATGACCCATAAATCCCCGCATTGGTATCAAACATGAAGATATTCAGTCCGGTGAATACACATGCCGAAATGAATATCAAAGCAACAACATGAGTCATGATGGACAATGGTTCCCCTTTGAGTCTATACAATGTGGCCATACCTACACCTAGTCCTATACTATCAATGAAGATGGTATAATTCAGAATCCTCTCGAATGATTCACCAGCATAGACACTGATCAAACTGATGGCAGTAAACACGGTCAGTGCTGATACACTCACTCCTTTAGTTTCATCTGATTGTGCAAAGAGCTTTGGCAATACGCCATCTCTACCCATAGCGGAAATCACTCTGGGATTAGACAACATCGAAATATTTACATAACCGAATACCGAGATCATGATGATCATGCTGACTATGAGTGCGGCCGTACTTCCAAATAAGCGTTCCATCATAATCGCAGCAATGAATTTGGATTGTGCCAATTCAGTGAAACCAATCACTTGCACATAAGCCAGATTTGCCAGAAGATAGATCCCAATGATGATAATCACACCGAGTATTATTGCCCTTGGCAACATCGTATCATTGTTTCTCACTTCACCACCAAAATTGATGGTTTGTTGATAGCCACCATAGGTGAATGAAACTGCAATCAGGGCAAGACCAAATGATTCCCAAATACCTCCAGAATGCGACTGTATGGCTGTCATGGTTTCTGTCGGCGGCAATATTCCCAATGCTGAAATAATTGCGCCAAGCATGAGTAATTTGATAACCATCAAGATATTCTGTACGGTCGCACTTGTGCGGAGTCCAAGTAGATTGAGTCCATAGAGCACGATGATGAATATGGATGCAATGATTGTACTTGGCAAACCCATCGCATAGGGCATCACATATTCTGCACCGATGATTGCTACACCTGCAATGGAGGCCGCATTCGAAACAAGGATGATGATATTGATTGCAAATGCAAGTGTGGGAGAATATGCTTTTGCAAAGATTGAATAATATGCTCCGCTCACGGGCATTCGTTTTCCAATCTCTGCATAACCCATAGCTCCGCATAATGCTATCAATCCACCCACAATCCATGCCGCATAGTAGATCTCTTCACTTCCGGCCCTTTGTGCGACAGTAGCCGGAGCACGAAAAATACCCATGCCAATCACCAGTGAGATGACCATCATCGTGATATCGAAGAAGCGGAGTTGATGTTTTTGCATATTAATGAAGGTATATCCTCAAATTCAGTTCGTAAAAATAGGTAAATCAAATATTTCCTATCATTTTTCTATGTAATTTCAGCATGCACGTATCCAATTACATAGCAGATTATGTCTTCATAGGTTTGGGAGCCGCGAATTCCCTCATCATCAAGCAGATGTATGCACATGATATGTTGAGTACTGCTTCATTGGTGATTATTGAGCCGGATGAGAAAATATTGAATGATAAAACATTCTGCTTCTGGGCACAAGATGAAGAAATCACAGAATTGGGTTTTGCATCACTCATCAATCATTCTTGGGAAAGACTGGGCATCAATGATGATGTTCCACAGTCCGTATGGCCTTATACATATCATCATATATCCAGCTTGACTTTATATGATGAAATTCGATCCATCCTCTCTTCGTGCAATGCAGAATTCATCCGCGAGCGAGGAGAGAGTGTTGCAAAGAATCCTGATGCTCCTATTCTGACTATCAGAACGCCGAATCATACAGTCAATGCAAAACATGTATTTGATTCACGTCCTCCCCGGTGGAATCCTCCGCAATCAAATCAAACACTTCTATTGCAATCTTTTTACGGATGGAGAATCACCACTGAAGAACCTCAGTTTGATAGCAATACATTCACCATGATGGACTTTTCGGTTGATCAGGCAATAGCAACGCAATTTGTGTATATACTCCCTTTTTCTTCAACACATGCACTCATTGAATTGACACGCTTTGGTGCAAACCCCATTGATTATGAGTATGCCCAAGAGCAATTGAATGCATACTGTAAGCAAAAACAATTCGGTAACTATACAGTTGAAAGTGAAGAACATGGTATCATTCCGATGTCCACTTGCTCCATTTCAGAAAATCAACAATATGATAATCTGTTCAGAACGGGTTCGGGAGCAGGTAGAATCAAGCCGAGCACCGGATATGCATTCAAAGAAATGGCAAGAGATGCGATTCACATCGTCAAGTCACTCAACTATGAAAAACCTCCCAAACGAGTAATTCAGCGTTCTGGTAGATTTGCTTTCTATGATAGACTATTGCTGAAGATATTGGAATTACATCCTCACCGAGGAAAAGAGATATTTGAGCGTCTTTTTCTTCATGCACATGGCACAAGAGTACTTCAATTTCTCGAAGAAAAAACTTCATTCATTGAAGATATCTCCATATTCATGGCATTACCCAAAACCCTTTTCATGAAGTATGCAATAAAGGATATATTGTCAGGATTAGCTCAATATACATTTGGATTTCTTCCTTTGATTGTTTCTCTCTTCTGTCTACTTTGCAAACACTATGAACTAGATTGGATCAATTGGAGTGTACTTGGTATTGGCATGATAATGATTGGCATTCCGCATGGCGCGATGGATCATGTATTGAACATCCCTGAGAGATCAATAATATCACTTGCATTATTCATACTCGGCTATGTGGCGAAAGGAATGATCATGTTTGCGATATGGATAATATCACCCCTTGTCGGACTCATCATATTTCTGCTTTATTCCATGTGGCATTTTGGTCAAACGGAATATGAGCAAGAGCATGTTCATAATGCGGGACTTATCTTTCTTCGAGGTTTTGCAGTATTGTCTTTCATACTTGCAACACATATTCCTGAAACAAATGTAATCATCAATGCTTTGTCGATTCCCTCAATACCCGATTCAGCAGGTTTATTGACATCATCATTGCTATCGGAATCATCAATTTTATTGCTATTCATGACTGTGTTCATACAACCCCGAAAGAGCACGATATTGTCAACAGCATCATTGTTATTGGGAATTTTCTTACCTCTCTTGCAGGCATTCGGAGTGTATTTTGTATTTCATCATAGTGTTCTGGGATGGAATCACTTGAAACAGGGACTTCAAAAAACTCATTTGCAGTTATGGCAATTATCCGCACCATTCTCAATCACCGCCATTGGAATTCTCTTTCTCTTCTTCTTCAATACGGGTTACACTATAACCGGATTTGCCCCGCTATTCTTTGTATTTCTCTCCTGCCTCAGCTTTCCCCATGTGCTAGAAATGCATTCATTCTATGGGTCTATATTCAAACGCAAGTGAGCACCGAGTCCATCGTGCAGAATTCTGATCAATGTAGAAAGTCTGATATCGCTTGCATTATTTTCGATTCTCTCATCTTCCCATCACAAACTCATATCTTTCCAGTGGAATGAATATGCGCGCTTCGGTAGCTGAAATCGATGAGACATAAGCACCGCGAATATCAAATACATCGAAGTGCATCGGGAGTTGTACTTCTGGAATAGTCAGCCATATTCCATCTATTGTTCGAGTATATTCTATATTCTGTTTAGTGAGTAATTCATCGATTCCTGAAATGCTTTGAGCTTGATACCCTCCGATGGAAGGAGGATTGGCAAATGGTTTTCCTTCATGATCTTTGATTCCTTCACCAGTGGAGAAACCTTTACCAATTGCGGGGCTCGTGGACTTCAATCGATAATCTCCATTCTGATACGATTCCAATTCAGGGTCAATTCCATAGATCGAATTCGTTTCCGTCAATTGCGCTTCTTGTGGCTTGGATGCAGATGGATTATCGACATTATACCATAGATTATTTCTCAAGAGAAATGTTTGTGGAGCAGTATTACCACCGATATTCACATGACGGGAAATTGTCGAACGAAATACCACAAGATTATTCTGAAAGATATTATTTCCACATGGCTCAAAGCGATTGGGATCTACAGTTTCTTGCAGAATGCGAAATACCCATCGTTCGGGATCGATGATTGTATTATTTGTGACGGACACACGGACTGAACCAACATAAGCCATTGGAGTCACAGACCGAACGAATATATTTCCAGTTACCATCAAGTCTGCCGCTTCATATGTTGCATTGAGTGGTCTGAAAAATTCGAGACCTGTAGATCCACCCAAGTTCAAAGCCCGCTGTCCACCATCGATGAATAAATTCTGTTCAATGCGGATATACCGCGTCCCACCTTTTGCCTGAATACAATTCGAACCTGATTTTCTGAAGATATTATTTCTGAATATTCCTTTATGG
>Ga0163212_1000674_pt1 | contig 15204 bp, 14 predicted proteins | sample Malawi_45m_30L_FD_113532 | JGI IMG/M metagenome (GOLD analysis project Ga0163212, IMG submission 113532) | Freshwater microbial communities from Lake Malawi, Central Region, Malawi to study Microbial Dark Matter (Phase II) - Malawi_45m_30L | ecosystem: Environmental > Aquatic > Freshwater > Lake...
AAGCACGCGCGAAAGCCCGCAGCGCTCAATCGCGGGGCGGGCGTTTTCATCACCATCATGCAAAAGCACGACCCAAGGGATGTCGTAGCGCTTGCTGCGATCGGCGATATTGCGTTCGATGGTGCTGACTGCTTCATCAAATGAGGCGCGCAGCCGGCCAATATCCAGCAGCGCGCGACGCGCACCGGCTTTGTCTGCCTCACGATCGACACCCGCACGCAGCGCGATCAGCAGCACCCCAAGCGCCACCGACAGCAAACCGATAATGATGACGATGGTGGGGCCGTTATCCACGTTCGGCCTCGCTAGGTACGACTTGCTTTACCGGTGTGGGCGCAGAAGGCTCAAGCGCTTTACGCACCGGCGCGGTGGTCCAGCGCCACGCCACCTGCGACAACGCAAGCAAAAGCAGCATGGTGCCGATAAAGGCCAGCACGCCGCGACTAAACCGAAAGAATCTCACCGGGACGATATTCGATAGCGGGTAGCGGTAAGCCTGCGGCGAGAGTACCCGATCGCCTGCATCGATCTGATCCGCCAGCTTGCTGCCCAGTTGTGCATCGCGCCGGTAAATCAGTCGAAACAAGTCATCCTTCAGCGGTTGTAAGGCTTCATCGGCTTTCAAGCCGCGGTGGCGTCCTTCAAAGCCCACCGAGATCGCAAACAAATACAGCGGCGCCATTGCAGGTGACACATCGGCTTTGCCGGCCAGCTGCGCGTCTATGCGCTGAAAAATTACATCACCCGCTACACTGCTACCAAACAGGCGTGTCTCGATCAGTGTTTCTGTGAATCGTGATCGGCCGGGCCAGTCGCGCGACAGCAGCAGCTCATCAGCCAGCGCGGCCATCAGATATCGCAGCTCGTCGGTAGCGCCGCGCGCGGTGCTGCTGGTGCTATGGGATAGGTCGAGTGTTCTGGCGCTGATCATGCGCGATACACGCTCGCACGCTTCCTCTGCCAGCTGCCGCGCATGCAGGCTCGGGTCATCGTCGTTGGCGGATGGTAGAGGCAAGGACTCAATCAGCTGCAAAACCTCAGCGACAAAGTCGCGAAGCTGTTTGAGCAGTGCCGCGCCATGCAGTGCGCTGCTATCCGTCACCGACCATGTAGGGGCGAGCGCGTCAACCGTCGTCATCGTGCTCGATGCTGCGGTGAGCGGTGCTGGAAGGTAGAGCTTGCCCATGTTGATGACTGATGCCGGCCTGGTCAGCGGCCTTGGGTTTTGATGAACAGCTGCATGCTGCCGGGGCGCATTTTGCTGCCGGCACGACCCGAGCCACCGACCAGCAAGCGGCTATCAGCACGCATCAGCTCCGGCCCGGGCACGATCTCGTACAGCAGCACACCGGGTAATCCGTGCAGCTGCATCTCGGGCGCCGCCGAGATACGCGCCCGTCGATACCCCAGCACACGTTTTTCGCGTAGCTCGTTAAAGACATGCGAGGGCCCGATCAGCGCGCTATCCATCCAATCTTCAATCTCGCCTGATAGCCCGCCTTTCAGACCCACCACCAAGCGCTTGCCAACCCACTCGGGGCGCAGCGTCAGCTCGAAGGTACCGTTGATCCATTCAAACGCAACCTCGCGATAGTCTTGGCTGATCTCGGCCAGATTGTCTTGGAGTTCTTTCAGCAGCGGCAGCAAACTCAAGTGCGGCTGCGCGTGCACATAGGGCGGTGGCGTTATGGGCAAAGCACCCGGGCGCAACAGCGCCATCGGCCCCAGAAAATTACACAGCGCGAAATACAGCGGGTAGGGCGGAATGACGGCACTTTGGAGTTGCGCTTCCAGCGCCGGCATCGCAGGCGCCAGACACGCCAGCCGCTGCGTGAGCGCGATACGCTCGCCGCGCTGCTCAGTCGCCGGTAGCCCAGCAAGCTGCCGCGCGATAAAGGCCGCTTTGCTGCGCAGCGTGCGGCTGAAATCGCGCAACGCATCCAACAGATCAGGTACCGCGTGCAGATCAAGTAGCGCAGGCAGTGCGGGTCCGAGCTTGATCATGCCGTCGTCTTCCATCACATTGGCAATCGCCATGCCGACCGCCAGCGGTGGTGGCGCGTCACCAATCGACAGCGACAAATTGGGAATTAGACGCGGTATATCCGCCGGGGCAGCCTCGGAGACTTCATCTTCCAAGGGCTCGCTCTTCACCGATAAAAAGCGCGCGCTGATCTCGGGGGTTTTCATGTTGCGCGAGACTGGCAGCGATAGCCAAACGGTTTGCGCGTGCAGTGCCAACTGATCGCGCGCCGGATCAATCTTGAGCGACAACTCGGGCGTGAGCGAGTCGCTAGGATCCAGCAGAATCGCCGTGCCATCCGGCAGGATCGCTTCCAATTCCAGCACGCGCACGATGCCCGCGGGCAGTAACGACAAATCAAACTTCAGCCGCTTTACGCCCCAGCCATAAGGTGTGCTGCTCAAGGTATGCCAGCCAATCAGCGCATCAACACGCGCGGACTCCAGCTGAAAATGCTGCGGTGACAGCAGCATGCCCTCGTGCCACTGTATGCGATCAGGACACTTCATCGCCAGCCTCCGAACAAATATGATGGTGGGCGCATTTCATTTATCTCTCCAAACTGAACGCAGTGAATTCACTGGCACCAAAATCCAGCTGTACGCGTCCGCGTAATGTGTCGACCCGTGCCACATGCGGACCTGCAACCAAATAATCCGCAAACACCAAGGCCACCGCGACACGACGACCCGACCAGCGCTTGTCGGCGAGCTTGAGTGATTCTCCCGGAGCTAATTCGAAGCTATCAACGCTCAGTACTCCAGGGAAGGCTTTGCGTAAGCTGTCGCGCGCACCAAACCACTCACGCGCTGACATGCCAGTGACTTTTTGTGCCAGCGACTCGTCACTGATCAGCACGACATCAATCGCCAGTGGGTAGTCGCGATTGGCGCCAGCGGCAACGCTCAGGCTGACTGATTCCCAGTCCAGCTTGACACCGGCCGGCATCACAAAATTTTTAACACTGCCGCAGCCACTGGCGGCCAACACGAAACACATCAGCACAATGCGTAAAATCGCGCGCTGCCTCATGGTGTTCCCCGGCTCATGCTGTTGCCGACAGCGGGATCTGCGGCGTTGCTTTGCGGTGTCGCTGATGCAGGCGCACCAGACATCTCGGTGCTGGACACATCGTTACCGGATCTGGCGTTGCGCTTGGCAGGGCCGACCGAATTCGCGCCATAGAGCGGATCGCCTCTGGACTTGGCTTGCGCGGTGTAGTCTTCATGCGCCTGGCGCAGCCCGAGCTCAAAGCCGAGCATCAACAGCAGCAGCACAACAGCAGTGCCGCAGGCGCTGATAATCACCACCAGTCTTGGCGTGAGCAGTAGCGTGATCTTCATGGCACTGTCACCGTAGCCTGTCCTGCCATCGACACCTGAATGACGCCGCCCCAGTTACACGCCAGTACCGAGCTGTCGTTCAGCGCCGGCATGTTGGCGATTTGTACGGTTGGCGCGCCGGGTGACCATGGCGCGCTGGTGACCGGAATACAAGGCATTGGCGTTAGCGCGCCCATGGCTGCTGCTGTTGCGGCGGCCACCATCGGGTTGGCCAATGAATTGCACATGCCGAAGGGCGGTATGTTCAGCATCGGCACGTGGTCCATGATGTTGGCCGAGGGCGCGCCAGACTGCACACAATTTGCGGGCAGCACGCTCAGCGTCGATGGCGCCGAACCAAACGGGCACTTCAGCATTGCGCCGGAACACACCAGCATGCTCATGGCTGCCCCCGCAGTAATTGCTCGACGCGCTTGACCAAGGTCGGCCCGGGCTCACCGAGCGCTTTACCCGCTTGGTCGAACTGACGCACTGCGCCTTGCATCAGCCCCAGATCGTAATCAATACGCTGCATCACCTGACCATTCGGCCAGTACCTCAGCGTCGGGCCATGCAGCGCGTTGGCCTGGTAGCTGGTTCGTTGCAGCAGCGCGCCATCCACGCCGAAATCTTCCACCACACCATGCAGCTGGCCGGCGCGGTAGTTTGCCGTCCTCACCAGCCGACCTTGCGCGAAGTAGCGCGATTCACCTTCGAGTTGCCCTGCGACGTAGTTCAGTTGTGCGGCAAGATTACCGGCAGCGTCAAACAGCTTGGCGGGACCGTGCGCTAGTCCATTCAGAAAATTTTGCTGCATTTGCAGCCGTGGCCCGTCGTAGTACTCGCTCAGGCCATGACGCATGCCATTCTGATAGGTGGCGCGTTGGAGTGTCTGCCCCGCTGCATTGAAACTCTGCAGCGCGCCGTGCAGCACGCCTTGTTGGGTGCTGACGTTATGCAGCAAGCGGCCGCTGTCATCCCTTAGCTCAAGCAGGGCGTCGGCTGTGGTGGATCGGGCGAGGGTACTCATCGTCATGCTCAGTTGATTTTCACCATGCCACCCTTGATGGTGAGCATGCCGCCACCATCAATCTGGCCAGAGGCTGATGCCTTGGCGGCCATGCTCAGCGCATCCAGCTTCAGCTCGGTGCCCGCCTTGATCGCGTAGCTGGTACCTGATTCGCTCTTCAACTCGGTGCCTGCTTTCATACTGATCGCCGTGCCCGCGCTGATATCCATCGCCTTGCCGGATTTGAAGGTGATGCTGCCGCCGACATCAATCACCAGATCACCCGTAATTTTGATGGTGGTCTTGCCTTTGATGGTCTCGGCCAAGTCGCCATCTATCTCAAGCGTGTAGTTACTTTTAACGGTATGTTCGAAATTGGTGGTGTTGCTATGCGTTTCATCTTTATGCACTGTCACATCACGCTTGCCGCCGACGGTGTGGGTCTCATTGCCCTTGGTCACCTCAATACTTCGATCACCTTTCTTGATCAGGTGCTGTTCTGATCCTTTGTACAGCGTCGTATCAAGATCATGCTCGATATCTACTTTCATATCGTGCTCGGCGTGCAAGTAGAGCTCCTCATCGCCGATTTTGTCGTCGAAGCGCAGCTCATTACCGTGCATGCGGCCATCTTCAATTTCGGTGGTCTTTGATCTGCCGTTACCGCTCTTGGTTGGGCGCGAGCGAATCACCGACTGCATCTGCTTGTTCGGTAAATTGACTGGCGTGGCTTGCTCACCGTTATAGACGCTGCCAGTAATCAGCGGACGATCCGGATTGCCATCAAGGTAGCTGACAATCACCTCTTGCCCGATACGAGGAATAAACAAAGCGCCCCAGCCGTTTCCGGCCCACGCCTGCGACACGCGCACCCAGCACGAGGCTTTGTCATCGTGAATACTGCTTTGGTCCCAATGAAATTTCACCTTCACTCGGCCATGCAGGTCGGTCCAGATCTCTTCGCCATCGGGGCCCACCACAAACGCCGAGTGACTACCCGGTACCACCGGCTGCGGTACTGATCGTGGCGGACGAAATGGCAGCTTGTCAGGAAAAGCTTCGAAGTGATTGGTATAGCCTGTTATATCCGCACGGTGACTGACACTGCGAATCACATAGCGAGCGTTCAGTTTTGCGTTCGGGTGCTTGGTGAGTGTGAATGCACCGCCTGCATACAGACTATTGCACAGACTTTCGCCGGCAGCGTTCGACGACTCTGATTGACTACTCTGTACTTTGACGGTCTGCTGCTGCTTGCCCGCAGCGACGGTATTGTGCAGGTAAGGATACTCATAGACCTTGCCGCGACCGGCTTTACCTATTGCGACAGCCGCAAGCGAGGTGCTCGGCTTGAGATAGTCATAGTCGCGGCCGTTATAGTCGCGCGTGACCAAACGACCACCGGCCTCGAAGCGCAGCACAGTGTCAGGCCAGCCGCGTGTATCGGCACGGCCGCGGTAGATTAATGCGCTGTTGTCGCAGTCACGGTGGGCCAGTGGGTCATCTCCCAGCACCATGGTGTGGCTACCATCAGCGAACTGAAAGAAATAGAAGATACCTTCCTGCGCCATCAGCCGCATGATGAAATCCAGCGGTGTCTCGTCATACTGCACACAGTACTCGCGCGTGGCGTAGGTGCCTTTGAGACGATTAATGAATTTGATGCCAAACGACTGCAGCACTGATTCAACAATTTGCACCGTACTCTGGTTTTGGTAGATACACCGGTCGCGTGATAGCGACAGCAACCAAAGTGACGGCACCATCTCGGCGCCGTACCAAGCAAACTCGGCATCGATACCGGCTTGCGTAAAGCCATTGATCAATCCATGAAAATAGCGCGTCATGCCATCGCCATGGATCACTTGCACGGTCGCGAGTGTGCCGACGATGGTGTCCGGATCAAGCGCTACATCACCGGATTTCATGGTCAAGGCAAATGTAAATGGCCGCGACAGCGCCTCAGTACCCGAAATACTTTCAAGTAGCAGCTTGTCTTTGCCAAACACTGTGCTGATAGCGATGCGCACATGCTGCTGGGTGAAGTCTTGCCTCATACGATCGCCCCCGTCTCGGCAGCTGCGCGGGTACCACTGCCACCCAGCGCGCCGCTACCGCCTGCAGAACCACCGCCTGCATTACCCGTGCCGTCGCTGGTAGCAGCAATTGCACTCGCATTATTGTTGAGAGGTTCTTGTTTCAGGCTAACGACAAAACCACCCTGCTGATCGACACTCAGCATCATTTGATGAAACTGCTTAGTGGTGGCAATAGCGGCCAGTACTTCACTTGCCATTGCCGGTAGCAGCGTCTGCGTGATGATGTGATCAATATTGCGCGCGCCGCTTTCGACTTCATGGCAGCGCGCTGCAATCGCCTCGGCTACCGCCGGGCTCCACATCAGCTGCGCCGCGTGGTTGCGTTTGACACGCGCCGCGAGTTGATTCAGTTTGAGCTCGGTAATGCGTAATAGCTCGGTATCTGCAATAGGGCGGTACGGCACGACCATCAGCCGACCGAGAAACGCTGCAGGAAACTGCTTGAGCAGTGCGGGGCGCAGGGCCTGATTCATCTGCGCAAGCGTTGCATCGGGCTGCTGCTTGCATACCTGCACCACAATCTCTTGGGCAGCATTTGAGGTCAGCAGAATCAGCGTATGCCGAAAATCAATCGATGTACCCTCGGCATCTTCCATCGTGCCTTTATCGAATACCTGATAAAACAGCTCCAGCACATCGGGATGGGCTTTTTCCATTTCATCGAGCAGCAGCAAGCTGTAGGGTTGGCGTCGAATCGCCTCGGTCAACACGCCGCCACGACCGTAGCCCACGTAGCCTGGTGGCGCGCCTTTTAAGCCGGCAACCGAGTGTGGCTCTTGGTATTCCGAGAGGTTAATCGTGATCAGATGATCGCGGCTGCCGTACAGCTGCTCGGCCAGCTGGTGCGCGGTTTCGGTTTTGCCGACCCCACTCGGACCGATCAATAGAAATACACCCACCGGTTTGGATTCATCGTCCAACCCCGCCCGATGACTACGAATCTGACGCGCGATGCAGTCCAGTGCCTCGTCCTGACCCACCACGCGCTCGCGCAAGCGCAGGTGTAACTCGAGCACTGTGCGCTGCTCGTCGGCCAGCATGCGTCCCAGCGGTATGCCGGTCCAGCTGGAGAGCACATTGGCGACTGCTTCATTGTCAACGCTGGGATTGGTTTGTGCGGATTTGTTTTGTGGCGTACTTTCAGCCTTATCTGCTTTGTACGCTTTTTCTGCCTTATCTACCTTGTTTACCTTGTCTGCTTTAGCTGATGTATCTGCTGATCCGTCGCTGACGCTATGCGCCACGCGCGCGCATGCCGTATCCAGCACGCTGATCGCTTTATCGGGTAGCTGCCTTGCGCGTAAATAGCGGTGCGATAAATTCACGGCGTCATGTACCGCTGCTTTGGTAATGGTGACGCCGTGATGAGCTTCCAGCCGCGGCACGATCGCGGCCAGCATCGCAATTGCGGTGTCGGTATCAGGCTCGGCGACTTTAACCACCTGAAAGCGACGTGTTAGCGCCGGGTCACGCTCGATATGTTGCTTGTACTCCGACCAAGTTGTTGCTGCGATGGTGCGCAATTCGCCACGGGCCAGCGCCGGCTTGAGCAGATTCGCTGCATCACCGACACCTTCGCTGCCACCAGCACCGATCAGCTGATGCGCCTCATCGATGAATAAAACGACCGGTGGCACGGCCGCCTTCACCTCGAGAATGACATCTTTGAGACGACGCTCGAACTCGCCGCGCATGCCGGCACCGGCTTGCAGCAAGCCCAGATCCAGCGCGCGTACCGAGATACCCTTCAACGGTGCGGGTACGGTGCCATTCACTAACCGCTGTGCAAAACCTTCCACCACCGCTGTTTTACCGACGCCAGCTTCACCGGTGAGAATAGGATTGTTTTGGCGGCGTCGCAGCAGAGTCTCGATCAGCTGATTGATTTCTTCATCGCGCCCGATCACCGGGTCGAGCTGACCTTGTTTTGCCTGTTCGGTCAGATCGAGCGTGTACTGATCAAGTGCGGGTGTCTTTTGTCGTTCGCCTTGTCGTACGCTTTGTTGTTCGCTGTGTGCGGTTGAACCGAACGGCTTCAGTGATGATGATGCATTGGCATCAGAGGCCAAGCCCGACAAACTGCGTAGCTGCTCGCGCAAGCGCTGACGCGGTAGCTGCAGCAGGCTGGGTGCCGATTCCAGCAGCATGCCACGCAGGGTGTCGGATTCCAAAGCTGCGAGCAGTAAACAACCCGCATCGATACGACTTTCACCGAGTTGCACGGAGGTGATCACCCACGCGCTTTCGAGTAAACGCGGCAGATGCTCGGATAGCACTGGCGTGCGACCATTGCCACGTTTGAGTTTGTTCAGTGCATCTTGCAGCTGGCTCTGCGCGTGTGTGCCCGACACGTCGAAGTGGGTCAGCAGCCGGTTAAGTGCGCTGTCTTTATCGCGCAGTAGCTCAATCAACAGATGCTCGGGATCGACACTGAAGTGCGTCTGCTGCGCGCACAGCTCAGCCGCACGCTCGATCGCGGCGCGGCTTTCATGATCCAGCCGCTGTATCAGCGTACGCAGTTCAGTGCTCATGATGCGCACAATCAAAGGAGAAACGCGCCGGCGGTGGCGTCTCGGTAACGGTGCTGCCGCCATTGCGGCCATTGCGCTCTGCCACCCAAGCGTTCCAGCCGAGGCGGGGGCGTCCTGTCGCGCTGAACGAGGCCGAGGTCACCGTGTTTGTAGTAGGGGTCAGCGATACTTCAACTATCAACGCCGACGGCAAGAAATCGCGTACCGTCGCCTTGAATGCGTCATGCTGCTCGCCACCGGGTAGTAGTTGCATCACCCGTCGTAGCGGTAGTTCAGTAGCGTGCAAGCGTATCGCGGCGGATTGATCCCAGGCCTGCCGACCGAGCAGTGCGGTCTGACCCAACACCGGCGCGCGTGTGCTATCACCCAGCAGCGTCAGATCATCCTGCTCAAGCGCCAGCCACTGCCCGACAAATTGTTCACCATGAAACGTAATCTGAAAGCGATCGTGCAGCAGCGTGCACAAGGAGGCTACCGAGCGCGGCGCGCCGGCAAGCAAACCGGCATGCCGTAACCAGCGCCCATCGTCGCGCGCCTCTCGCTGCGTATTGCCACACAAGCGTCGCGTAGCGCAGCCGACACTGGCGCTATGCGCATCGCCACCCACCGAGGGCCAATGGTGCTTGCGGCCCAGATAAAACAGCGACAGCAAACGATGATGAAAAATATCCAGAAACTCAGCGGTAGCAAAATCTTTCACCGCATTGCGTGCGATGATCATTTCGGTAAACGCCGCCGGCATCGGCCCTGCTTGCCCGAGTAATGACAGCACCGGTGTTTTCAGGGTAAAGGGCTCACCGGTGACAGCACCACGACGCGCGTCACACACATCGCTGGCGTCGAAGTCGAGCGAGATATGGCTTGATAGCCGCACTGCCTCGGTGCCTTGCTCGGCGCCCACTGCGGCATGACCCTCAGCGACGCCGGCGCGCTCAAGCAAGCTGATGGCCTGAAACAAATCAAAGCCCTGCGGCTGCGCTAACAGCGCAGGGATCAGCTGGGTGTCTGCGTCGCGCGCGCTCATTTACAGCAGCTCCTGCGCGCCGCTCATCGGCGGCCACTGCACCAGACACTCATCGCCGCGCCAGATACCCAGCTCAACAAATGAATTCACCGTGGTGTACAAGGCAAAGAAATGCGCCAGCACTGCAGAGAACAGCACCGGTGAGGCACCGACGAAAGCCTCCGGCTCTAGCTCTAGTCGTAGCCCGGTACCCCGACACACGCCGCGCCATGCCTGATGACCAATTTGTCGCGTCACGGCGCGCGCGCTCAGCCGCTGTATGCCACGGATCTGCTCCAGATCGCGCTGCTGCTCCGAGCTAAACAGCGACAGCAGCTCGCGCAAGTGATCTCGGCCTTGCTCATTACTGATCAGTGATTGATGCTGCAGATTAAGCAGTGACACCAGTCGCCATAGTGTCTCGCTACCCAGCGGCGGCATGCGCTGGCGCGAAGGCTCTGCCACGCAGCGAATCTGCAAGCCATTCGAGACGCCTTCACCCATCAGCATGGTCTGCGGTGTGATCTGCTCGGCCAGCCCGCGGTTAGTGCAGAGCGTACGTGCGTACACGATAGCTGAGGGCGCGCGGCGCTGCTGCCGGCGATCGACAAATGACAGGTACAGGTCAGTACCCGTGATATCGGGGCGCAGGCTGCGCTCGCGCCGCGCGACCCAAAACACATCATCCATGGGCTCGCCTGCTTGCAGCGCGGCGATATGCCGTAACTGCAATGGCTGATCAGACCCAGGTTCGGAGGCGGTGACCTGCACAATCGAATGAATCTCGGTCGATGCCTCGCGCGCGCGGTCGCCCACCAGCATCACCTCGTGCTGGGTATGGTCGATCTGTATCGGCTCTGAGCTGCGCGGAAAAAGATTCACCGCCACGGTGCAACCCAAACGGAACATCTGCGCATCAATCGCGCGTAGCTTGCGCGAGGCCGCACCGACATCAAGCTTCAGGCTGAACTGCTGTCCCTGCAGCCGTAGCGCACCCAAGCCATGAATATCAAAAAAGTGGAACTTGGCCGGAAACGCAAAATACTCTTGCAGCAAGCCGTATGCCGGATGCGCACCAGGTGCTTGCGGTAGCACCGTGTGCTGCGCATCAAATCCGACCCGCTGGCATTGTCTGGCGGGTAGCCGCGCCAGCGGCGCGCCCGCAGCATCAGTCACATGAATGCACTTCAAACGCGCCGACATACACTCATACAGCGTAGCGACGGTGGCGCTATCGCCGGCGAGATGAATGCGTAGCGTGTCGAGTGCCAACTCTTCTAATTGGGTGCCGTCATCGGCGCTGATCAGTAAAGCAATGGTGCCCTCATCGTCTACCTTGGCGTCGGTGATGTGCAGTGGCCACAGCGTGCTATCCCACGCAGTGCGGAAACGAACTTCCTCTCCACTCTCGGCATTCGCTACCAATGCCGTGTGGCGCGGCACGCCAAGACCGGCAGTCACCTTGCCTTGCGCGGCGCCGAGCGTCATCTGCACCACGGTCATGGAGGGCAGTGGTGCGAGCAGTGAAGGGTAGAGATTTTCCAAAAGCGCGCTGGCGACTTGCGGGAAATCTGCATCGATATCGCGTCGTACGCGCGCCGCCAGAAACGCGACCGATTCGATCAGTCGCTCGGTGTGCGGGTCGTGCGACTCGCCACCATGCAGATCGAGTCGCGCACCAACTTTTGGGTAGCGTTTGGCAAAGTCGCGGCCTTGGTTGCGCAGCCAATCCAGCTCACGCAGGTAGTAATCGAGCAGCTCGTTATCGCCAGCGCGTGAATTCATGCAATCACCTCAGCGAAAGAATCATGCTGTCTGGCACATGTCTGGTAGGCGATGCAGATGCTCATACGGCCACCTCTGTCAGGTCCGTGCTGGGCAGCATGCTGCGTGGTGTCTCGGCGGCGAGCGTGAACCGCACCCGGCGTACTGTGTGCGCAATCTTCAGATCTGCATCGATCTCAAACAGCGCAATAGTGATACCGTTGGCAGCGCCAATCGGCGTAACCACCGGGTTGCTTAGTCTTGGTTCAAATCGCTGAATCGCAAGCACGATCGCGCGCGCGATTCGGATACGGTCTGTATCGCTGCGAGCGGAGAGGGCGGTGTAATCCGGGATACCGTAGTCGAGCACAGTAAGCTCGGCGTCGGCGAAGTCGGTCAGCGAGATGCGCGAGCGTGAGTTCAGCAGCCTATGCAGCTCACGCTCAACAGAGGCCTCGACGCCGTCTGCAGACAACCCTTGGCCAGACTCATGCCCCGGCGGTGCAGCGCGCTGGTCGAGCTTGTCGAACAGCGGGATGGGCCCACCCGGGAACAGGAATGACATCGAGCTTCACCTCTATCGTGGCGTGTCGCCGGTAACAAGGGATCACGCTTTCTTATTAGTCGACAGGTCGTAGCCGAAATCGGTCTTGCCAGCGATGCTGCCGTCATTCGCCTGATGGTTGTATTCCATCTTGATTTTCACGAAATTCAGCGAGATCGTTTCGAGTGGCCGGCGCGCACCATCAACCCCGGTCTCCAGCGGATGCGGCTCATGTGCGCTGGCGATACTGTAGTTGCTGATAATGACCTTCTCCAGCTCAACCTTCAGCAGCGGCGCATTTTCTTCGTTTGCCTTGCGCAGCATGGTGATGGTGACTTTATCGACTTCTTTCGCGGTCGCGCATAATCGCAGTAGCTCCGTCGAAGACACATCGGTTTCTTTGGTCAGCGTGATATCCGAGAACATCGGGTTTGCCGCCGTGCGCTCGGTGCCAGATTTGGTGTTACTGCTCGGCTGAACCACGTTAAAGTTCCACGAGTAGCACTCGATTTGGTCAGCGTAATCAGCCAAGGTGCTACTGCCTTTGACACCGTCGATCTGTAGCAGAATATTGCAGTTATCCATGGTGTTTCATCCTATGAATGGGTCGCGATCAGGAAAGGTCGGCGAGAATCAAGCGCGCTGCCGATCAGGCTGCTGGCGCGGGTAACTCGGCCACCATACGGATCGAGGCCGTCAACTCTTCCATCTGGAAATGCGGTCGCACAAACACCACCGCTGAGTACGAGCCGGGACGTCCCGGTACCTCGCTCACATCGACGCGGGCGCTGGCCAGTGGCAGCCGTGCCTTGGTTTCTTGTGGCGCAGATTCGCTCAGGCAGACATAGTCAGCGATCCAGGTATTCAAATAGCTCTGCAGTGTGTCGCGGGTCTGGAAGCTACCGACCTTGTCGCGCGCGATCACTTTCACATAATGCGCAAAGCGGGAAGCTGCCAGCATGTAAGGCAGGCGCGCCGACAAATTCGCATTCGCATTGGCAAGGTCTTTGTTGTAGACCTTGGGCTTGTTCACTGTTTGGCCACCGAAGAAGGCAGCGTAAGTGGCTCCTTTGGCGTTAACGACACCGATGAAACCAAGGTCATTCAATTCTTTTTCACGACGATCCGTAATCAGCACCTCGGTTGGGCATTTCAGCGCGATATCACCTTCATCAGTCTGGTAGGTGTGTGCAGTCATACCTTCGACCTTACCGCCACCTTCAACACCGCGAATCGCGGTGGTCCAGCCAAATTTAGCGAACGCATCAGTAATACGCAGCCCTAATTGATAGGCGCTGTTCGACCACAGATATTTGTCGTGGTCTTTGCCGTCGACGTCTTCTTCAAAGGCGAACTGCTCGATCGGCTTGGTCTTGTTACCGTAAGGCAGACGCGCCAGATAGCGTGGCAAGGTCAGCGCTACATAGCGTGAATCTTCGCCTTCGCGGAAGGCTTTCCAGGTTGCCAGCTCTGCGCTTTCAAAGATTTTGGATAGATCGCGCGGGCCACCGAGCTCGGTGAAGCGCTTCATATCAAACAGCGCAGGAGACGCCGCCGCGATGAATGGCGCGTGCGCCGCCGCAGCGACTTTCGATACGCGTTCCAGCAGCGCCATATCTTGCGGGTGACGACCGAAGTAGTAGTCGCCGATCAGCACCGAGTAAGGGTAGCCGCCGAAGGTGCCGTACTCTTCCTCGTACACCTTCTTGAACAGCGCGCTGGTGTCGTAGTCGACAGCGGTCTCAAGATCATTCAGCAGTTCTTGCTTGCTGACGCTCATCAGACGAATTTTCAGGCGGGTACTGGTCTCGCTGCCAAAGACAAAATCATGCAGCCCGTGCCATGCGCCTTCCAGCGCCTGAAACTCGGGGTGGTGCATGATCTCGTTGAGCTGTTTGGTGAGCAGATCATCAATCTCGGCGATGCGCTCGTTGATCATCGTCACCACGCCCTTGTCGGGGCTGAACTTCATGTCCTCGTCGAGAATCTGCGCCGCGAATTGGCTCAGCATGCGCTTGGCATACGGCTCTTGCGATGGCTCGTTGGCCATTTTGCCGTTCAAGACAATTTGGTCCAGGAGGCTGCCGGTGCCAGAGGCGCCAGCGCCGGAGGAGGAGGATTTGGTATCTGCCATGTCGGTCACTCGTCTCGGTCAGGATGCGGAGGTTTGCCTGCGTGTGGCGCGCTTTATTCAGCGCTCGGGGCGTCGTCAGACTTCGCCTCGGGTTTGTCTTCTTCTTTTTTCGGAGCGGGCTTGTCATTACCGCCACCGGAGCTGCTGCTGGTATTGGTGCCGGCATTAGTGCTGCTGCCGGCATTACGAATCTGCTTCAGGCCTTCGGTGTTTTTGACAATCCCGGCCAGCAAACCGTCAAGGTCATCATTGCCATCCAGCTTGGCGAGCAGATCGCGCAGCTCCAGCCTTGCCTCGAGCAGTTTTTTGAGTCGAGGCACCTGGGCCACGATAGCCTCGGGATGGAAATCCGCAAACTTCTTCGGCGTTAGCTCGATCTTCAGGTTGCCGCTGCCCTTCAGCATGTCGGGCACGCTGATGTCGAGCCGTGGCCCGATCTTGGTCATGATCTCGTCGAAATTATCGCGGTCGATCTCGACAAAGCGCCGATCTTTCATCTTCGGCGGCGCGCTCTCGGGCTTGCCAGCCAGATCAGCCAGCACACCCACGACCAGCGGTAGCTCGCGCTTCTCGATGGCGTCGCCGATTTCGACGTCGTAAGTGATCTGTACGCGTGGGGGGCGGTTACGCCCCACCCATTTCTGCAGACTCTCGGCCATAGCTTGATACCTCCATTGGTGCGGGCACTGCGGGCCACACAATTTTAGTTCTTCGCGGCAATACTAACCATACTTTAGTATTAGCGCAAGCAGAAAAGAAAGATTTTGTCCACCCT
>Ga0163212_1000678_pt1 | contig 15192 bp, 11 predicted proteins | sample Malawi_45m_30L_FD_113532 | JGI IMG/M metagenome (GOLD analysis project Ga0163212, IMG submission 113532) | Freshwater microbial communities from Lake Malawi, Central Region, Malawi to study Microbial Dark Matter (Phase II) - Malawi_45m_30L | ecosystem: Environmental > Aquatic > Freshwater > Lake...
CAACCGACGCAGTCGCGGTCGTCGCCGCGCGAACCCTCGTTCGCCGCGAGTCTGCCGCTGCTCGATGTTCGGTCATTGACCGTCGACTTCACTGGAAGCTCGAGCACGGTCCGCGCGGTCGACGCCGTCGATTTTTCAGTCGACGCGGGCGGGACGCTGGGCATTGTGGGCGAATCGGGTTCTGGCAAAAGCGTCACTGCACTATCGATCATGCGACTGGTGCGTCCGCCGGGTAGAATCATCCGCGGCGCAATCCAGTTCGGCGACCGCGATCTTGCCTCACTGTCCGATGCGCAGATGCAGTCGGTCCGCGGCCGCGAGATCGCGATGGTGTTTCAGGAGCCAATGACCTCGCTCAACCCCGTGTTCCGAATCGGTGAACAGATCGCCGAGGTCCTGCGGCTCCATGAGGGGTTGGACCGTCAAGGCGCCCTCACTCGCGCGACGGCGATGCTCGATGCCGTTCGAATTCCCTCCGCTGCGCGTATTGCCCGGGAGTTTCCGCATCAGCTGTCAGGCGGCATGCGCCAGCGTGTGATGATCGCCATGGCGCTTGCATGCCAGCCAAAACTGCTGATTGCTGATGAGCCCACCACGGCACTGGATGTCACGATCCAGGCGCAGATTCTCGAGCTGATCGCTGAACTCAGGCAGCAACTTGGTATGGCGTTGCTCCTGATCACGCACGACATGGGCGTCATTGCCGAGTCGGTTGATCGTGTGGGCGTGATGTACGGTGCCCGGGTAGTCGAAAGCGCTCCGGTCCGTCGGCTGTTTGAATCGCCGCTGCATCCTTACACGCAAGGCCTGTTGCGCTCCATCCCGCGGCGCGGCGCGGCCAACCGTCCCCGCGAGCGCCTGGCCCAGATCCCCGGCACGGTACCCACGCTCACTCTGCCACTCGCACCGGGATGCAGGTTCGCCCCGCGCTGCAATAAGGCCACCCCGCGGTGCCAAGTCGAGACGCCTGCGCTCGTCGAGATCAGCCCGGGTCATCAGGTTGCCTGCCTGGAGGTATCGCCGTGACCCAGGCCAGACAGCCGCTGTTATCGGTCACCCACCTCAAACGCCATTTCCCGCTTGCAACCCCCTTGTTGGGTGGACCACGCAGGGCGGTGCAGGCGGTGGACGGCGTGAGCTTCGATGTCCTGACGGGCGAGACGCTCGGACTGGTAGGCGAATCAGGGTGCGGCAAATCGACCACCGCACGCCTGCTGCTGGGGCTGATTCGGCCAGACGCCGGGTCAATCCTGTTCGATGGCGTTGATCTGGCAACCCTTGAACGAGCGCGCTGGAAGCCCATCCGCCGCAAGCTGCCGATGATCTTTCAAGACCCAAGCGCCTCGCTCAATCCTCGCATGACCGTAGGTGCGATTCTGTCCGAGGTCATGCAAATCCACGGCCTGGGCGCGAATTCGCAGGCACGGCAGGCGCGCGTCATCGAGTTGCTCGAGCAGGTCGGGCTCAAAGCTGAGCACAGCACGCGTTACCCGCATCAGTTTTCCGGTGGACAGCGGCAGCGAATCGGTATCGCCAGAGCACTCGCGGTCGAGCCCAGGCTGATCGTATGCGATGAGCCTGTATCGGCACTTGACGTATCGGTTCAGGCGCAAATCGTGAACCTGCTGGAAGACCTGCGGGCGCGGCTGGGACTTTCCCTTCTATTTGTTGCACATGATCTGTCGGTGGTCGAGCATTTATCCGATCGGGTCGCCGTCATGTATCTGGGCAGGATCGTTGAAATTGGCCCGACACAGGCCATCTACGGATCGCCCGCCCATCCATATACCGAGGCGCTCCTTGACGCAGCGCCCGTGGCCGATCCCGAACGCAGGCGTCAACGCACCCTGCTGCAGGGCGATGTCCCGAGTCCGGTTGACCCGCCGAAGGGATGCCGGTTTCACACACGCTGCCCGATGCGCCAGCCTGAGTGCTCGGTCATCGAGCAGACGCTTGAAGAGATCGCCCCGAACCACTGGGTGGCCTGTCATGTTCGCGCAGGCGCGCGGCGCGCAGGCTCCCTGCCCTCGTTTGAGTCACACCCTGTCGATCCAGCCCCCCAACCGGTCTGATAACCACTCTGGAGCGCCGATCATGAGCAAAAGCAAGTCCAGCAAATCCAACGGCACGCCCTCCTATCCGTCGCGTCGTTCGCTGCTGAAAGGCAGTGCGGGCGCACTGGCTACGGGACTCACCGCCGCGACATGGCAGCCGGCTGCCGCACAAAAGCGCGGCGGCACGCTGAAGGTCAGCAATGGCGGCGATCCGCCCGACTTCGATGTGCACCAGACCGCAACCTTCCTCACCCAGTTCATTGGCGCGCCGTGTTACTCGACACTCATGAAGGTTGACCCCGACAACCCCGATCGTTTGATTCCTGACCTCGCAGAGAAAGCGGAGGTGTCCGCTGACGGGCGAACCGTCACTCTGCAGCTTCGCAAAGGCGTGGTGTTTCACAACGGTTCGGCACTCACGGCCGAGGACGTGGTCTACAGCTTGAACCGGATCAAGTCGCCGCCTAAAGGCATCGTGAGTCCCCGTAAAGGGTTGCTGGGCAACGTCGAAGAAATCCGCGCCGATGGCGCGCTGGGCGTCACGATCCGGCTTGCGCACCCCCAGCCCGATTTTTTAATGCTGGTCAGCAACCCGTTCAACGTGATCGTGTCACGCGCGGTGGCGGAACCGCTGGATGCACAGGGTCAGGGCGTCAAACGGCAGGTCGTTGGAACCGGGCCCTTCCGACTCACCCAGGCGGTAGACGGCCAATACTACGAACTCACGCGCTTTGATCGCTATTTTGGTCAGGGACCCATGCTTGACCGGATTCAATTCTTTCCGATCCGGGGAGAGGTTGAGCGCGGCGCCGCGCTGCAAAGCCGCCGTATCGATGCCTGCTTCTTCTTCGCCAATGAGGCCGTGCTCGATCCATTGCGCAAGGTGCAAGGCGTTACCGCACTCAGGCGACCCACGCCCACCTTCATCAACCTGATACCCAACGTCACAAGAAAGCCCTTCGACGACCCGCGCGTGCGCGAAGCGCTTTCCCTTGCGATCGATCGTGACGCCTTCATCCGTACCGTCGGCCCGCTGGCGGGTGCGTTCTTCCACAGCCGCGGGTTGATGCCGCCCGGCAGTCCCTACAGCCTGACGCCGCAGGAAATCAAGGCCTTCGGGGGATACGACTCGCTGCCCGGCCTGGGCGGGGATGTGGCCGAAAACCGAAAGCGGGCGATTGCGCTTCTGGAGCAGGCCGGGGTTCCCAAGGGATCCAAGATGGTGATCCTGGCTCGCGGCGACGTTCCTGCGTTCCGCGATTCGGCAATCAACGTGGCGGGACAGCTGAAGCAGATCGGGCTTGATGTCACCGTCGACATTCGCGACGCGGGCGCGTTCTACAAAATGGAAACGGGTGGCGACTTTCAGCTGGTCACGCACTCGGTCGCGATGGGCGGTGCGTCAGTCGATCAGATCCTGGGCGAAGGCTACACGAGCTATGGCGGGCGCAACTACGGCATGTGGAAAGACGATACGCTCGACAAGCTCTACAGCGAGCAGTCACGCGAGCTCGACCCCGCCAAACGCGTCCAGATGGTTCGTCGCTTTCAGCTCGAGTTCCTCAAGACCTACTACCAGATCAATTTGGCCTGGGTGGGATACGGTGCCGCGCACCTGAACACAGTGCAGGGCTGGAAGGCTTTGAACGACTTGTACGCAAACATGCAGATGGATCGCGTCTGGTTGAACGCGTAAGCGCTCGGCATGCTCGACTTCATCGCCCGGAGACTCGCGATCGGCCTGATCACGCTGATCGGTGTGGCCACGATCACGTTCTTTCTGATGCGCGTGCTGCCGGGCGATGCAGCAGTGATGTTGAGCGGTGCGGGCGCGGGTGCGATCTCAGAGCAGGAACTCGCCGAGGTTCGCAGCAAGATGGGGCTTGACCGTCCGCTTGCGGTGCAGTTTGGCGCCTGGATCGGCGAACTTGCTCATCTTAATCTGGGCCTGTCGCTGCGCACCGGGCAGCCGGTGGCCTCGGAAATCGCGCGACGCTTTCCGTACACGCTTCAGATCGTGGTGATGGCCATGGTGATCGCTGTGGCGCTGGGCGTTCCTGCAGGGCTCCTGTCGGCCGCGCGCGCCGGCAGCTGGCTTGACCAGACGCTCCGGGCGCTCTCGGTCGGAGGCCTTGCTGCGCCTTCCTTTTGGGTGGGCCTGCTGATCATTCTCGGCCTGGTCTGGCTTTTCAAGTGGAGCCCGCCACTGTTCTGGGAACCGTTCTGGGTAAGCCCCTGGCAGAGCATCACGCAGCTGATCTGGCCGGCCATCGCAGTCGGCATTCGTCAGCTTGCACTGATTGCTCGAATGACGCGCTCCATCATGCTCGAGGTGTTGGGGGAAGATTACATCCGCACAGCGCGCGCCAAGGGGCTGTCCGAGAAAGTGGTGGTGTTGCGGCACGGCTTGCGCAATGGGCTTCTGCCGGTTGTCACGCTCATCGGATTTGAGGTGTCGGCACTGTTTGGCGGTCTGATCGTGACCGAAGCGGTGTTCAATGTGCCGGGACTCGGGCAGTACGTCGTCACGGCCATACTCAACCGCGACTACCCGGCTGCACAGGGAATCGTGCTGATCCTGGCGGGGATCGTCGTGCTCGGCAATCTCACCGTCGACCTGCTGTATGGCTGGCTCGATCCCCGCACCCGCATTCAGGTGAGCCGCTAATGTCTGCTCTCCTTCCATCCATGGCAGACACGCCACGCCTGACCCGGCGAACCCTGCAGGCCGCTCGGGAACAGCCGCTTGGAGCTTTCGGTGCGGTGGTGCTCGTCGTCATGGCGGTGCTTGCCATCGGTGCACCCTGGATCGCCCCCTACGACCCGACCGAGGGAAATGCTGCGCTTCTGAACGCACCACCCAGCGCTGCGCACTGGCTGGGCACCGATCCGTTTGGCCGCGACATGCTGTCCCGTCTGATTCACGGCGCACGCGTATCGCTGCTAGTGGGACTTGGCGCCAGCCTGTTGGGCGTCTGCACGGGCGCCGCAATTGGACTTGTCACAAGCTATCGCGGCGGGTGGGCCGACACCATAGCGCAGCGACTGATGGATGCGCTGCTTGCCTTTCCAATGCTGCTGCTCGCTCTGGCGCTGGCGGCTGTACTGGGGCCCTCGCTTCCCAATGTCATCGTTGCCCTGTCACTGCCTATCGTGCCGCGCGCCGCGCGCATTGCACGTTCGAGTGTGTTGGTGCTGAAGGCAAGCCCCTTGGTTGAAGCCGCGATCGTCGCTGGCTGCTCGGATCTGCGGATCATCGTCCGTCATATCCTTCCCAATACATTTGCCCCACTGCTGGTGATCGCCACAGCGTACCTCGGGCTGGCGATTGTCCAGGAGGCGGCGCTTGATTACCTGGGCGCAGGCATTCAGGAACCCCATCCCTCGTGGGGATTGATGATGGCTGGACCCGCCACATCCCTCGCTCTGACGGCGCCCTGGGTTGTCGTTTTCCCAGGCCTCGCAATCTGCCTGACAGTGCTCGCCTCAAATCTGCTGGGCGATGCGATTCGCGACCTCACCGATCCGCGGCTCCGCGGCCGCTAAGCGTTGTCTATTTTTTGAACGGAGACAGACCATGACCCGTAGCGTGCTTCACACCTCGCTTTGCGACGATCTAGGCATCGAATATCCGATTTTTCTGGCGGGCATGGGCGTGAAAGGCAAAGCCACCCCGCCCAAACTGGTCGCCGCAGTCTCTGAAGCTGGTGGGATGGGCATCCTGGGTTGCTCGTGGCTTGGCGCTGAGGAGGTTCGTCGCCGCATCCGTGCAGTCCGCAATCTGACCGACAAGCCGTTTGGCGTTGACCTGCTGCTGCCCGCAAGCATGGCTGATGCCTCGCCCGATCGCGCCGAGATGCGGGCTCGAATTGAACGCGACCATCCCAAGCATGTCGAATTCGTCCGGTCGTTGATGGATCGCTTCGGACTCACACCCATGACTGCGAAAGGCGGGGTGATGTCTGCCGAATTCATTCGCGCACAGGTCGATGTCTGCCTTGAGGAACGGATTGCGGTGTTCGCAGCCGGACTCGGCGACCCGTCGTGGGTGGTTCCGCTCGCGCATCAGGTGGGCATGAAAGTGATGGGGCTGGTCGGCAGCGTGCGCGGCGCCGAGCGGCAGGCGCAGGGCGGAGTCGACTACGTGATCGCACAAGGCTACGAGGCTGGCCGTCATACAGGCAAGATCGCCAATTTTCCGCTGATCCCGATGGTGGTGGATGCGGTGGCACCCACCCCCGTTATCGCGGCCGGTGCAATTGCCGACGGGCGCACGCTGATGGCCGGACTCTCGCTTGGCGCGGTCGGTGCGTGGGTGGGAACCGCATTTCTGCTTGCGGAAGAGTCCGACCTCTACCCGATTCACCAGGAAGAAATCATCCGGGGTTCTGCCGAAGATTTTGTCGTCACCCGAGCCTATACCGGCAAGACCGCACGCGACTACGACAACGACGTCATCCGAGCCTGGGATCAATCGGATCTCAAACCGCTTCCGATGCCCTTGCAGGGTGTCTTGATGGATGACTTTATCGCAGCCGCTGACGCGGCGGGCCGTGCGGACCTGATCAACAATCCGGTTGGCCAGATCGGCGGGATGCTCAAAAAGAAGCGGCCTGCGCGAGACATTCTGCTCGGCATGGTGCGCGAAGCCGAAGAGGTCATGGGTCGCCTGCAGTCAATGCGGGCTGCCTGAGCATGAGCTCGGCGACCTCACTGTCCGATGAGAACGTGCCAGGCCCGCTTGCGGGCCTGCGCGTGCTTGAGATCGGAACGGGAACCAATGCGCCCTACGCAGCAAAACTGCTCGGGGATTTCGGCGCCTGCGTGATCAAGGTTGAAGCCGTCGCGGGTGATTCGTCGCGTTTGCGTGGCCCGTTCCCAGATCGACGCGTCGACCCTGAAGCCAGCGGTTTATTCGCCTACCTCAATGCGAATAAATTCGGCATGGTTGCCGACCTTGAATCAGCCTCCGACCAGGAAGCGGTTCTGGCGCTGCTCTCGCGCTGCGATGCACTGATCACCAACCTGCCCCCTGCATCACTGGACCGCGCAGGGCTCACCCCTGCGCTACTGCGCCAGCGATTCCCGTCTCTGGTCATCACCACCATCTCGCCCTTCGGACCCGACCCAGTCTGGGGCAATCGAATGGGCGACGAGCTCGTCACCTTCGCAATGGGAGGGCTTGCCTACAGCACCCCAGGAATCCCCGACGCCGCCGATGACCGCGAAGCCGAGCCCCCGCTTCACCCGAACTGCTTTGCCGCTGAAACCCTCGCAGGCCTCATCGCGGCCAACGCAACGCTGGCGGCCCTCAACCACCGGGCAAGTACCGGTCAGGGTGCTCATCTGGAACTGAGTCAGCACGCAACGGTCGCATCGCTTCAGCACCGTGATGTCACCACTTATTCCTACCTGGGCGGTGAATACGAGCGACTGTTAAACCCGATCACGATCGGCCGAATGCCGAACTTCTATCTGCCGTGCCGCGACGGCTGGGTGACCGTGGCAGCGCCCATGGTCGAGCACTGGGACCGACTGGTGGAAGGCATGGGGCGTCCGGACTGGGCCGTATCCGAGCGGTTCGCCACGCCCAAAGCGCGCACTGAAAACTGGATCGAGCTCAGAAACCGCCTGATCGACTGGACCGCAACGCTCACCGGCGAGCAACTGTTTGAATTCGCAAACGCGCAGCAGCTGCCAATTTTCCCGTTTCACTCTGTCCGGGCTGTCACCAGCACCGATCATCTTCGTGCGCGCAATTCGCTGGTGCCCATCGAATTTGGCACGCGGTCGGCGCAAATGCCCGCAGCGCCCATCATGATGCGCCGATCACCGTGGTCGCTGCGTCGCCGTGCTCCAAGGCTGGGCGAGCATGACACATCGCTTCGTACCCAGGGCTGGCCACAAGCGCACCGCGATCACCGTTGGGCAATGCCGGCAGCACCCGCCGTCAGATCAACCACCGGCGGGCAAGCGTCGGCCTATCGTCCACTTGCGGGCGTTCGCATACTTGATGTTGGGCAGTTCATCGCAATTCCCTTCTGCACGTTATGGCTTGCCTGGATGGGCGCTGAAGTCATCGTCGTCGAGTCAGGCCGGCGGATGACCTCCCGCAGCGCCCCACCCTTTTTGCCAGGGCTGGAAGGCAACCCCGACGCAAGCGGCTACTTCAACCTGTTGAACGCAGGCAAAAAGAGCGTACGGGTTGATATGACAACGACCGAGGGCAGAAAGCTGGTCCGCGCACTCGCCTGCAAAGTTGATGTGCTGGTCGATAACTTTTCAACCGGCGTCATCGAGAAGCTGGGGCTCGACTACGAATCCCTCCGCCGCGAGAACCCAGGTCTCATCGCAGTATCGTGCGGCGCATTCGGACGCAGCGGTCCGATGCGAATGGCGCGTGGTCTGCATAGCGCGGTCAACCTTTACTCGGGCGTTGCCGATGTCACCGGGTATGCCGGCGGCGCACCGCGCATTCTGGGCGGCGTGTTGCCTGACCCGCTGGCGGGCACTTACGCAGGGTTTGCCGTCATGGCTGCACTCACCGAACGCCGGGCGAGCGGCGTCGGTCAATACGTCGATCTGGCGATGTATGAAGCCATGATGACGCTGATTCCCGAAGCGGTCATCGACCTGTCACTCAACGGAATCGAACCGGTGCGCGCGGGCAACCGCGACGCCCAGCATGCACCGCACGGAATCTTCCGCTGCAAGGACGAGGGCGATTGGGTGGCCATCAGCGTTCGTGACGACGCTAGCTGGCAACGCCTGTGCACGGCAATTGAGCGTCAGGACTGGCTATCCGACCCCCGCTTTTCAAACGCCACGGCGCGCTGCGATCACGTTGCGGCCCTGGAGGCGGGCATCACCGCGTTCACGCGTGAGCGAAGCGCCAAGGCGGTCACAGAAATTCTGCAGGCTCAACGCGTTGCTGCGGGTCCGGTCACCCGCGTCGATCAGCTGCTTACTGATCCGATCCTGAGTCGCCGCGGAACCATCATCGAAACCGACCATCCGCTGGTTGGCAAGCGGGCGCAGCTTGGGTTGCCCTGGCAGGCCGACACCGGCGCCTTCCATTACCAGCGGGCACCGCTGCTGGGCGAACACACCCGCGAGGTGCTGGCCGCGCTGCTGGGACTTGACGACGCAGAGTTCAGCCGGCTTGAGCAATGCGGCGCACTGGCCTGAAAGGATCCAACTGATGCAATTTGAATTTACCGATGATCAGAAGCGGTTTCGCGCCGAGGTCCGCGACTTCCTGCGGCGTGAACTGACACCTGAAGTCTGGGCCCAGCATCGCGACACCGGCGAACAGGGCATGTGGAGTGTGCCATTCACCAAAGCGTTCCGGCGCAAGCTGGGCGCCGCAGGCTATATCGGAATGGGTTGGCCCACTGAATACGGCGGTGGTGGTCGCAGCCGGATTTACCAGGCGATTTTCTGGGACGAGATGGAATACGCCCGGGCCCCCGGACTCGACCGGTCGATTACCTATGTACCCAATACGCTGCTCGCGTTTGGTTCCCACGCTCAGAAGGAAGCGCTTCTGCCACGCGTGGTTCGCGGCGAGCTTGCATGGTTCGTTGGCTACAGTGAGCCGGAAGCCGGCTCGGATCTGGCCAACGTGCGAACACGCGCCGTCGATGACGGCGACTCGTTCATCGTTACCGGGCAAAAAGCATTTTCAAGCGATGCGCACATGGCCGATTACAGCCTGGTTCTGGCGCGCACTGACCCAGGCTCATCCCGCCACCGCGGCCTGACGCTGATGATCGTCGACATGACCTCGCCGGGCGTTAACATCAGTCGACATCCGACCTTGGCAGGCTGGACCCACCATGCGGTGTATTTCGATGGGGTAAGGGTCCCCAAGAGCATGGTGTTGGGCGAGGTCAATGAAGGTTGGAAAGTGGTGATGGGTGCGATCGACTTCGAGCGCGCAGCGTTGGCAAGCCACGGCCTGGTGGCGTTTCAACTGGATCGCCTGCTGGAATGGACCCAGCTCGGTAGCGACCAGGGGTCGCCTCCTATTCAAGAGCCAACCGTGCAGGACGAACTGGTTCGGCTCGCCATCGAATCCGAGGGCGCTCGCCTCACGACCTATTGGCTCGCATCGCTGCATGCCAAAGGGCTGATGCCCCAGCATGAAACGTCGCTCGCGGTGCTGGTCAAGCGCGAAACCGCGCGAAGGCTCGATTCATCCGGGCTGGAAATGCTGGGGCCATTCGGCCCGCTTCGCCATGGTTCGCCTGCTGCTCAACTTGAGGGTGACGTCGAGCTTGAATACCGCGACCGACTCTATTTCCATTTTGCTGCCGGGGGCTTCGACATCACGCGCAATGTGATCGCGCTGCGCGGTCTCGGTCTTCCCCGTTAGGAGTCAATACCCTATGGACATCACGCTCAACGAGGAACAAGACCTGATAGCCAGCACGGCGCTCGCGTTCTCCCAGGAGCATGCCCCGCCAGCAACCGTCCGCGAACTCGAAACCACCGAGAATGGGTTCGACCCAACCGTCTGGAAAAAGATGGTCGAGATGGGCTGGCCGGCGGCCGCCTTGCCGGAGCGGTATGGCGGTGCCGGACTGGGCCTGATGGAGCTCTCGTTGATCATCGAAGCCCTGGGCCAGGCATCGCTTCCCTGCCCCTTGTTCTCAACGGTCATCGAGGCGGGCTTGCTGCTGGTCGACGCGGCCGACGAGGCTCAGAAGTCACACTGGCTTTCTCGCATCACCGCAGGCGAGGCGCTGCTCACCGTGGCCATGCTTGAGGAATCGGGCAGGATGGCGCCAGAGGACATCGCGCTCAAGCTAACGCCGCGAGGCGACACGCTGGTTCTGCAGGGCACCAAACTGTTCGTTCGCGATGCCGGCGTTGCCGACGCGATCATTTGTGTGGCGCGAAGCGGCCAGAGCCCCAGCGACTTATCGCTGGTGCTGGTGCCCGCCGATACACCGGGCATTCGCCGCGCCCGCATGACAGCCGCCGGCGGCGAGGCGCTCTGGCAGGTCGCGTTCAACGAGGTGTCGCTTCCTGGCCATGCGATGGTGGGCAGGCTGAATGCGGCCTGGCAACCATTGCAGAACATGATCGCCCGCGGCGCAGCCCTGAAGGCCGCCGAATTAACGGGCATTGGTCAGGCCGCGCTGGATCTCACGGTGAACTACGCCAGGCAACGGATTCAGTTTGATCGGCCCATCGGAAGCTTCCAGGGCGTCCAGCACCACTGCGCGGAAATGGCTCGTGACCTGGCAGTGACGCGCCTGCTGGCGCGGCAGGCCGCTGCGCGAATCGATAGCGCTCGCGATGCCAGGCGCGAGGTGTCGATCGCGAAAGCCAAGGCCAGCGAGGCCATCCCAGCCCTCACCCGGACAGCGCACCAGATTCATGGTGCGGTGGGTTATTACCGCGACTATCCGTTGGAGCTTGCCTACCACCGCGCAATCGCAGCAGCCGCCAGCTATGGCACCGCAGCCGACCACCGCAGAGCCCTGGCGCAGCTGCTTCGTGATGACCCCCGTGCATTTCGTGGAGAGAACCCATGAGCTATCAATTCATCCGGGTCGACCAGGACGCACACGGCGTCGTGCTCCTTACCATCGACGATCCGTCCGCGAAGAACGCGGTCAACTGGGCGATGAATGCCGAGATGGTCCAGGAGTTTGCGCGTGTCGAGCGCGACCCTCAGGCGCGCGCACTCATCATCACTGGCTCCGGAAGCATTTTCTGCTCGGGCGGAAACATCCGGCGAATGACGGCCGAGGGCAAGTCACTCGAGCCCCCGGAACCCACGCTGCGCGAGGAACTGTTCCCGCATGAAGCGGACATTCGTCGAGTCGTGGTTGATCTGCGGCGCATGTCCAAACCTGCGATCGCTGCGGTCAACGGTCCCGCGATTGGCTCAGGAATCGGAATCGCGGCCGGGTGTGATATCCGGATTGCCTCGGAGCGATCAAGATTCGGCTGGGTATTTACCCGACGCGGTATCGTGCCCGATGACGCAAGCCTGGCCCTGATGCCACAACTGATCGGCTACGCGAAAGCCTATGAGTGGGGCGTCACAGGCCGAACGCTCTCCGCCGAACAGGCACGCGACATCGGATTCGTGAGTGAAGTGGTAGCGCCCGAGCGTCTGCTCGAACGAGCGCGCGAACTGGCAATGGAAATCATCGATAACGTGCCACCCATCACCGCCCAGGCGTTTAAACTCGCCCTGACCGAGGCGCTCGAGCGATCGCTCGAGGATGGCGTGCGGATCGCCGAGCGCGCCCAGCGGGTGGTCCGCGAAACGCGTGATCATAACGAGGCGTTGAAAGCCTACGCAGACAAGCGCCGGCCGGTCTGGCAGGGGCGCTGATCACCACCGGGTTTGCAAGGCGTGGTTTATGTTGTATAAGCCCCGCGCGGCCCCGCTTCGCGCGGGGCGCGCGCACGTCTGCTGAAACCGGGAAGCCCCATGGATACTGCTTACCTGATCGAAGTTGCCAATCTGCTGCTGCGCTGGGTGCATGTCATCACCGCCATGGCATGGATTGGTTCGTCGTTCTACTTCGTGATGCTCGACAACAGTCTGACGCCGCCCGAGCACGATGACCTGAAGCAGAAAGGCGTTGATGGCGAAATGTGGGCGGTGCATGGTGGCGGGTTTTATCACTCGAACAAGTACATGGTGGCGCCGCGCTGGCTGCCTATCCCGCAAAACCTTCACTGGTCATTCTGGGAAAGCTATTCCACCTGGTTAACAGGCTTTGCGCTGTTCACCACCCTCTATCTGTTCAACGCCGGCACGTATCTGATCGACAAGAGCGTCTTTGACTGGTCACCGGTGGCAGCGGGCGCTACGGCGCTTGGGTTTCTGGCTGCATTCTGGCTGATCTATGACGGCATCTGCCGAATCCTGGGTCAGCGCAAAAACGGCGAACTGATCGTTGGGGTTACGGTCACCCTCTTCATCATCGCGGCGTCCTGGCTTGCCTGCCAGCTGTTCTCGGGCCGCGCAGCATTTCTACTGGTGGGCGCCATGATCGCCACCGTCATGAGCGCCAATGTGTTTTTCTGGATCATTCCCGGTCAGAAAAAAGTCATTGCTTCGCTTCGCGCAGGCGAAAAGCCTGACCCCATTCACGGCTGGCGCGGCAAGCAGCGCAGCGTTCACAACACCTATTTCACGCTGCCAGTCATCATTGCGATGCTGTCCAATCACTATGGCTGGCTGTATCAAGGCAAGCACAACTGGATCGTGTTGTGCCTGATGATGCTGGGCGGTGCGCTCATTCGACATAGTTTTGCGGCCCGCCACAAGGCGCATGTGCAGGGCCGTCGCACGCCCTGGGAACACGCCATTGTTGGCACGCTGGTCATCGCAGGCGTCATGGCGTGGCTTGCGCCTCGCAAAGCGGCTGATTCGGCCGATGCGAACAACGCCCTGCCCGCCACGTTCCAGGCGGTTCAATCAATTGTGGCCGAGCACTGCGCAGCCTGTCATAACGCGCAACTGCAGAGCAAGAATGTGGCGCTGCACACGCCGGCGCTTATCCGGCAGCACGCACAGGCGGTGTATCAGCAAACCGCGGTCCTGAAGCTGATGCCCATGAACAACGCCACGCAGATCACCGAGGCCGAGCGTTCGGTGATTCGTCGCTGGTACGAAGCGGGCGCAAAAGCCGATTAATTGCCGGCCCCTTTCTTTTACGGTTCCTAACCTAAGCGAGTTGTGCATCATGGGACGACTGAGCACCCACGTTCTTGATACCGCACACGGCTGCCCGGCGGCAGGCATGCGCGTCAGTCTGCAGCGCATTCACGCCGACGGCCGCGCCGACACCGTCAAGACCATCACACTGAATGCCGATGGCCGCAACGATGGCGGTCCGCTGCTCGACGCATCGTCGATGGCCGTGGGCCGCTGGCGGCTGGTGTTCGAGGTCGCGCCGTATTTCCGCGCGCGCGGGGTCGCGCTACCCGACCCGCCATTTGTGGACTCAGTTCAGATCGACTTCGGAATTGCCGATGCGGAAGGCCACTATCACGTGCCGCTGCTGGTAAGCCCGTGGAGTTGGAGCACCTACCGCGGGTCGTAGCATCATGCACGCAGCCTCGCTCACGCTGCCGCTCGCCGGCCTCAAGGTGGTTGAATTCACCCACATGGTCATGGGTCCAACCTGTGGGCTGGTGCTGGCCGATCTGGGTGCCGAGGTCATCAAGGTTGAGCCCATCGAGGGCGATCGTACCCGAACGCTGCTGGGGTCTGGCGCGGGGTTTTTCCCGCTGTTCAACCGCAACAAGCAAAGCATCCGCATCAATCTGCAGGACCCGGAGGGCGCTGCGGTGGCGCGTGCACTGTGCGTCCGCGCCGATGCCGTGATCGAGAACTTCAAACCAGGCTCGATGAGCCGCTATGGCCTTGATTACCCGAGTCTGTCCGAAAGCAACCCTCGCCTGATTCACGTCAGCCTCAAGGGTTTCCTGCCTGGCCCCTATGAGCACCGCACGGCGCTCGACGAAGTGGTGCAGATGATGGGCGGGCTTGCCTACATGACCGGTCGACCGGGGGATCCGCTTCGCGCAGGCACCAGCGTCAACGACATCATGGGTGGCATGTTCGGCGCGATCGGCGTGATGGCGGCATTGATTCAGCGCGGCATCACCGGGCGCGGCCAGTCCGTGCAGGCATCGCTTTTCGAAAACAATGTGTTCCTGGTTGCCCAGCATATGCTGCAGTATGCGATCACGGGTGTGCCGGCCGAACCGATGCCCAATCGTATTTCCGCATGGGCGGTGTATGACGTCTTCACGGTTAGCGCAGGCGAGCAGATTTTTCTCGCGGCCGTCAGCGATCCGCAGTGGAAAACCTTTTGTACCGCGTTCGGCTTTCACGATCTGCTTGCGGACCCCGCACTTGCGAGCAACAACCTTCGAGTCGGGCAGCGCGCAACGCTGATACCGGAACTGAAGCGCCGCCTGGCTGAATATAAAGCGGCAGACCTCGCCGCGATTTTCGAGCGCGAGGGACTCCCCTATGCACCCATCATTCGACCTGAGCAGCTGTTTGATGATCCGCACCTGAGCGCGACAGGCGGACTGGCTGAGGTAAAGCTGACCGAAGGACCGCATGCCGGCGACACAGCGCGTGCGGCGC
>Ga0163212_1000687_pt1 | contig 15119 bp, 13 predicted proteins | sample Malawi_45m_30L_FD_113532 | JGI IMG/M metagenome (GOLD analysis project Ga0163212, IMG submission 113532) | Freshwater microbial communities from Lake Malawi, Central Region, Malawi to study Microbial Dark Matter (Phase II) - Malawi_45m_30L | ecosystem: Environmental > Aquatic > Freshwater > Lake...
AGGCGTGCCGCCCAGCGGTAGATCTCAGGGATCTGGCTGCGCTGGTGTTGCTTGGGGTAGGCGACCAGCCCATACAGATCAAAACGATCGACCAGCTCAAATACCTGCTGCAGCACCTCGCGCTGCTGTTTTTCCAGCTGCCGCGGATCATCACGACTGCCAAGCACCAGCACCAGGTTGAAACGGGCACGCAGCAGATCCGAGCAGCCAAACACCTCGACCAAAGCCGGGATGTTCTTGCGCGGATCAGCCCGGCAGATGGCCACCACCGGCGGGCGGGATGGATCCCGCAAAAATGGCTGCATCAGCTGATGAATGCCGGTTTCGTTCTCGCCGAGCTGCGGCGGATGAAACAAGGCGGCATTCACACCGGGCGGAATCACCCGGGCTTGCTCGCTGTTGAAGCGGCCATAACGGCTGTATTGCTGATCGCGCTCCTGCTGGGTGCTCGTCACCACCAACTGGCTGTGGGCCAGGGTCAGCTCTTCGGCATCGATGCGCCGGGCCATCGAATACTGCGCGTCGATCTGACTGGAATCGAGGCCGGCATGAATCAGCCGGCGGCGCTTCTCGCGGCCCAGCGAATGACCGGTGAACACAAGCGGAATGCCCAGGCGCCGCTGCAGCAAGGCACCCACGTAACCAGCATCGGCGTAATGGGCGTGAATCCAATCGGGCAAACGCTCCTGGGAGCGCAAACGCTCGACCAGGGTGTCGGCCAGTTCATCGAGGTAAGGCCACAGCAACTCCTTGCGCAGGTAGCGCCGTGGTCCAAAGGGCAAGCGCAGAATCCGTGCATCAGGCCCCAACGGCTCAACAGGCTCGGCGTAATCGCTCGCCACGCGCCGGTCATGGATCTGCCGGGTCACAACCTCGACCCGCTCAACCTCGGGCCTGGCGGCCAGAGCTCGGGTCAGCTGCAGCACGTAGGTGGTCTGCCCACCGGTGTCTGGGTCACGACCAAGCTCCAGGTTCTGCCCCCTGAGCAGACCGTGAACATGGAGGTGAAGGAGGTAAAGCCCCACGGAACTCCTTGAGGCGCACACTCCTTCTTAGCCATGGTTCAGCGACCTGTCTGAACCGGCCTGGAGCCAAAGGCGCGCACGATGCTGAGGCCAGTTGCCTCAAAGCGCCGTCATCGCAATGGATCTGGAGGACCGCTCCGCACTCCAGGCGAGACCACGCGTGTCAAGATTTCGAAACACGCGGACCAGGCGTGAGGCTCATTTGACGGCCTTACAAGAGGTGTCGATGTAACCCATGTAATTGTTGAATGATTCCTGGGTGCGAGCTGCGTTAGCCATGGCTTGCTGCGCGGCCATCTCATTGCCCTTGGCGATCGCAGCCAAGGCTTGCGGTGGCAAGCCTGCACGACGTGCGTTATTCAAAGCTTCTTCGCGTGCCTGATTTGACTGCCGCTGTGCATCGATTGAGGCACGCATGGATGCATCAAAAGCCAAAAAACTATCGATGGAACTTTTACAGGCCTGCGGCGTGCCCTTCTGTTTAAGAACGGGCACGAAAATCGAGGCGATATCAGCCTGACTCATGTCCGTGGCCAAAAATCGCTTGACCAAAGCAGAGCGATACACAGGCTTCGCATTGCTCTGCGCAACAGCAACACGCTCAACCAGGCCTCCGCTTCCGCTGATCAGCACTGCAAAACCAACGCGGGCCAAATGCTGAAAGAACCAGGAATGGGAGGCTTTCATTGGAAGTTATGCTGCCGCGGAGAACAGCCTGGATTATGCAGCAGTGGCCAGCGGCGGATGCTGCGCCAGCACCTGCCTGAGGTAACGCCCGGTGTGGGAGGTGGGGTGCTCTGCCACCTCTTCCGGGGTGCCGCAAACCACGATCTGCCCGCCCTTATCGCCGCCTTCTGGACCAAGGTCGATGATCCAATCGGAGCAGCGAATCACATCGAGGTTGTGCTCGATCACCAGAATCGAATTGCCCTTATCGACCAGCCGCTGCATCACGTCCATGAGCTTGTGCACGTCGTAGAAGCTCAGACCCGTGGTGGGTTCATCGATCAGATAGAGCGTCTTGCCCGTGGCCCGCTTCGAGAGCTCGGTGGCCAGCTTCACGCGCTGGGCTTCACCGCCCGAAAGCGTGGGAGCGGGCTGGCCCAGCTTGATGTAACCCAGGCCCACATCCACCAGGGTGCGCAACCGGTCGGCCGCCTGGGGAATGGCTGAAAACACCTCGCAGGCCTGCTCAACGGTCATCTCGAGCACATCAGCGATGGTGAAGCCCTTGTACTTGACCAGCAACGTCTCGCGGTTGTAGCGGGCGCCCTTGCAGACGTCGCACTGCACGTAGACGTCGGGCAGGAAGTTCATCTCGATCACATTCACCCCCTGGCCGCTGCAGGCCTCGCAGCGGCCGCCCTTGACGTTGAAGCTGAACTGGCCCACCTGGTAGCCGCGGGCCTTGGCTTCGACCGTGGCGGCAAACACCTGACGAATCGGATCAAAGGCGCCGGTGTAGGTGGCCGGGTTGGAGCGGGGGGTGCGGCCAATCGGCGACTGGTCGATCACGATCACCTTGTCGATCGCCTTGATGCCGCGCAGCTCCTCCAGGCCCGCCGGGAACGGCACCTTGAGCCCCAGCTGGTGCTCCAGCGCCGGGTGCAGCAGCTCATTGACCAGGGTGCTCTTGCCGCTGCCGCTCACCCCGGTCACGCACACCAGGCGGCCCAGTGGGATCTCGACAGACACGTCGCGCAGGTTGTTGCGGGCGCAGCCGAGCAGGCTCAGCCGGCGCGAACCGGCGCTGCGACGCTCGGCCGGTGTGGGGATGGTGCGGCGACCGCTCAGGTAGGCACCGGTGAGGGAGTCTTCAGCGCTCAGCAGCGCCTGCAGATCACCCTCGGCGACGATGTGGCCGCCGTGGACTCCAGCCCCCGGGCCGATGTCGACGATGTAATCGGCAGCCCGGATCGTGTCTTCGTCGTGCTCGACCACGATCAGCGTGTTGCCCAGATCCCGCAGCTTGGTGAGGGTGGCCAGCAGGCGGTCGTTGTCGCGCTGGTGCAGGCCGATGCTCGGTTCATCGAGCACATACAGGACCCCGGTGAGGCCGGCGCCGATCTGGGTGGCCAGGCGAATGCGCTGGGCTTCCCCTCCGCTCAGGGTCATGGCGGGCCGATCGAGGCTGAGGTAGTCGAGCCCCACATCGAGCAAGAAGCGCAGCCGCATGCGGATCTCGCGCAACACCAGATCACCGATCTGGATCTGCCGCGCCGTGAGCTGGGGCTCGTTGCCTTCACTGGCACCCACGCCCATGAGCGCCTCGATGCGCGCCAGCGTTTCACCCACGCTCACCGCCGTGAGCTCGTGGATGCGATGGGGACCCACCCGCACCGCCAGGGCCTCGGGCTTGAGCCGCAGTCCCTGGCAGCTGGCGCAGGGCACCAGCTCGAGATACTTCTCGAGCTTCTGGCGCATCGATTCGCCGCTGGCGTCGCGCAGCTGGCGCTCGAGGATCGGCAACACCCCCTCAAACGGGCGCACGTAGGTCTCGCTCTTGCGGTAGCGGCTGTCAGCCTTAATCGCGATCGGCTCGCGTGAGCCATTGAGGAGCACATCGCGTTGCTCGTCACTCAGCTGGTTCCAGGGGGTCTTGAGCTCGAAGCCGAACGCTTCGCCCACCGAAAACAGCAGGGAGAAGTAATAGGAGTTGTCCTTTTCGGCCCAGGGGGCGACCGCCGCGTACACCGGCAGGGTGGGATCGGGGATCACCCGCTCGCAGGTGAACTTGCGCAGAAAACCAATGCCATGGCAGTCAGCGCAGGCGCCGTAGGGGCTGTTGAAGGAGAACAGCCGCGGCGACAGCTCCTCCATGACGGCGCCATGGACCGGGCAGGCGAAGTTCTCCGAATAGAGCCGCTCGCGCTCGAGACCCTCGGCCAGCTCTTCGCCGCTCTTGGGCACGATCTCGACCAGAGCCAGGCCTTCACCGCGTTTGAGCGCCGTGCGCAGCGAGTCGGTAAGGCGCTCCTGGATGCCCTCGCGGGCCACCAGCCGATCGACCACCACTTCAATGTTGTGGGCGTGGTTTTTATCCAGCTCGATGTTGTCGGCGAGCTCCCGCACCTCACCATTGATGCGCACGCGGGCAAAGCCCTCGGCCACCAGGCCGCTGAGGAGTTTGACGTGGGTGCCCTTCTTGCCGCGCACCACCGGCGCAAGCAGCTGGTAGCGGGTGCCCTCGGGCAGGGTGAGGATCTGATCGACCATCTCGTCGATCGACATCGGCCTGATCGAGCGCTCGCACTGAGGGCAGTGGGGCTCACCGGCGCGGCCGAACAGCAGGCGCAGGTAGTCCTGGATCTCGGTGACCGTGCCCACGGTCGAGCGCGGGTTGTGGCTGGTCGACTTCTGGTCGATCGAGATCGCCGGCGACAGTCCCTCGATCGCATCGACGTCAGGCTTGTCGACCTGGCCCAGAAACTGGCGCGCATAGGCCGAGAGGCTCTCGACATAGCGGCGCTGGCCCTCGGCAAAGATCGTGTCGAAGGCCAGCGAGCTCTTACCACTGCCACTGACGCCGGTGAACACCACCAGCCGGTTGCGCGGAATGGTGAGGTCGACGTTCTTGAGGTTGTGCTGGCGGGCGCCCCGCACCCGGATCACATCCTCCAGCGAGCCACCACTGAGCACGCGGCTGCCATCGAGCTGGGCCACCTTCTCGTGCAGGGTGAGTGCTGGCTTGTCCTGGCTGCTCTTGGCGCGGGGCATCCAGTCGTCTCGGGAACGGCAGAGTCTACGGGCGACAACGCAGCCTCAAAGGTCAAACCCGAGGATCTGGCCCACGATCTCCAGCACCTGCTGCAATTGGTCTGCGTCAAGGCTGCCCATGAGATGGGGCCTGGCGCCACGGGCACGCCAATCAAACGATTTGATCTGCTGACACAGCACATAGCTGTGGGAACCAGGGCGATCGGCAATGGGCCCGAGATCGACCGCCAAAGATGAGCCGCGGTTGTAGCCCGCAGAGGTCATGGCACAGCCCACCACCAGACCGACCGTGGTGTGGAAGCGAGCCGTCGACAGCACGAGAAACGGATGGTGATCGCGCATCTCGCGCCCAGCCTGGGGGTTGTGCTCGATCCAGATGACCTCACCGCGATCGGGAACCCAGGCCGCGTTTTGCGCTGGCAGCGTCATTCGTGAACTTCGCTGCCGATCGGCTCCCAGGCCATCGCCTCGATCGGCTGAGCCTGCATCGGTTGGTAGGTCGCCAGACGCTCCTCCAACGTCAAGCGGCGTCTCAGGGGTCGAATCAGAACACCGCCGTCGACCACCGTGAGTTCGACCTGCTGGTCCTCAAGCAGATGAGCCTCGCGTGTGATCGCCACCGGTAAGCGCACACCGAGGCTGTTACCCCAGCGACGCAGGGCCTGATGTGACGTGGCTGAAGCCATGGACCAGGGGTTGTTTATCCATGAGTTTAGACATGCCGCCCATGCAGGTCTGTGCGTCGAACTCTCAGTCTGGAAAGCGCAGCTCGGGCAAGACCTGCGTGCACAAGGCCTCACTCACCTGCCAGAACTGCTCGGCCAGGGCCTCATCTTGCGCCGCTAGCGCCATCGGCACGGCCTTGGGCCAACCCTTGATGCCACCCAGCTCGCTGGGGCCGTAATGGCCGCCGGGCTGGGCCTCGGGGGCCGTCAGGGCAAACAGCTGCGGCAGAGCGCCCTGGGCGGCGCTCTGAAACAGCGGACCCATCAGCGTGTACGCGACCCGTTCGATGCGGGAACCATTGGCCGCCACCGAGGTGGGCTGCAGATTGGTGCGGGCCAGACCGGGGTGGGCAGCGGCCGAGAGCAGCTGGGGCTCGCGGCGTTGCAGCTCCTGGGCAAACACCACATTGGCGAGCTTGCTCTGGCCGTAGGCCTGCCAGCGGTCATATCGGCGTTCGCCCTGCAGATCGTCAAAGTCGATCTGACCGAAGTACTGAGCCCCCGAGGTGACCAGCACCACACGGGGGCTGGCGCTGGCCCGCAACAGGGGCAGCAGCAGGCGCGTCAGGGCGTAGTGCCCCAGGTGATTGACGCCGAACTGCAGCTCGAAGCCCTGGGCGGTGAGCGTGCGCGGCGGCGCCATCACGCCGGCGTTGTTGAGCAGCAAGTCGATCCGCTCATAACGCTCGGCCAGTTCGGCCGCGGCCCGGGCCACGCTGACCAGATCGGACAGGTCCAGCTCGAGCACGTCGATCCGGGCCTGCGGCGATGCGCCGGTCAGAAGCTGCGTGCGCGCCTGCTCAGCCTTGGCCAGCGAACGGCAGGCCAGCACCACAGTGGCCCCCCTCGCTGCCAGGGCGCGGGCGCTTTCCAGGCCCAGACCGCTGTTGGCGCCTGTCACCAGGGCGATGCGACCGCCCAGATCGGGCATCGCTGCGGCGGTCCAGCGCTGGGGAACCGACGTGGTCATCAGCGGCCTCGAGCAGGCGGCAGGCTAACGAGACGGATCAAGGCGAATGGCGGCTTCGAAGTTGACCATGACGCCGGAGAACTGGCTGAGTCATGGTGAGTCGTCTTCAATCTGCAGATCCACCTCATCGAGAAGAGCCTGAACCAGCGTCAACCAGTCGTCACGATTGAGATCTAGCGGCTCTGGTTCGTCGTCGTAGCGAAACTGAACCGCGAAGAGAGTGAATTGTGAGAACTGCAGATAGGGAGTGGTCTCCACGCCCGTCGCGCTCAGAATCTGCAGGAGATCAGCGATGTCTTGAGTGAATGGGGCTTTGAGCTCGCGGCTGAGAATCCAAGCCTTGAAGGCTTTCTCAATGGCCTGCTGAATCTGGAAGCCCCAGCTGGCTTCATCGGCCTCGTCCACCGCCAACAGCCGTGCCGCCCTGAGATCGCGCCGTGCGACGCGAAGCATGGCCTGAGCTTCAGTGCGGGCCATCCAGCACCCTTCCTTCCCGATGGGCTTGAGCGATCACATGGCTGAGCCAGAGACGCCGCTCCTCCACCTTGCTGCGGGGATAGAGCAGCAGGTCCACAGGAACACGATGGTGGGCGAGCTTGTTCCAGAGCTGCCCGAGCACCTCAAACCAGTTGTGCGTTGCGTACCAGTCGTCGCTGACAGTAATCATCAGGTCCACATCGGACTTGGGTCTGGCATCGCCGCGGGCGTGGGAGCCAAACAGGCGCACCTCTGCCTCGGGGATCTCCTCGCGGATCTCTGCCGCCATCTGCCGCAGCAGGGCTTCGTTGACGGCGGCGATAGAGGTGGCGCGGGGCGCTGTGGTCATGGCTGCAGGTCCTCATCTCAGGATGCCTCTGATTCTTGAAGGCCTCAAAGTCCGTTGCCGCGTGCAATGACATAACCCCTGATCTCAGGCGCTGCGGCTGTCCAGCAAGCTGGCGGCGTAGCTGCGGGCTTGCTGGTGGTCACCCCCGGCCAGCTCGGCCAGCTCGGCCGCTCGTGCCTGAGTGTCCCGCAGGTGGGACACTCGCGTGTGGGTTGCGCCGGCTTGGACGACCTTGCTGACGCGGTAGTGGTGGTCGGCCGCGGCCGCCACCAGCGGCTGGTGGGTGACGCAGAACACCTGCCGCTGGGACGCCAGTTGCTGCAGCAGTTCGGCCATCGCACCGCTGACACGGCCGCTGACACCACTATCGATCTCGTCGAACAACAGGGTCACGTGCGCATCGGCCGCGGCCAGGCAGGTCTTGAGCGCCAGCAAAAAGCGCGACATCTCGCCGCCCGAGGCCACCTCGGCCAGCGGCGCCAGGGGCTGACCCGGGTTGGCCGAAAACAGAAACTGCACGGCATCGGCGCCGTCATCGCTGGGGGCGGCGGGCTCCAGCTTGACGGCAAAACGCACATGGGTCAGGCCCATGGGACGCAAGGCCGCCAACAGTTGTTGCTCCAACTGGGTGGCAGCGGTGTGGCGCGCCTGCGTCAGGCTGGTGTTGGCAGCATCGCGGGCGCGGCGCGCCTCGGCTTCGGCAACCTCAAGCGCTGCAAGCGACGCCTCACCGCCGCCCGGGGCGAGCTGCTCGCGCAGCTGATCACGCAGGGCGATCAACGCTGTTAGGTCCTGCCCATGGCGGCGCTCAAGCGCCTTGAGCTGGGCCATGCGCTCCTGCAGGGCCGCCAGGCTCTCGGGGTCGCTCTCCAGGGCGCTGCCATAGCGGTCCAGGTCACGGGCCAGGTCCTGCAGCAACGCAGAGGCATCGCTGCAGGCCTGCGCCAGTGGCCCCACGCCCACGGGATCGAGGGCGGCCATCTGGGCGAGTTCCTGCTCGCAGGCAGCGAGATGCTCGAGCGCCGCTGGGGCCTCCTCGGCCCCGTCCTGCAGCCGCCCCAACAGGGTCATGACCCCTTCCTGCAGGCGCACACCATGGGCGAGGCGGTCCTGCTCGGCCTGCAGCCGCTGGCGCTCGTGCGGATCATCCAATTGGGCCGCCTCCAGATCGACCAGCAACTGCTCCTGTTGCTGGCGCTGCTGCTGCAGCTCATCCCACTGGCTGCGGGCACGCTCCAAAGCTGCAGCCGCCTGCTTCCAGGCGCGGTGGGCCGCAGCCACCGGCTCGAGAGCTTTGGCAAGGGCATCACCACCAAAGCGATCGAGCCAGCGGCGCTGCTGACCCGGGCGCGCCAGCTGCTGGGTCTGGCCCTGCACAGTCAGATCCAGGAGCAGGGGCCGCAGCTCCTGGATCTGCTGGCGGTTCACGGCCACGCCATTGAGCCGGTGGCGGCTGCTGAGGCGCTCCTCGCTGAGGCGCCACTCGCGGCTGAGCAGCAGCTCGTCATCGTCGAGCTCGAACTCCTGCTCGCTCAGCCAGGCCTGAAGCGGCGGCGTGAGGCTGAAACTCGCTTCGATCACGCCCCGCTCGGCCCCCTGCCGCAGCAAGCGAGGTCCTGAGCCCCCCAAAAGGGCATCAAGGGCATCGAGCAGAATCGATTTGCCCGCCCCGGTCTCACCGGTCAGCACGGTGAAACCGTCACCGAAATTCAGCTCGAGAACCTCGATGAGGGCGATGTTCTCAAGCCGCAGACCGGTGAGCACGGCAGTCTCCGCAGGCGCCTCGGTGATCGGTCCGACCGTAGCGGCTGTCTCTTTCGTTTAGAAGGGGGACGGTGCCAAGCCGCGGGCCGCCCCTCAGCCATGGTCAGTTCCAATTCTTTAGCCACCGCTGATGCGCCTGCCGAGATCAGCGACTTCATTGAAGCGGCGGGTTTGCTCGCGTACGACCCCGAGGCCATCACCCGCATCTATGCCGGCCACCCGGGTCGCCTGCTGAAACGTTTCTGGCAGACCCTGGTGCCGATCGGCCTGTACCTGCTGGGGGTCGGCTTCGACTGGTTGATTCAACGACTGAAAGACCCCGACGTGGCCCGCGCCCGCGCCAAGGAGGCGGCCGACCTGGTGGCGTCGCTGGGCCCCGCCTTCATCAAAGCCGGCCAGGCGCTGAGCACCCGGCCCGACATCGTGCCGCCGCTGCTGCTCGAGGAGCTGGCCCAGCTGCAGGACCAGTTGCCTGGCTTTGAGTCGGCCCTGGCGATGGCCTGCATCGAAGAAGACCTGGGCGCACCGGTCTCCGAGATCTATGCCCAATTGGATCCTGAACCGATCTCGGCCGCGTCCCTGGGCCAGGTGCACAAAGGCGTGCTGCACAACGGCGAGAAGGTGGCGGTCAAGGTGCAACGCCCCGGCCTGCGGGAGCAGATCACCCTCGATCTCTACATCGTGCGCAACATCGCCGCCTGGCTCAACCGCAACGTGGGCCTGATCCGCAGTGATCTGGTGGCCCTGATCGACGAGCTGGGCAAGCGGGTGTTCGAGGAGATGGACTATTTCAACGAAGCCTCAAACGCTGAAAAGTTCGCCCAGCTGCACGCCCACAACCCCCGCATCGCCGTGCCGCGCATCCACCGCGAGGCCACCAGCCGCCGCGTGCTGACCATGGAGTGGATCGATGGCGTCAAGCTCACCAACCTCGAGGCGGTGCGGGAGCTCGGTTTCGATCCCGACGACATGGTGCAGGTTGGGGTCGACTGCAGCCTGCAGCAGCTGCTGGAGCACGGCTTCTTCCACGCCGACCCGCACCCGGGCAACCTGCTGGCCCTGGCCGATGGACGCCTGGCCTACCTCGATTTCGGCATGATGAGCGAGGTCACCAGGGAGTCGCGCACCGGCCTGATCCAGGCGGTGGTGCACCTGGTCAACCGCAATTTCGGCAAGCTCTCCAAGGACTTCGTCAGCCTCGGTTTCCTGGCTGAAGACGTGAACCTCGAGCCGATCGTGCCGGCCTTTGAAACGGTGTTCGGCCAGGCGCTCGAGCAGGGCGTCAGCCGCATGGACTTCAAGGCCGTCACCGACGACCTCAGCGGCGTCATGTACCGCTTCCCGTTCCGGGTGCCGCCCTATTACGCCCTGATCATCCGCTCGCTGGTGACCCTGGAGGGCATCGCCCTCAGCGTCGACCCCGACTTCAAGATCCTGGGCGCGGCCTATCCGTACTTTGCGCGGCGGTTGATGGAAGATCCCGATCCATCACTGCGCCAGAGCCTCAAGGAAATGCTGTTTGACGGTGAGGTGTTCCGCTGGCAGCGGCTCGACAACCTTGTGGCCAGCGCCGCCCAGGGCAGCCAGCTGGACCTGGAAGGACTGCTCGATCAGGTGATCGCCTTTCTGTTCTCAGACAACGGCGGTCTGCTGCGCAACCAGTTGGTGCAGGCCGCCGTCGACAGACTCGACAGCCTGGCCTGGCAGGCCACCTTGCGGCTCAGCCGCAGCCTGCCCAAACCGCTTCAGGCTCTGCAACCAGTCGGTCTGCGGGACCAGGCGCAACAGCCCAACACCGCGATGGATGACCTGCTGCTCGACCTGGAGCCGATCCACCAGCTGCTGCGGATCCTCAGTGCTCTGCCGGGCTTTGAACCGCAGCTGCTGCTCAGCCGCCTGCCAGCGGTGCTGTCGGCACCTCAGTTCCGACGCATGGGGCTGGATCTGGCCCAGGGTCTGGCCGAGCGCTCACTGGTGCGGTTGCTGCGAGACGTGCTGGTGAAACCTGATCAGAGCTCACTGCAGCCAGCCTAAATTTCAGCTGCACTGGATCAGGAGCGGTGAACAGTCGAATCAGCAGGCGTCGGCGGATCGTTGGTGCTGCCCTAGCCCTGCTCACGCTTGCGCCCGTGCTGCAGCCGCTGCCTCTGCAGGCTGCCCAGAACCTGGTGTTTGTCAGCGGAGCCTTTCGCCGCTCCATTCCGGTTGCCGATCTGGAGTACCTGGCCGAAACCGGCCGTGCCCGGGGCTTGCTGGCCGATGTGCTGAGCCTGACCAAGCAGGACCCCGCCACCGTGGCCAAGTTGCTGAAGGAATCGATCAGCCTGCCGATCACCCTGGTGAGCCGGCTGCTCAACACCCGCATCGGCGATGCGCTGCTGCAACGGGTAGGGGCGATCCTGTCACCGCTCTACGCGGGCAACGACAGCATTCCTGCACTGCGTTCAGCCATCATTTTGGGCATGGTGCAGGGCAAGGGATCGCTCTCGGCCATCTCGTTCTTCAAGGCCTATCCAACCGCCGAACTCGAGGTCAGCATTCCGGCCCTGTTGAGCCTCATGCAGAAGGCCAGCTCGATCAGCGATCTGGTGCGATTCTTCTCGGAATCTCCGCTCGATGGGCTCAAGGGCAACGATCGCCCTGCTGGCGGCACTGGGACCGCTGGTAGCTGAGCCGTAGATTCGCCTCAGTCCTTCCTGCCATGCCGTGCCCCTGCTGCGATCGCTGCGGAACCTGGGCAAACGGCCGATTCACCAAGACTGGCCAGGCCTGATCGAGGCCTACAGAGCTTGGCTGCCGGTCAGCAGCAGCACGCCGGTGATCAGCCTGCGCGAAGGCGGAACCCCGTTGATTCCGGCGCCATCGATCGCGGCGCAGATCGGCCGAGGGGTCAGGGTCTTCTTGAAATACGACGGTCTCAACCCAACCGGATCCTTTAAGGATCGGGGCATGACCATGGCCATCTCCAAGGCCAAGGAAGCTGGTTCAGAAGCCGTGATCTGCGCCAGCACCGGCAACACCTCAGCAGCTGCAGCGGCCTATGCCAGACGGGGCGGCATGCGGGCCTTTGTGCTGATTCCCGATGGCTATGTGGCCCAGGGAAAATTGGCCCAGGCCCTGCTCTACGGCGCCGAGGTAATCGCCATCAAAGGCAATTTTGACCGGGCCCTGGCGATCGTCCAGGACGTCGCCAACCAGTACCCGATCACCCTAGTCAATTCGGTCAACCCCTACCGCCTGCAGGGCCAAAAGACGGCGGCCTTTGAAGTGGTGGATGCACTGGGCGATGCCCCCGACTGGCTCTGCATTCCAGTGGGAAATGCCGGCAACATCACCGCCTACTGGATGGGCTTTGGCGAATACCGCCAAGCAGGCCGTAGCCGCAAACTGCCACGCATGATGGGCTTTCAGGCTGCTGGATCTGCCCCACTGGTGCTGGGTCAGACCGTTGAGCAGCCCGACACGATCGCCACGGCGATCCGAATCGGCAATCCGGTCAACAAAGACAATGCCCTGCGCGTCGAAGCCGAGAGCAACGGCGGCTTCATGGCCGTCACCGACAGCGAAATCATCGCCGCCTACAAGCTTCTGGGCAACCATGAAGGGGTCTTCTGTGAGCCCGCCAGCGCTGCCTCAGTCGCTGGTCTGCTGAAACGCAAAGACGAGGTTCCGAGCAACGCCACCGTGGTCTGTGTGTTGACCGGTAACGGACTGAAGGACCCCAGCACCGCCATCGAGAACAACAACGCACGTTTTCATACCGGCCTTGATGCGGATACGGCGACAGTCGCCAAAGTGATGGGTTTTTAAAACCAGAACCAGTCGACAAAGCGACTGCTGAAAGACTGGGGAAAAGATCCCGAGAATTGCGGGCAACGGGCAGCCTGCGTCCGGGCGTTGATCGAGCCTGTTTTCCCAAGCGACGGGAAACCTGGGAAATCGGCCAGTTTTCCAAGATCCGGAACCGCGATTCCGCAATCCAGAAGGCGTCAATTTCCTTGGAGCAGCAGGGGCTTTGATCCGTTTTCCACGGTTTCCGAAGGCCCTACTACGACGGATTGCTTTTGTTTTTTTGAATCAATCCAATCCAAACAGTACTGAGGCTTGGGGGGCTTCCCGGCCCATCAGCCCCGTTGCGCTTCGCAGCAGGCTGTGGAAGCGTGGGGAGCCCATCGGGCCCCTGCCCTGTCCTGTTGCCATGAAGCTGGTTTGCTCCCAGTCAGAACTCAGCTCTGGCCTGCAGCTGGTGAGCCGTGCCGTTGCCGCCAGGCCCACCCATCCGGTGCTGGCCAATGTGTTGCTCACCGCCGATGCCGGCACCGGTCGCCTCAGCCTGACGGGGTTTGATCTGAGCCTTGGCATTCAGACCAGCATTGCGGCAACGGTTGAGGTCAGTGGTGCCATCACCCTGCCGGCGCGCCTGTTTGGTGAAATCGTCAGCCGCCTCTCATCAGACAGTCCGATCACCCTGAGCTGCGCTGAGGGAAATGAACAGCTCGAGCTCACCAGCCTCTCGGGCAGCTACCAGATGCGGGGAATGCCCGCCGATGATTTTCCCGATCTGCCCTTGGTGCAATCCGGGGTTTCGATTCGCCTGGAAGCGCAGTCCCTGATCCAGGGACTGCGCGCCACCCTGTTTGCCAGCAGTGGCGATGAGGCCAAACAGCTGCTGACTGGGGTGCATCTGCAACTTGAGCCCGATGCCCTTGAGTGTGCCGCCACCGATGGGCACCGCTTGGCGGTGTTGCGCTTGCCGCAGGCGCAAACCACTGCGGAGCCGTTTGAAGTGACCGTTCCGGCACGCTCGCTGCGTGAACTGGAGCGTTTGCTCTCAGGGCGCTCCAGTGACGAGCCCCTGAGCTTGTTTTGTGATCGCGGCCAGGTGGTGTTTCTCTGGGCTGATCAGGTGCTCACCAGCCGCAGTCTCGATGGCGCCTATCCCAAGTACCGCCAGTTGATCCCCGAGAGCTTCAGCCGTCAGATCCAGATCGATCGTCGCGCCCTGGTCGCTGCACTCGAGCGGGTCGCCGTTCTGGCTGATCAGCACAACAACGTGGTCAAGCTCAGCGCTGACCCCCAGGCTGGCCAGTTGCAGATCAGCGCTGATGCGCAAGATGTCGGTAGCGGCTCAGAGGCCATCGGCGCCCAGGTCAGTGGCGAGGCCATTCAGATCGCGTTCAATGTGCGCTACCTGCTCGACGGCCTCAAGGCGATGGCCTGCGAGCAGGTGGTGCTGTGCTGCAACGGACCCACCACCCCGGCGATCCTGTCGCTGCCCGATGATCCCCAGTTCACCTATCTGGTGATGCCGGTTCAGATTCGTCAGTGATCGGCCGGTGAGCTTGCCGGAGCAACTGTTGCTGAGCGATCTGTTGCGGCGCCGTGTGCGCTGCGACCAGGGGCTCGATCATGGTGTTGGCTTCGTTGCCTGGATGCATCCTCCGGTGCATCGTCTGTTGGGTTGGGCGAGCCGGCCCTCCTCGTTTGGGCCGAAGCGAGAGGTCTGGCGTCTCAACCAGCTGCGTGGCCTTGGCGAGCTTGAGGTGCTTGTCAAAGGTGAACCTGCCCAAAGTGATCAGACCACCCTTGAGCGTTTGCCCACGCTGATGCAGGCCCAGTTGTTTGGTCTTGGCGATCAGCCCCTGGGAACGCTGGTTGATGCCGCGGTTGACCTGCGTACCGGTGCCATTCGCCATTACCTGGTCAGCCGCAGCGATCCGCGCCTGCCTGGCAGCAGTCGCTGGCGCCTGAGCCCGGAGCGGATCGACGATCAACGGCCTGGGCAGGTGTTTGCCCGATTGCAGGAGCTCGACGATTTGCCGCTGGCCCGCGCCAGTGTGCGCCAGGAGTTCATGCGCCGCTCGCGCCGTTGGCGCGACCAGGTTCAAGATTTGGGCGATCGTTTTGAGCAGAAGGTGGAAGGCTGGCTCGAAGAACCCCCTTGGCCTGAAGAGTCGCCACGGCAGCCGTTTGAGCAGGAGCCCTGGGACCAGGACTACTGGGATCAGGAGCCTGCGCAGCAGCCGAATCCTCGCTCGCGGCGATCGCACGAGCGGGCTTCACAGCCTGGAGACGACCCCTGGATCTGATAC